>ERZ1292623.610-Hain-H51-01um-R1-610-length-37857-cov-7_pt1 | contig 37857 bp, 27 predicted proteins | sample MGYA00564398_ERZ1292623 | MGnify/ENA primary metagenome ERZ1292623 (study PRJEB36523, sample SAMEA6512633) | groundwater metagenome | collected 2019-01-07 | study: AquaDiva: Metagenomics assemblies of 32 groundwater samples
AGAACCAGCTATTACCAGATTCGATTAGCTTATCACTCCTTACCTCAAGTCATCGCAGAGAATTGCACAACTCTAGCGTTCGGTCCTCCCTCTCGATTTCTCGAGAGTTCAACCTGCTCAAGGCAAGCTCATCTGGCTTCGGGTCTGATGCATACTACGAACGCGCTATTAACACTCGGTTTCCCTGTGGCTCCAAGCTCTCGCTCTTAGCCTGCAGTATGCTTCAACTCGTTGGCTCATTCTTCAATAGGCACGCAGTCGAGGTCGTACACACAATACACAAGCTTTCACTTATGCACTCTGTGTACAACCTCTTCTACTCCTTGTAAATATATGGTTTCAGGTCTATTTCATCGCCCTTACCGGGCTACTTTTCACCTTTCCCTCACGGTACTAGTTCACTATCGGTCTTCTAGAATATTTAGCCTTAGCGGTTAGTTCCGCCAGATTCCCCCGAGCTATTCGTGTCTCGAGGTACTCAAGAATGGGAACAAAAAAGACTTTTTGATTTCGACTACAGGGCTATCACCTTCTAGGGCCAAGCTTTCCAGCTTGTTCTTCTATCAAAAAATTTTGTAACTTTTCTGCACTACTATAAATAGCAATGACACATTCCCACCTTACTACCCCCAACCTTTATCGCATCACAGAACTTGCGTTCTGCCATACGATAAAGGTTGAGTTTGGGCTTTTCCGCTTTCGCTCGCCGCTACTTACGAAATTCTTATTTAGTTTCTATTCCTCCAGGTACTGAAATGTTTTACTTCCCTGGGTATGCATTAAGATGTCAAGCATCTTAATTCTGACTCGAAGTCAGAGGGTTTCCCCATTCGGAGATTTTCGGATCAAAGGTTGCTAGGCACCTCCCCGAAACATATCGTCGCCACGCCACGTCCTTCATCGCTTCTTAGAAGCCTAGGCATCCACCATATACTCTTAAATTTCCCATTAGGAAATCTAAAAACCACAATTATTTGTCTACAACTTACAACATACTATTCAATGTATATATTCGAAAAAACCCTTATCATACATACATATCCTAGTATTACCTTTATTTCCCCAAAAACCTCCTGATTGTTGAGATTTTTGAGGTATTCAATTGTCAATGAATCAGTCATTCGGAAAATTTTACTAAAAAAAACCGTTTTTTAACGGCTCTATCCAACACTCTTTTGAAGCGTGATTATTGCCGTTTTAAAGTGATTTTTATTAACATATTCTGTGTAATGAATATACTATATGAAGGCAGATTGGAAGTCAATAGGTTGTATGAATTTTTAGACTTTTATTAATGAGTCATGTTATAATTATATTATTATTAATAATAAATCATAATTATATGAGTTCACAAGCAAAAGGATTATTAGGTGTGGTATTATCAATTATTGGCCTTTTCTCTTCAGCTCTTGTTTTAAATCTAAATTTATTATCGAATGCTTACCGTGATTTATTAACTGTAAAAGTAATTATTCCTCTTTTAATTTCAATTATTGGACTCTACCTAGGAATAATTGCAAGAAAAAATGGTGCTAAAATTTGGGGATTAATTGCAATAGTATTAGGTTTAATAGGAACACTCGGCCATATACTTCGACTTTTTGGATTTGGTAATTAAAATTTATAGTCCTCAGATACTGGAACTCCTGTATATTTTAATGTGGACAAATCTCCATACTCTAATATCTTTTTAGACAATAATTCAATTTCAGCAATTAGTTTTTTATCTTCTTTTTTATTGCAAACATTGCTTTTTATCATCCTAATATCAATTAAATCTGTCTTTCCATTTATTGAATCGATAAAGATACTGGTAATCAAGCCTGCACCTAATCCCTTATCCATTTGTGCAACAAGATGTTTTACATCAGGCCATGATGAATATAAGGATTTATTTCCTTTTTTATAAGTAAAATGATCACTATAAATTTCTATAGTTGCAACAGGATAAAAATACAATACGAAACCAGTAATGGTTAAGGAAATAATCACCCCCATCAAAAAAGTGGGAGTTAAAAGAGAATCTGATGTATTTATGTATTCATGATAGATTATAACCCCCAAAAAAATAACTAAGAATACAAATATCCATAGAAAAACCTTAGTTTTACTTTCATAATATATTTTAGGGTATTTATCGTCCATGTTATATTTATAGAAATGAAGTTACAATCATCACTTCCCAGCCCATTTTCTCCACTCTTTCTTTTCTATCTTTGACTGTCGTATCATGGTTTCAAGTGTTCTTGGAAAAAAGCTCTTCTGTCCATGAACATTGATTTCTACAACCGCATCAGTTATGCGATTCCGCCAAGCTTCATGAGAACCCTTACGCTGTTCAAGAAATTCAAAATTATTTTCTTTAAGAAAAGAAACTACATCTTTATAAGACCAGTTGAACAATCCATTTGGCATAGTTAGGCGAACTGGGCAGTTAAAGAACTCTGATAAGGAGAAACAATTAAACTATTGGTGTGGGCTAGTGAGGGATTCTCTAATTTCTTAGCAGTTTCAAAGTATTTACTCCAGTATTCTTCAGGGGCATATCTATTAAGTAATTCATCTGATAAATTATTTTTTATCACTACTTCAAGATGAAGCTCAGCAGCTTCTCTTATGCTTTTCATAAGTTCACTAGGATTATTCCCTTCCTCAACGATATCAAATGTAAGACAAACGCCTATATAACTTTTGCCTTCTTTATACACAAGGAGTTCGATAACTCCCTTTTCTTTTGTATTTTTTGGTCTTCTAATATTCATAGTTAGTTACATTATATCATAATAAATGGAATAGCAAATACATAAAAGAAAGAGCACTTTCTCAAGTGCAATTTCTTTTAAATTTTAAGAATGTATTAATCCTTATCTGAAACCGTATGAACTGTCTTCTCAAGTATTCTCCCTGCAACCTCCTTGCCACCAAGGCCGAATGCAAGTCCACAAGCTAGAGCCGCTGCAACTACTATACCTGTAAACAATCTATCTATAATTACTGGAGCTATACCTAGCTGGAATAGTGCTGTGATAATAGCGAATACCCAAATAGACCATTTAGCAATACTTCCTAGAAGAACAGCAGACTTTATATGAGCTGCTCTTGCAGATGCTGTAACAACCTTATGCACCGCTTCAGCGATGACAACAGAAACCATAAGCATAAGTACAGCAATGATAACTTGAGGAAGATACGAAAGCACTACATCACTTAGGAATGCATTTACTTGCTTCAAACCAAGAATATCAAAAGATGCAACTAGGAAAACCACAATCACAAACCACTTTACTAAAGTCCCTACGAAACGGCCAGAATTTAGTTTATGGCCCGATCTCTCTACTACATCCTCTAAACCTCCACTCTTAAGAGCTACATCTACCTTGAAAGTCTTGAAAAGACCTTCGATAAGTTTTTCTATAAGAGCTGCAAGTACCCAACCAATTGCAAAAATAACAATTGCAATAACTAAGTTTGGTACAAAGTTTGCTACACCATACCAAATCCCTTGTAGAGATTGGGTGAATACTACACCCCAGTTTTCAACAAAATTCATAATATTGTTTATTAGCACTAATAATTAATAATGGTTTAATTATACCATGATATTAAAAAGTGCTAGCCTATACTGTGGACAAATTATATTTGTTTTTCTTCAATTTCGAGCTTATTTATCAATACTGTATGAGGAAAATCGAAAATATCTCTAATAAGACGATCATGAACACCATAGCGATATTCAAAATCACTTGTTTCAAATGCAGAATATGTGATTTCCTTCCCTACTTCTGATTCTATAGATTTGATAACATGATCAAGCCTTGAAAGATTGAGATTGTCACCTGCAATAAGAAGGTCAACCCTTGTATCCCATTCTTGTATGAAGACACCAGATGCAATAAAAAGCTTAATCTTTCCTACACTCGCAAATTTCCTCAATAAAGCTTCATCAGCATGAAGACTGACGGTAATAAGAAGGTTTTGCAATGCCTGCAAATATGGAAATTTCTGATCAAGAAAATAGCCCGTATCATTGACTTTCTTTATTTGTATTTTCTTTCCTCTTTTCGAATGGATTTCTCTGATAACTGGACGTTTTTTGGTAATTCCAATTTTTATGAGTTCGGATAATTCCCTTTTGACTTCCCTTTTATTTGCCTTTGTCCTTTCTATAATTTCAGATAATGTATATGCTTTATCCTGATTAAAGAGAAATGATCGCATTAATTTGACCTTAGTTGCATTTCCAAAAAGTTTTGCCAAAATTTCCATACTCTTTTATTTACTTATATTCTACCTTGCCTCCTGCTTCTTCAATCTTCTTCTTCAATGCATCAGCATCTTCTTTCTTCATATTATCTTTTATAAGAACTGGTGCACTATCTACTAGATCCTTAGCTTCTTTTAGTCCAAGAGCTAATACTTCCTTTATAACCTTTATAACTGCAATTTTCTGCTCACCTACTGCAGAAAGATGTACATTTACTGTACTCTTCTCTTCTGTTACTGCTGTATTTACCGTAGGAGCTGCTACAGCGACTACTGCTGATACACCGAATTTCTTTTCAAGTAACTTTACTAATTCATTGAGATCCAAAACTGACATTTTTTCTATTGTTTCAACTATTGACTTAAATTTTGCTGGTATTTCTATATTTTCCATTTTAATGATTTTAATTTAATAATAATTGTCTGAAAAATTGAGACTCGACGCGGTGAGGAGGTCTTTTATTTTTCGCTTGCGAACAAATAAAAGAGCCTCCGAACGCAAGCAAGCGAGTCCAATTTTTCCTAGACTTTTTTCTTTGCAATCTGGTCGAGGGCCATGACGAAGCCTTGAATTGGCGAGTTTATAACATTTACAAACATCGCATGGAGGGTTTTCTCGGTAGGAATAAGGGCAATACTCATCATTTCTTCCTTATTCATAAACTTTCCTTCGAATACACCACCAAGAATGGACACTATATTCTTCAATTTCTTCTGAAATTCATAGACTTCACGTGCAGGAGCCACTAGATCAGCTCCATAGGCTAATCCAAGCTCTCCTGGAAGTTCTGGTAATACACCCTCGACTTTATTCTTTTCAAAGGCCTTTCGAGTAAGTGATTTCTTCGCCACGAAGAATCCTATACCTTCAGACTTTAGCTTTCTGCGAATCTTTGTTGCATCTTCAACTTTCAAACCATGAAAGTTTACGAAAACTAAAGATTGCGCGTCTTTCACTATTTTCTCAACTTTTTCAATTATCTCCTTCTTTTCTACTTTTGTACGTGCCATTTTTTTACTTAGTTTTCAAATAAACTAATAATCGCGACCTTTATGGGGTTTTCAATAAGGATATGAGTTTGTCTCAGAAGGACTTATAATATGCCTTCTTTCTCTGACCTTATTGACAATACACTATCAGAAATTATTTTTATAGTCAATCTCAATACGATTCAATAGATTTTCAAATACCTTAAGAATGGCTGTTTTTTCTGATTCATTTAGCTTTTTATTCTTGAATTTTTTACTAGATAATTTTTTTATAATCTTTTCTGCTTTCTTGAAATTCTTTTTATCAATCATTTTCATAATTCTATCTATGCGTTTCATCAGTGTTTTCTTTATATTTTCAGGAAGTTTCAATACTATTATTACCTTTTTCATTGATTCTATATATGTGGACAAATCAGCAATTCTATATGTACTTGTAGAATTTAGAAATTCTTTCGAATGATTAACAAAATCAGTAGTACCATCACCATCAACATCCATATTTATTACGGAAGATGTTGCAAATGAATCTGTGGAAGTCGATATTATGAATTCCGCATTTAGAAGGGGTGTAACTGGCATTATACTAAATGTCGTCGATGCAATTGTCTTATCAAATTGAGTTATTTCGGCATCTGCATAAAAAACACCGGCATCTGTACCTTTTAGAACTATTTCATAATCATCATAAGGAAGCACTATTTGCTTTTCTCCTTCATAATCGTCATATATACTGAATGGGATTTTGGTTTCATATTTATTGAGATCTTTGCCGATCACTGGATTTTCTATAATTCCTGTATGATTCCCTTCCTTATCATATATATGAATATCAACAGGAGAATGAATCCTTATATACAAAAGCATATCCGTATCTATTGGTTTTGTTGTCGTAAAGTATTTTTTATAATCAGTATCTGATGGTATGGTATTTGTAATATCTTCTTTGACTTGGCTTAGAAGCGCAGTCGCTTCAAGAATATTAGAATGATCGATATCTTTTCTTTTATCTTCATTAAATTGTTTTAGATTTAAGAAAAGTGAAGTATTCGCATCATTTGCATTACTTTGTGTAAGTACAGTTCCATCACCATCTCTCGTTGTCTGTTGTACTATTGATACTTGGCAAGTTCCAATAATTTTCTGATCACAGTATTCATTTCTCATATAATTTACACCCTTTGTTGTAAGCAAACCCCATCCAAATATTGATATAAGTTTTGTAGTACTTGCGGGTTTCCATGAATCGATTTTAGAATGAATGGATTCGGCAGATGAAAGTAAAGAAGAATTCAATAATAATGGTATTCGAGTATTTGTAGAAGAGGCCATTGAAAATGAATTATTTGTTAAAAACCCTTTCATTTCATCATAATTTGATACTAATGATATAGAATTATTTTTAAACAGATTCAATATTAATGTAAAGGGGTTTTTATTAAAATATTCCCTAGAAGGTAGGAGTCCATAAGCTCCGAGCATATTCTGAGAAAATGTCCTGGCAGTATTTTCTGATAATAGAAGTCCTCCAGCAAGTGATTGATTATGTCCATGAAGCATACTAAGAAGAGCTTGTGGCGTGCCTAGTTCTGGAACTGCAATAAATATTATCTTTTCAACAAGTCCTGATTCTCCTGTATTTTCTAAAGCTCTCATCAATACTTTAGTCACAAGCCCACCATTGCTATGACTAATAATAATCACCTTTCCCGTCTTAGATTTAGAAGCAAGTTTCTTTATTTCATCAATCAAAGAAATGCCTGTATTAACATATCTAGTCTGGCCATAGACCACATCATTTACACTCATTCTCCAATCATAAGGGAAAGGTAACCATTGATTTATAGTCCCATCCGCAACCACGCCATTCATCATAGCGATAAAGCTTTTGTATATATCCTTGAAACCGAAAGCCGAACTGATAATGTCGGATGTGTATATAGATTTATCTAAACTTTTGCCAGTTGAATCAAGAAATAACTTTTCAATATCATAGGATATATTTGGTTCCCAAAGTGTATTTGTACTGGTTCCGAATAATCCACTACTATCCTTATATAATCGACTTGCTTCTATGCCGGGTATAAAAAGTACATTTGAGCAACATGCAGACCCTTCATTTGGGTCTTTATCCTTCCATGGAGTTACATTTGCTAGTCCATAGATTCTATCTCCTGCATTATTCATATCTGTGCTTGGCCCATTTTTACTTCCCCACCAAATATCTGTAGCGTCTATTGGATTTATTACTTGATTAAACAAACCATATTCTGAATTCCCTTTAATGACTGAATTGTGAATCGAAATTATATTTTGATCTGGATCAATTATCATATTAGCCATGCCCTCTAATGCATTACCAATACCACCAATTCCTCCTATATCCTCACCATTATTTTCATACATTAAGAAAGGCCCCCTGGAAAAAGGAAGAGAAGCTATGCCATATTTATTATCAATGATTTGGCTATTTTTTATTGAAATTACACTTCCTATGGCATAAATAGCATATTGCGTTCCTTTTATTATCGTCGATTCTATGGTACTTGTGCTTTTCAATAAATCCAATCCTGTATTTTCGAATATAGCATTCTGAATATTGACATTACTATGCGAGAAATAGAGCGAATAGAGATCTATGAATTTCACAGGATTTTCTTTTGTACCATAAATGTCTAAATCTCCATTAAATGAAAGAGAATTAGGATCTGTGGAGGAGGCGGACATTATCACAACCCCCGGCTTTATTAGTAAAGAGTAACCTTGTGGTATATAGACACTTTCATTGAGTATATAAGGACTTCCTGTGGAATCCCAAGTTCCACCATATCTTAAATCATCGTTAAATACATACGTTTCCGCATGAAGATTAATTGGTGATAATAAAACTAAGTAAACAACTGCCAAAAACGCGAACAATAAAAACTTTGAAAACTTTTTTGTATAGAATATGTACATATATTTTGTTTAATTAATTAATAATGTAGATATCATACAAAAGCGAAATGAAGACAAAATAAAATTTTTGACACTTTTTCACCATTCCACAATATTTCTAGTAAAAAGAAAAACCGTCTTTCATAAGACGGCTTTCTTTCTAGGTTTTTTAATTAATTTTTTAGGATTTTTTATTAAAGCAATTATTTTAATAATTTTTGTAATGCTGATAACTCTTCATTACTTAGATTTGAACTATATTTACTCACAAGGAACAGAATACTGAAGCTGACACTTAGAATGAGAGCAAAGCCTATAACGAATTTGAAGAAAGATTGATCAAAGGGATTTATCATTTTTTATTTAACGAATTCATTCAACTTCGCCCTAGTCTTCGGTCCTACTAGACCATATCCCCCATCACCTTCCTTTGCTATACCATATTTTACTTGGAATTTCTGAATGGCTCTTTCTGTAAGAGAACCAAAGTAATTGGTTTCATTTCCAAGGGAACCAACTCCCGTCTCTGAGATTCGTGTTTCTGAATCTTTATTTAAGATTTTCTGAAGTGAAATAACATCGTCACCAGAAACACCTTTTGATAATAGTTTTGTAAATATTACAGAGGTTGTAGGAGTAATAACTGGAGTAGTTGGAGTAGGAATTTTTGGTTGTGCCGTTCCAGTAATCTTAGAAACTTCTTGAAGTTTTGCTCTTGTTTGTGGGCCTACCCTACCTACTTGCGATATTCCGTATTTTGCTTGGAATCTTTTTACAGCTCTTTCTGTAGCAGGACCAAAATACCCCGTCACTAAACCTTCTGGATATATGCTTTTATCTTTCGAAAGGATAGTCTGTAAAGCCCTGATATCATCTCCATTCATTCCCTTTCCTAGATCTCTCTTTATAGAGGTCAATAATGCTTTTTCAGGAATAGTTAAAGAAGGAATGGTTGTCTGAACAGATGTGGTAACAATTGGTGTTATTACAGGAATTCTTATTCTTCCCCCAGAAGAAACAGAAGTGGCAGCTGCTACAGATGCATTAGCCACACTTGATGCCGCTGATTCCAAATCTCCCCCAGATGCATATGCACCAACTTTATAATAATAAGTAGTTCCAGCTGTTGGTGTCGTATCAGTATAACTTGTCACATTTCCAGCATTAGCAAGAAGAGCGAAGCTTCCACTGGCACTTGTATCTCTGTAAATATAATATCCTGTAGCTGATGTACCTCCAGAAGAAGCCGTCCATGCCATAGTAATTTGTCCACTACCAGCACTTCCACCAGTTGCAGATACACCAGTCGGTGTTCCTGGGGGTTCAACTCCCCGAGGATCTGCTAGAGCATAAGCTGAGAAGTGTGTTCCGACAGCCGAGAAACTTACTGAAGCAACATTTGAAAGACTTGTAGCAATATCAGCAGTAGCTATAGCATTACCATCAGTATCCTTATAAGTCGGTACTGTACTTAATGATTCCCATTCCTGTTTATCATCACTGTATGAATAGACTTTTAAATTATTTATTGTAGAAGTAGATGTCATACTTTCTGCTGTAAGTTCTGCTTTTGTATAACTCAATTCAACAGTGGCAGTTTTACCTGATTGCAAATTCTTAACTTGTGAATCGCCAGAATAAGCACTTATATCCTTCGCCTTATTACCTATAATATTGACACTATCTGTTTGTGGAATATTAGTTGTTTCTTTTGCTGTCAAATATGATGTATCTCCAGCTGTTCCTAAGGTGTTACCATCTAGCTGTACACTAACTCCTACTGTACTATCACTGAATGTACTAGCACTAGTATCTGTAAATGTATTTGATGTAGCAAGTTTACTTTGTATACTTGCGGTTGTACTTAAGGTGATATTTATTCCAGTTTGTGAAGAGGAAGTCGTATCAACAAGATCATTTATTCCAGATGACCATTTACCTTCAGCATAACCTTCAGCGGCAGCAAATATTCTCCATTTACCACTTGTAACATTTATGGTATATGCTCCGCTTGTATCAGTCTTTGCAATAGCATGTCCACCTCCAACTTTTTCAGCTCTTACAAATGAATCTTTCGCAGCAGAACCACCAGCAGTTACTGTACCAGAAATGGTTAAGTTTGATTGTGTAAGAGTAAGATTTTGTGTGGCTGAACCACTGACTGTGATTGAAACTGGTGTCCCGACATATCCAGGCTTATTTGCCATGACTTGATATGTACCGTTAGCCAAGGTTATATTATACCAACCAGTAGATGTGGCCTGTGTACCAACATGAACATCATTTGTTGTATCTATAAAACTAATCCATGATTCACCCACAGCATCACCACTGGCAGTTACACGACCAATAATGGTACTCATAGCATTTGCTGTGGTATTTACAGTTACTACTATATTTTCAGTCCCGTCTACTGTAAAAGTCCCATTTGTCACCACTGTACTACCATTTAAGCCTGCTATACTAACATTTGATTGTGGGACACCTTGAATATATACACGAACATTTGGTGTAATTCCGTTTGGCACTTGTAGTATTGTAGTAGAAGCATTCGTTATTTCAGTATGAATTCCTGCGTTCTTTGCAGGATCAAATAAATCTATAAATGCCTTACTTACAGTAAGAGCGCTGCCACTTGAATCTTTTACAAATATATTGACAGTTTTTCTTGGAGGAACTTTTATATTTTTTGTTGTAGATGCAGTCGATAGATCAATAGAACCAATAGCCGTTCCATTATCACCAATAGGAGCTATACGATTGTATGTTGGATGAAATATATCACTTATATTATATGAACTCCCAATAACTCTTATAGAGTAATTACCATCACTATCAGATACTCCCTCATTCATTTTCCCTCCAGTCCCAGAAAGACGAACAACAGCACCTGAAATAGCTGTATCACCCGTATTGTATCCATTACTTCCATCAATATCTTCATATATTTTTCCAGAAAGGATAGTCATAGTATTTCCAGTCGATGGTGCGAAATCTATTCCTGTTTGATTTGCACTACTTACTGTAACAGTCTGTTCTGTCATAGGACCAAATCCAGGAATAAATGAATTTACTTTCCACGTACCGTTATCTACATATAATGTATAATTCCCTGTACTTAAATCAGACATAGCATTCACGCCTCCAGGACTATCTGTACGATATGCAAAAACAGAAGCACTTACAGGATTTGTACCATCTGTTATTTTACCAGTAATTGTATAACCAGGTTTTGTCATTTTAAGAATAAATGTTGTAGCAGAAGCAGCAGTAGCAGAACCATTAACATAATACTGACCATCTGATGCCATGACTACTGACACTTCTTTTGATTGACCCATACCAGGTGAAAATGCTCCGACAGAATATGAACCTGCAGCAACCTTTATACTAAATGATCCAGAAGCAGATGTTTGGGAACGATTTCCAGTACCACCAGTTGGTGAATATGCATAAACTTCGGCTCCAGAAATAGCATTTCCACTAGCATCTTGCAAAATACCAGCTATTGTTTTATTTGCTTTTGATATAGTAAATGTATATGAGCTTGCACTTGCTCCATTAACTGTAGCATTACATGCTGTAGGACAACCACTAATCATAAGACTTACTGGTTTTGGTGAAGCCCAATCTGTAGATGGTGGAGGACCCATCATACCTCCTCCACCTTTAGGCATTGCTGGACCTATTCCTATACCCCATTGACCATTTATTTTGGGAATATAAAGAGTCGCGAATGTTGAACCAGATGAAATAGTTCCTGCACCAGGTGTTACTGTTTGTACCATAAATTTTCCTGGACCACCAGCAAAGACATCTACTTGTTCAGTAGCTGTAAATGTACTAGAATCAGCTCCAACTTTTACTAAGAAAGTTAATGCATTAGCAGATGTTTCCAGTAGAGAGAAATTTTTTATTATAGCATTTGTTGAAGTAGCTCTAATTGGAGTTGGCATTGGTTCACCAAAATACACATTACTAGTTGCTCCATTATTTTTCTTTGTTGGTGCTACTGAAGGATCAGTACTAATAAAGAATTCGCTTCCAGCTCCACCTCCATAAGCACCAGCTGTGGAATTCATACCTACAGCTAGATTTGTAAATGAATATGTACCATCAGCCTCAACTGTTGTAGTATCAACCGCCCCAGTCTGAGGTGACATCAAGTGAATTGTTACACCTCCAAGAGTCTGGCCATCCGTAGAATCAGTGACTGTACCACGAATCGTTGTAGTTGCACCCCCTCCAGCATTACCTCCACCTATATAAATAGGATTTGCATTAAATGATTCTAATAAAGTACCATTGGATGATTTTGATTTTATATCTAAAGAATATCCGGAAGAATCAGGACCTTTCGGTATTGAAGGATTTACTATATCTGCAATTGAGAATTTTAGAAAATCATGAGTATCTGTATTTCCATTAAACAATTCTGATCTTGTGGCAGTATCTAAAGTAATAGTAACAGTTTTCGTTGTTGAATCTTTTACTATTGAAGAAATCCCCACTGTACCAGGACCAGGACCATTTATATCTCTATTTTGAGTTGCAACAAAAGTATTTCTAGAACTTGTTGTCGCTGCACAACATAGTCCGAAATCAGATGTTGAAGGGAAAGTAATAACTATCGTTCCTCCTGCTGGAATTTGCGTAGCTATTGGTAATTCAAAGGTATATGTACTTGAAGCATTTACGGCTGAACTTGAAGGTCTTATTTGTACTGGCGGCATAAATCCTATTCCTGAAGCACTAAAATCTCTCTGCTCTCCAAAGGTACTTCCAGAAAATGAACCCGGACCTACAAAACCCATACCTCCCATACTTCCTGATCCGGCAGACATAATATTTCCTCTAAAAACACTTGATGTCATAGTGTTACCTGATAAATCTTTTATATTGGTAGTTGTAGCTGTAAATGGACCAGGAGCAAGACGAAGTCCAGTAAGTTTAGCAGTTTTTGTTGAAGAATCATAAGTAAGTGATTGACCAGATAAGGCACTTAATGTTTGGGGAGATCCTCCTGCTGTTAAAGCATAATTTGAAATATTTGTAGCATCAGTAGAATTAACAGCTTCATTAAATGTAATAGCCAATTCAAATTCATTTCCGTTTGCAAACATAATCGAGGATGGAGTAGTATCAGTATTTGAAGATTCTATAGTCCAGTCTTTAGTTATATCAGTACCTAAAAGTACACCTGCCACATTTGCGATTGTTGCTCCAATAAGAGTAAGTCTTATAGATTGTCCTACAGGTAAAACATTTGAAGGTGTAAAATGTCCTTCTTTTGAAACTGGATCATATCTTACTGAACCTGGAAGATTTATTCCACCAGAAACTGTAGCTAATGTGACTGAACTTGTAGTTACTGTACTTGGATCTAAAGCATCATCAAAAGTAAACATAAAATCATTTGTTGGAGCAGAGATAGTAGTTCCAGGAGTTGGGAATATTCCGACTAATGCAGGAGCTGTAGTATCACCAGCTGAACTACCAGTAGTAAATCGGGAAGTATATGCAGAAGGTAAAGGTATACCACTTCCAGTTCTATTTTTTACACCCACACCAACAGTTAATGTATAAGTAGTATTTGCCGACAAGGTAGCTGGGGTAATAGATAATATATTTTTTCCAGTAGATGTGCTAAATGAGAAATTAGAAAGAGATATACTAGATCCACCAACTAAAGTTATGTTAGAAGCTGTGAATGTGGAAGTATCCATATCCATCTGATTAAATTCGATTGAAATTTTAGCAAGATTTTTGGGAACATTTATACTTCCAGGAAATGGACTAGTACCTATAATAGTAGGTGGAATTGTACTTGTAAATGTTTGTCCAGCAGCACCAGTTGTAGAAGTTGCATAATAATTTTGATTTCCAGCTGTAAATGAATCTTGATCAAGAGCACTGGCTCCTGCACCACCAAGATCAGTTACTCCACTTGTAACCATAAACACATAAGAGGTAGAGGGCAATAAGGATGCAGCTAAATTACATTTTGCTGGTGGTTCCATATTTCCAGCCATTTGATTATAAGTAACTGTTATACAAAGATTTGAACCAATTGCTGTACCATTCTCAACTTTTTTGAAAGTTACAGTTGAAGCAGTAACGGTTGTAGGGTCAACAGGTTTATTAAATCCAAAACCAATATATTTTAAATCTACGGGTACATTAGTCATTCCAGGACCTGGATATGAACCCATAACCCTAAGAGCATTAGAACCCATATCTCCTCCACCCCCTCCTCCAGAAAAAGCAAATTCCTTAGTACTTAAACTATTTTGCGGATCAGGAATTGTTCTTAAATAGAAATTTGCACTATTATCTCCACTATCCCAACCATTTCCTTTCATCGAGTCCTCACCTCCAACTGCCATCTTAGTGGAATTTGAAGTAGTTGAAGCATATCGCTCTAAACTTTTACCATCACTTATCAAAGCTGTAGCACATGTACCTCCCTCACAATTTCCAGCTGGCTGACTACCCCACCCTATATAATCAACAGAAGTAGATGTGGCAGTATTAACACCAAGAGAAGATGAGGTAGTAGCTATAGATACTCCACCATTTACCTTAATAACATCAAATGAACTTGTAGCAAATACTGCATCAGGCTGTATACTACCCCCATTAAAACCGTTTTGAGAAGCTATAAGAAAAAAGCCTTGAGGAGGTATAACTTTCTTGAAATATGTAATTCCTACTGGTGTCGAACTTCCATTCGAATAAAATGTATGCAAACTTATAGGTGTTTGAGAAAGATCAATAGGCACTTCTCCAGAATTATAAAGCTCAACAAATTCATCAGCTGAATTTGTGGCTGTGCCAACCTTTACTTCACTTATTTTTACTAATGCTGTTTTAGACAATCTTATTACTTTAGAAGAAACAAAAGATAATCCAAGTCCTCCAGCAGTAGTACTAGCATAATTTGCATCTGCTGTAATATGAAAAGCATGACCATTTGTAATTCCAGAATTTGATGTAGTAGTAGCAACTATATAAAACTGTGTATTATTGCCTATATCAGCACCCCCAGTCGGCGTAAGAGTGATTAAATTTCCTGCTCCCACAGAAAAACTCGTTGCGACCGCTCCACTTACGAAGGTATCTTCATCTATTTGAAATCCTGGATTTGTACCCGATTCTTTCCAAAGAGAGACTCTTGAAATTTCAGAAGCAGTAAGACCATCTTGATCTCCAATTAGATAAAATCCAACCTTAGTAAGCTTGTCCGAACCAGAATTCTGATTAAGCATGAATTGTGCCAATGGCAAAATAGATCCTCCACCAGCAGATACAAATGGAGCATAAACTCCATCAATGATTGGACCTTGTAACGTAATAGCTGCATTTGCAAGAGTAGAAATCGAAAACGTGCCAATAACAAAGAAGAAAGCGATAACAATTTTCTTTTTCATATAATTATATTAATATTTAAATCAATGATTTAAACTCTATTATATAACTACATATCAATAAAAAAAATATAATCGGTGGATAACTTTTTCATTAAATTAAAATAGGACAAACAAAAAACCACCCTTTGAAGAGTGGAGTTTTGTCGTCATCTTATGTTATTTTAAGTTATTTTATTTAACGAATTCATTCAACTTCGCCCTAGTCTTCGGTCCTACTAGACCATATCCCCCATCACCTTCCTTTGCTATACCATATTTTACTTGGAATTTCTGAATGGCTCTTTCTGTAAGAGAACCAAAGTAATTGGTTTCATTTCCAAGGGAACCAACTCCCGTCTCTGAGATTCGTGTTTCTGAATCTTTATTTAAGATTTTCTGAAGTGAAATAACATCGTCACCAGAAACACCTTTTGATAATAGTTTTGTAAATATTACAGAGGTTGTAGGAGTAATAACTGGAGTAGTTGGAGTAGGAATTTTTGGTTGTGCCGTTCCAGTAATCTTAGAAACTTCTTGAAGTTTTGCTCTTGTTTGTGGGCCTACCCTACCTACTTGCGATATTCCGTATTTTGCTTGGAATCTTTTTACAGCTCTTTCTGTAGCAGGACCAAAATACCCCGTCACTAAACCTTCTGGATATATTGAACTATCTTGAGCTAGAAATTGCTGAAGTTTCTCCACATCAGCTCCTTGGCTACCACGGGATAGGTCATTAGTAAGGACAACATTGGAAATTGCACCTGTGACTTTGGGTGTACAAACCACTCCTGCAGGACAGCCGGGTACGACAGCTGGAGTTGGAGTTACTGGAGGGAGTAAAACAACTACCGGTGGAGGTGATCCTCCACCACCACTGCTACTTCTTCCTCCTCCAGATGTATTTGTACTAGATGTTACAGTACATGTTGTGGCAGAAGGTATGACTTTTACTGTTCGTGTTGAACCTGATTGAATTGTGATAGTTAATGTATTACTAGCTGATGTACATTCTTGAGAATAATCGTTACCTCCTATCCCAGACACTGCCATAACATACTTATCAGCAGACGTCACTATCATCGTTGAACTGGTAAGCATTGTGGCAACAAAATCCGTGGAATTAACTACAATCGATTCTATAAGTGCTGATGAACCACTTACTGTTAATGTTTTTCCATCAACAGTCAAAACTGTATCGGTTGTTAAAGTCACATCATTATAGGCTGCATTAGTAATGGCCAGTGGTACCAATACCGAGAGAATTATTGCGCCAATACTTAATTGGTATTTAGGCATGATTAATTAAAATTAGCGAATAATTAGATAAGCAGTACTTGAACCTATACCAGTTGACGAAGGAACAGATGTTGCTCCGCCATTCCAAAGAAGGATTGTAATGTATCCAGCAGTCGTTGAAGCTTTTGCTCCAACTATAGCCCAGTCACCAGCTAAGTTATTTGAGCCTGCCACAAAAGGTGTTGAGGTAGAAAGTTGGGCCATAACCATATCACCACTTACTACACCTGTTACAGCACAATCATAAGCTTCAGTAGTAGATGCTGTATGATTTCCATCCATACTATTTAGACCTGTTCCATTCCATGAAGTACAAAACCCTTTGATTAATTGAGTTACCGTTGTACCACTAGATCCTATTGATACTCTAGTTGTTGAGGCATTCACTAAAGTTGTCACGCCTGTTACACCTACTGTACCTGTTACAGTTAGATTACCTTCTGTGACAATATTAGTACTTATAGTTGTGGCAGCAGATACAACAGTGACCACAGCTAACACACCAAAAATTACCGAAAGTGTCAGTGTTAAAAACGGATTCTTTGAATAAAGTTTATTCATATTAAAAAATATAAAAAATTAACAATTAATAATCAAGACTCGACTAATAACTAATATTATACACCTTTTAAGTTTTTAAAAAACAAAAGTGAATCTTAGAATGTGGATAACTTTTTACAAAACAAAAAACCACCCTTTCGAGTGGTTTTTTGTATGTCCTCCTTGAGGACTTGCGTTCAATTTACGCTAGATAAGTTTGATTTTTAAACAAAACTTATGAAATTAATTTCTTTATTAAGGGAATGAAACGCCTGTTGTTCTCCAATCCAATTCTGAACCCATAAATGTCAGAGCATACACAGAGTTTGACTGTATACTTTCAAGTCCAATGGCATATGAACCAGAAGTGAATGCAGCTGATGCACTACGACCCATAATTGTGAATGTAACAGGAATATCAACCGTAGTACCTTCAGGTATTGTGAATGTATTGCTTGTCACAGTATACCCGGAAGGAGCAGAGAAGTCTGTTGAAGTTGCATAAGAACTCAATGCCAAATCAACTACACTGTTTCTGTATATTTTGAAACCAGTTGATGAAGAAGCAAACATTGGTGTGTTTGAAGCTAATGTACCAAGATCAATAGCCCCACCAACTGCTTTTACTGTAACTACGAAGGTAGCAGTCAAAGTCGATGTACTAACATTTGTTGATACACCATTATTTTGAGGTGCTCCAGCTGTTACAATACTCTTTGATTTTAGTTTAGCCTCCAATCCAACATTTCTTATTCCAAAACGATTACCAGTAGCGGTACCACTTACAGTAACACTATCTTTAATAGAGTTTACAGCAGTAATATCAGAAATAGCAGCAATAGCAGTTGTTTCATTTGCTACTGTACCATTTGCACTAGTGATATCAAGTTTTACAGTAAGAGTCTTAATAGTTCCCTTAGGAATAGTGATAATTCCATTAGTATCTGTAATAGCTGCTACACCAGTGGAGGTATTTACAGAAGCATTACCTATTTCTGTTGAACCATCGAAAAGGTAAGCTGTAGAAGAAGTAGCTGCTCCTGTTCCTGTCTTAGAAACAGTTACGTTTACTGTAGTAAGTGTTACATTGTCTTTTTCAGCTTTTACATCAAAGATCAGTGTAGGTAACTTATCTAATTGATCTTCACTCGATCCATTTGCAGCGATAACATCTTGTCTAATTGGGGTTGAAGGATTAAGAGATACAGTCAAAGTAGCTGATTCAGTAAGAGTAGGATCAATATTTTGAGCTCGTGTAATATCTGTAGCAGCAGAAGGAGTATATTGATCAATACCAGCTCCATCTACACCACGAATACCACTAGCAGCGAATCTAATAGTAAAGGTTTCAGTGTCAATTTCAGTAGTATCAATTGATGGTCTAACATCAACCTTGATAGTAAGAACTTTTGTTGCATCTTTTGGAATCACATAATTCATTCCACTAAGAGTAATATAATATCTACTCCCATCAAGTATAGCTGTAGTTGAATTCAAATTAGAAGAAGCCAAAACTGTACCTGCCTCATCTGTTACATAAATCTTTGAATAGATTTTGTTCCAGATAGTAGTAGCAGTTCCTAAGTCCAATTTAACTCTTTCTATTCTAACATCAGAAGACTTTGCTGTAACTTTTGCGCCAAGAACTGGGACCATAGTATCACCTTCATAAACAACAGAAGGCAAACCTGCATTTGTCTGTACTGATGTAATTGAACCTTCAACTCCTGGAGTCGTTATAACTCCTGGTGTTCCTGTTGCAACTGTCGCAGGAGTCGTTCCTGGATTAGCTGTACATGTATATCCTGTTGGACATACAAATCCAGCTGGAGCAACTGCTACTCCACCACCACCATTTACTATAGCTCTTGTAAGAGGACCGAAGTATCCGAATGATGGAAGATTCACTGTCTTCTGATAAGCTGCAACAGCTGCCTTTGTTTGTGAACCAAAGTAGCCTTTTGTTGCTACACCAGAACTAAGAGCTGGTATATCAAAACCCTTACTCATAAGCCATGTCTGTAGAGCAGTTACATCTACTCCTGTACTTCCAACTGTAAGGTTGGAATCGAATGCTGCATTTACAGAAGCTGCTCCTACGAGAGCGACTGTCAAAGCAACAACACTTGCGATTATATATTTCTTCATATGATTAATAATTTTTAATAATAAAATAATTTCACTCCTTTTAAATTAATAATTTTTTGGAGATCCATTATCTTTCGAAACTAAATTAACTAATAAACGAAAACAAAACACTTTCACTATCCTATCCACTTATATATCGACACAAGTCAGATAGAGTAGTTTGCGAGAATTAAGTTTGAATTTCTATATTTAACTAACCGTAAAAGGAAAAAGAATTCAGTAGAATAATCACCTTAATTTAATTGTCAAAGATCGATGTAGATTATTATACCTTAATGGAAGAGAAATCTACAAAGAATGATGTGGATAACTAGCCATAAGATAGCTAGAAACCATCCACTCATATTATACAAATGGCCATAAAAAGTCAATACATTATGCTAGTCCATAAAATATATTGAAAATTAAGATTAAGCCAATGAATATGTACTCCATCTTCTTTCCCCTACTTTCTTCACAATACCATTTTTTACGAGACTGATAAGCTCACGCTGTATCGTCTTTTCACTACAATTCGTAATAACTTTTGCAAAATCCCTAATGGTGAGATTTGATGATTTACCAAGTAAATTAAGTATATTTTCCTGTCTATTATTCTTTTTGTCCTTTATTTGTATATTGTCCTTTTTTATATGTCCTTTGACATAATCCTTGTCCGATTCCCTACTTTCATATATCTTTTCAGGCATCGATACGTCTGTTGCAAAGAATTTTTCTGATAAAACGAAGCCTTCTGGATGTGCATTATGTGATGATTGTTTTTTCATAAATTCGACGAGTAATTCTAGTTCTTTTGTAATAATAGAAAAATTCATATTAGATATAAGACCAGAATTAGAAATCACTCTCATAAGTGATAGAAGCTCCATAGAAAAAGAAAAATATGTTTGCAATAAATAATTTTTATCAGTCAATAATGTCCCATTCATTGTAGAAGTAGTAGATATTAAAGACATACATTTTTCTCTAATCTCCCATTTTACTGGGTCACTGTCTTTTATAAAATCCGTTACTAAGTATAGTGCAGATACGATTTTTTCTGTTTTTTTAAATAAATAATTTTCCATTGTCTTTTTGACTTTTATAGTATGACTTATATCTGTCTTTTATAAAAATGATGATTTTGTATGTCTATTATATAAAGGACTTATGTCTTATGTAAAGAGTCTTCTCTAGTCACAACACAGCATGAGCATATGCACAATGTATATGTTATTATAGTAGTAAACAATTAGATTAAATATTATATGGCAAGTAAAAAGAAAAAGAATGAATTTGTGGATAAATCGGATTCGAAGAGTTCAATCAAGAGAGAAACTTTACAAGCAGTATTTGCTATTCTTTTCTTTGCTTTAGCTGTTCTTGCCATTTTAGCATCGATGGGTAAAGCTGGATTTGTCGGAGCATATGCATATAAGATTCTAAAGAAACTCTTTGGCCTAGGATATTTCCTATTACCTATTTCTTTCATAATGCTTGGAATCTCTTTCATAATAGGTATAAAGAGAAAATTTCAGATTTTTAAGATTATCGGAGTTATTATTTTTCTTGTTTCTGGACTGGGTCTAGTCGATCTTCTGGTCGCCCGTGAGGGGGGTATTCTAGGGCATTTTATTTCTTCTCCCCTGCTTTCTTTATTTGATGTTTATGCAACAGTGGCATTATTGATAGCTTTTCTTGCTATATCTATTATTGTCACTTTTGAAATGCATTTTACTATAGAACATTTAATGTTCTGGAAATGGTTTAGGAGGAATTTGGATAATACTGTAGATGGGGATGAGACTGGAGAATATGATGAATCCGAAATAGAAAAAGCTGTTCATAATGTAGAAGAAAAGATAGAGAAGGATTCTATGCGTGATAAGCAAATCGAACAGAATAAAAATCAAACAAAGACAAATAAAGATGAGGAGGATGATTTTCAGATCAGTTCTATGCATAGTCTTAAACCATTTATCCCTCCCCCTCTATCACTTCTTGAGAAAGATCGTGGTAAGCCAGAAACCGGTGATATAAAAGCAAATGCTAATATTATAAAGAGAACTCTTCAGAATTTCGGTATAAATGTTGAAATGGATGAGATTTCTATAGGACCATCTGTGACTCGATATGCCCTGAAACCTGCCGAAGGTGTAAAACTTTCGAAAATTGTCGCACTTAATAATGATCTAGCACTTGCTCTCGCCGCACACCCTATACGTATAGAAGCTCCGATTCCAGGAAAATCATTGGTTGGTATAGAAATTCCAAATACAACGAAGACTACGGTCGGTCTAGCGACACTTCTTGGCTCGGATGAATATCAACAATCAGAAAAACCCCTTTTGGTATCTTTAGGAAAAGGTATTTCGGGAAGGTCATTCTTTTCAAATCTTGGGAAGGCTCCGCATATGCTTATCGCTGGTACTACAGGATCAGGGAAATCTGTAACTATACATGCAATCATAACTTCCCTCCTTTTTCGTAATTCTCCAGAGAATCTAAGATTTATTATGATAGATCCAAAACGTGTAGAATTAACCCTTTATAATAAAATTCCACATCTTCTTACTCCAGTCATTACAGATGCGAAAAAGGCAATTCTAGCTCTAAAATGGGCTTCGAAAGAGATGAGTAGACGCTATGATGTGCTTGAGAAAAATAGTGCAAGAGATATTGATTCATATCATAAGAATATTTTATCCCCAGCTATTGAAAAATATTCGAAAAAGCAGACCAGGCTACTTCCAGAATCAATGCCTTATATTGTAATAGTACTAGACGAACTTGCTGATATTATGCATACATATCCTCGAGAATTAGAATCGGCCATTGTCCGTCTAGCACAAATGAGTCGTGCCGTCGGTATTCACCTTATCGTTTCCACACAGCGTCCTAGTGTAAATATCATTACTGGCCTTATAAAAGCCAATATCCCTTCACGTATTGCCCTTCAAGTATCTTCACAGATCGATTCTAGAACTATTCTAGACACCGGCGGTGCAGAAAAGCTTCTTGGTGCAGGAGATATGCTCTATCTAGGAGGAGAAATGTCTAAGCCATTACGTCTTCAATCCGCCTTTATTTCTGAAATAGAAGTGAAAAAAGTAGTGAAGTATCTGGCTGATACTTATAAGGATGAGGTATTGGGTGAAATAAATCTTACAAATACAGAACCCGGTAAGGATTCAATATTTGAAGCAAATCTTGAAAATGATGATATTGGTGATGAAGATGATATGTACGAACCAGCTCGAGAAATAGTCATATCTACAGGAAAAGCATCCACTTCATTCCTTCAAAGAAAGCTTGGCGTAGGATATTCTCGTGCAGCGAAGCTTATGGATATACTCGAGGAAAGAGGTGTGATAGGACCTGCAAATGGTGCTAAAGCTAGAGAAGTATATGGAAGTCAAGCTGTCGGTACCGTCGAAACTGATCTTATAGAAAGTGCTGAAATAGAATCAGATGATATAAACAATGATCAATCGTAATGGAGTAAGAAAGATTATAAAGGCAGGAATTATTTCAATAATTATCTTAATTGTATTGGGATATGCGTACTTTGCATCTCATAATTTTGTAAGGGGGCCAGAAATTATAGTTACGGAACCAATTTCTGGAACTTCTACAACCACTCCAAGTATAAGACTCATAGGAAAAGCACTTCGTGTCCAAGATATAACCTTAAACGGCAGACCGATTATAATTGATGATAAAGGAAATTTTGATGAAAACATTATTCTTGCTCCGGGATATAATGTTTCATTACTCTCGGCTCATGATAAGTTTGGCAGAACTACAGAATATAAAATCGATTTAGTCTATAAAAAAGAATAGATATATAGTGTACAATAGTATCTGTACCCGAAATAAATGTACCCGCATTATTATTTTAATATATCTGTATGGTTAAAAAAACAAAAGAGATAAAAATTGAAGAGACAGTTAAAGAACTAAAAAAATCTGATCCGACAAACAGTATTAGCTCAACCCTCGATGCTATTCGTTCTAAGTATGGGGATGAATCCATTATGAAACTTGGTGATAAACCGAGAGTGGGTGTAAATGCTATTCCTACAGGGTCAATAGGGCTAGATGCGGCCCTCGGTGTAGGAGGTATGCCTAGAGGAAGGATTATAGAGATATTCGGTCCAGAATCATCTGGGAAAACTACCCTTTCTCTTCATGTCATAGCTGAAGCTCAAAAGCTTGGCGGTATTTGCGCTTTTATAGATGCAGAACATGCTTTGGATCCAGAATATTCAAAAAGATTAGGAGTAAAAACAGATGAATTACTCATTTCCCAACCAGAATCGGGAGAACAGGCATTGGGGATAGTAGAAAGTCTAGTACATTCGGGAAAAATGGATGTAATAGTCATAGACTCTGTAGCCGCACTCACCCCCAAAGATGAAATAGAGGGAGATATGGGAGCATATCATGTAGGAAAACAAGCTCGTCTTATGTCTCAAGCACTTCGCAAACTCACAAGTATAGTGGCAAAGTCTAAGACAGTAGTCATATTTATAAATCAAATCCGTATGCAAATAGGTGTAATGTTTGGAAATCCAGAAACAACCCCAGGTGGTAAAGCCTTGAAATTTTACACATCCGTACGTCTGGACATAAGAAGGATTGCACAGATAAAAAAAGGAGAAGAAGTCATGGGGGGACGTGTGAGAGTAAAGGTAGTAAAGAATAAAGTGGCAGCACCATTTCGACAGACAGAATTTGACCTTATGTATAATGAAGGGATTTCACAAGAAGGCGAAATAATAGCTCTTGGCGAAAAAATGAATATAGTCGAAAAGACTGGAAATTCATATACACATGGAGAAATAAAACTCGGACGTGGTTATGATGCTACCAGACAATTCCTTAAGGAAAATAAAGAAATACGTGAAGAGATCTTGACCAAGATTCGCACGAAACTTGCAGAAGATAAGTAAATGTGTAAGATATAAAATCTATGTCAATGCTTGAATATAATGAAGTTGTCGAAAGAAAATACATTGTCCTAGATGGACAACCTTATGAAGTGCTTTCTTCTCATGTATTTAGAAAACAACAAAGAAAACCTGTAAATGCAACAAAATTGAAGAATCTCATAACCGGTAAAGTCACCGAATATTCTTTCCACGTTTCAGAGAAAGTAGAAGAAGCTGAAATAGAACAAAGAGAAGTAAAATATCTTTATGAAAATAAAGGAAAAGGTGAATTTTGGTTTTGTCTTCCTGCAGAACCAAGTAAAAGATTTAATTTCACAGAAGATCAGTTAGGTACACAAATAAAATTCATAAAACCAAATACTATTATCTCTCAATTAATGTTTGGAGAGAAGACTACAGGGTTCAAATTCCCACCAATGGTTGAATTGAAAGTGACAGAATCCCCTCCGAATATTAAAGGCGATAGTGCAACGGGTGGAAATAAAATCATTACTTTAGAGACTGGTGCCACGATCAATGCTCCCCTTTTCGTAAATGTTGGAGATATTATAAGAATAAATACTGAGACTGGTGAGTATAGAGAGCGTGTGGGTAAATAAATAAAAAGAAAAAAGAAGTGTTAGTCTACGGGTACGAAAATTCTTTGCTAAGAATTTTCTCAAGTTCTCGGCTCGACAGCCTCGAAAGCCCCTCCGACTCAACACTTCTTTTTTCTTTTCTATACTTACCTAGCAACAAAAGGCAAAAGACCCATAAATCTAGCACGCTTCACAGCCATAGCAAGCTGACGCTGACTACGCGCAGAGACGCCTGTCTTCTTTCTACTTATCATACGACCATGAGGATTTAGAAATTTCTTTAAGATTTCTGTATCTTTATAGTCTATTTGTCTTATATTGTTTTGTGAGAAATAACATTGTTTTTGCATATTTTTATATTTTATCTATTAGAATGGAATATCATCTGGATTTATTTCTTCTTCTGGATATTCAATAGTATCTATTGGTGTTCCTGCTGCATCCTTAGGTGGAATTTCCTCTATTGATGCATCTTTCTGATTTCCTCCAGAAGCCCCTGTCCCCATAGATCGTGGGCCGAATTGCACTCGATCTGCGACTATTTCAGTGCGATATTTCTTCTGACCATCTTGCCCATCCCATGTCCTAGTCTGCATTCTACCTTCGACCAAGACACTAGAACCTCTTTTCAAATATTGTGCAGAAGTTTCTGCCTGACGGCCAAAGACTACAATATTATGGAAGTCTGCTGATTCTTGCTTCACTCCATTTTTATCTTTCCATATTCTATTTGTTGCTACCCCAAAACTACAGACCTTTGTTCCCGAAGGAAGTGCCTTGATTTCTGGATCTCGAGTAAGATTTCCAATGATCATTGCTTTATTTAAATACATAAATTTTTTTGATGAATTAATAATAATTTATGCCCCCTTCACCATTTTATCGATGCTTTTATCCATTTCTTCCACTGAGGCTGGAGTTACAGCTGGAATAATATTTGGAATATCTACTACAGTTTCTGGTTGAATCTCTGCTACGGGTACTTCTTCTTTAATAATATTTGCAATAGCAGCTTTCTTTCCTAGATAAGTAGCTTCTCTCACCGTATTTATAATAAGTATTCTTAGAACATGAGGGTTCTTCTCAAATTCTTTTTTAATACTTTCTATTTCACTCTTAGCCAGCTCAAACTTAAACCAACCGAAATAGCCCTGATCAAACTTATGATTAGCTGGACCGATCTTCTTTACCATAGTATACGCCAAGGTTCGAAGTTCTGGGGCTTCTTCAGCTATAAACTCTGCACCTTTCTTAGAAAGGGTTTCCCTTAGAATAGAGACTTCAGAAGTCACTTTTTCTGCGGGTATTGAAGACACGAGAAGGTATCCTATTTCATATACCTGTGTCTTTTCTTCTTTTAAAGCTTTATCTTGCATTTCTTTATGCCTTTTGGGCAATAGTGACAATAATCCACCCAAATTAGTGGAGCATGACCCGTGCGAGTCAGGATTGTTCACGTATTAAGTTGATAATTTGCACGTATATGCAGACTACCATACAGCAAGATAAAGTTCAATCATCGACGCCATGGTGAATGGCATGATGTTGATAATATCAAAGCGAGATAAAATCCTGATAAAAAAATAATGAATTTTTGATAAAGTTTTGAGTTTTTCTTAGATAAGAAACAACCTCCTCGCATTGTCAACTAAATGCGGAAGTACTTTCTCCAAAGGCTCTCCCCTAATTGAAGCGATAGTATGTGCTACTTCCGTTACAAAGGAAGGTTCATTTCTTTCTCCTCTATGAGGCACAGGTGTCACGAGCGGTGCATCTGTCTCTGTCATTATCATATTTAATGGTACTTTTTTTATAATATCATCATATACTCTGGTAAATGTGATAACCCCGGTAAATGATAATCTAAATCCAAGATCAATAAATTGCCTTCCCTCTTCCCAATCTCCAGCGAAAAAATGGACATCACCATGAACCTTGGCATGTTTCTTTAAGATTTCAATAGCATCCTTATATGCATTCTGACCTGCAATTAATCCATTTCTCAAATGTAAAACGAGTGGCTTCTTCAATTCATTTGCTGTAGCAATATGCTTTTTAAAGATTTCTCTTTGCATTTCACGATTTTCATATCCTTGTCTTGAATAATCAAAACCACATTCCCCTATTCCCACGACTTTCGGATTCTGTGCTAGCTTCTTATATAAATCAAAATTAAACTTTTCATTTGAAATTTCTGTAGGATGAAGACCTATAGTAGCCCAAATATCAGGATTCCCTTCGGCAATCTTTATTGCCTTCTCTGAAGTATTATAATCCGTACCTACTACTATCATACCGACCCCCTTTTTCCTTGCACGAGAAATAGTATCGTTTAGATCAATATCAAATTCATCAGAATTAAGATGGCAGTGAATGTCTATGTATTTCATAAATATTCTATTTCCTCAAAAACAAAGGATTTTCTACTTTTCCAGCTTTTATGGCATTTAAAATCTTCATCGAAGTCTCTGGTAATATAGGTTCCAATGCTTTGGCAATATGATAAATACTAGCAAGTAAGAAAGAGATTTGCTCTTTGCCTTTTTTCTCATCTATTTTAATAGTCTTGAACGGCTGATTTTCTTGAATAAATTTATCCGTAGCTTGAATCCTATTCCAAATATCATCGCAGACTTTATTTATTTCGAATTTTGCGTAAAATTCTTCATGTTTCTTATGGTCAAGATTGGGAGCAGATTTTTCATCAAGAGACACATTATTTACCTCTGCCATCTTCATCACTCTACTTACAAGATTACCAAGTCCATTTGCTAAATGTGCATTATATGCCTCTTTAAACATTTCCATAGTGAAAGGGCTGTCTTCGAATGGATGTATTTCGCGTAGGACATAATAGCGTAAAGCATCAGTTCCATATTCTTTTACAATATCTATTGGATTTATTACATTACCCAGTGATTTACTCATTTTTATACCACCTTCACCAGTCACGAATCCATCGATCACTATTTGACGAGAGTTTGGTAAATCTACTGACATAAGTATGGCTTGCCACATTGCTGATTGTTGGCGAAGATTATCTTTTCCACAATATTGAACGACATTTTCTGAATCAATCCACCATTTCTTAAATTTCTTCATATCATGAGGCCAGCCGACCGCTGAAATATAATTTGTAAGTGCATCAAACCATACATACATGACATGCTCTGAATCATCGGGTACCTCTATTCCCCAAGACATTTTACTCTTAAGACGAGATATACTGAAATCTTGCAAGCCTCTTTCAACAAATGCCTTTATTTCATTGAATCTAAAAGAAGGGACAACAAAATCTGGATTCTTAGCATAAAGATCAAGAAGTGACTTCTGGAATTCAGAAAATTTGAAGAAATAATTTTCTTCATCGATTTCTTCTATATTCATAAGTAGATGTATTGGACATTTGCCATCAGTAAGCTCGCCATCAGTCTTCTCCAATTCACAACCTATGCAATATTTTATTTTATAGTTTTTCTTATATATGAATCCACGTTCTTTACAGATTTTCCATAGAGCTTGAGTCGACTTTATATGATTCTTATCTGTAGTTCTAATAAAATTAATATCAGATGAAATACCAAGGAGTGGCAATAATTTCTTAAACTTTCCTGCATTACCATCGACATACTTTTTAACATCAATGCCCAAGGCGAGAGCATTACGCTCTATTTTTGACCCATGTTCATCTGTTCCAGTATTGAAAAACACTCCATATCCAGAAAGTCTCTTCGCCCTGGCGATCACATCTGCACGGATTATTTCCATAGCGAAACCCACATGTGGATCAGCATTTACATAGGGCAATGTTGTGGTTATATAGAAATTTTTCATTCTTTAATCTTTAAATGTAAGAATTTTCTCAATTTGATCTTTATCCTTATACGGACCAATTATAGCTAAATTCAGCCCTTCGTCCACAAAGATTTTCTTTGCAATATCTTTCACTTCCTTTACAGTGACTTTCTGTATTTTCTTTATTTCTCCTTGTGGAGAATTGATTTTACCCTTTAATATTTGATTTATGGCAAAATATTCGGCGCGGGAGTCCGATGTCTCAAGTCCAAGCAAGAAAGAACCGCATATATAATCCTTAACCTTTTTCATTTCATCATTATTTATTGGATCATTTATTATTTTTTTGCATTCTGATAAAAGCACTTTTATGACTTCTTCAATCCTTTTCGTATCTATACCAGCTGAAATAGAGAAAAGTCCATGATCAGTATAAGCATCATGATTGGCACGAATATAGTATCCGACACCCATCTCTTCACGTAATTTCTGGAAAAGCCTGCTACTCATACCACTTCCAAGAAGTGTGGAAAGTACGGCTAGAGTATGATCATATTTACTATTAGCACTAAACGATCTCATACCCAAGACTAGATGTGCTTGATCTGTTTCTTTAAATTTAACAAGTACCTTCGGCCTTGTTTGCTCTTCTTTTACCGCTATCTTCTTCGTCTTATTCCCCACTGATATATCTTTGAAAATCTTTTCAATCTTTTTTATTATAGTCTTTTCATTGAATGAACCAGAGATTATGACTGTAGTAGCATCCACCACATAATGCTCCTTTCTATATTTAATAAAATGATTTTGATTAAAGCTTTTCACATTCTCTTCGCTACCAGCAATATTCCACCCCGCCGGCTGATCTCCATATACAAGATTCATAAAAAGATCATGTATATGTCTCTGTGGCATATCTTGATACATTCTTATCTCTTCCACTATCACCCCCTTTTCTTTTTCGATTTCAGAGCTATCTAATAAAGAATTTAGATAAATATCAGAGACAACATCAAGCGCCGTATCTAAATGCTTCGGATTTACCTTGGCATAATATCCTGTATATTCTTGAGAAGTAAAAGCATTGTATTGAGCTCCAATTGAATCTAGTTCTTTGGAAATATCTATGGACTTCGGTCTTTTCTTAGTTCCCTTAAAAACCATATGCTCTAGGAAATGCGATAGACCATTTATCTCCTTTGTCTCATATTTCGAACCAGTTTCCACCATAACAAGAACCGTGACTGCGGGATTATCAGTCATAGGTATTGTGATTACTTTTAATCCATTTTTTAGTATTGTTTTTTTGAATTTCATCAGAAAACTTTCTCTTTTATGTGTTTAATCAATTCTTCTATTCCAACCCTCTCCTGCTTCCCTGTATCTCTATCACGCACCGTCACTCCTGCATTTTTTTCTATAGTATCGAAGTCCACCGTGACACATATAGGTGTTCCGATCTCATCTTGTCTTCTATATCTTTTTCCTATATTTCCATTATCGTCAAATGCCACCCCTGAAATTTCTTTTTTCAGCATTTTATATATTTCGCGAGCTTTTTCAACCAAAGCTGGTTTATTCTTCAATAATGGAAAAACTGCCACTTTTATCGGTGCCATTTTTGGTGAGAATTTCAGATAAACTCTTTTCTCTCCATCTATTTCATCTTCGGTATATGCATCAGAGAGTACGGCTAAGACAGTTCTCTCGACTCCGAATGAAGGCTCTATACAATGTGGAATAAATCTTTCTTTACTCTCTTCATCATAATAAGAAAGGTCAACTTTACTTACTTCTGAATGTTGCCTAAGATCAAAGTCGGTTCTATAAGCTAATCCATAAAGCTCATCTTTACCAAAAGGAAAATCGAATTCAAAGTCAATTGTCTTTTTCGAATAATGTGCCCTTTCACCATCAGGAACTTCCAATTCATGAATATGTTTAGGATTTATTCCAATATCTTTTATAAATCCATGAATTTCATTTTTAAAGCTTTCAAAAGTCTCTTTCCAGCTTTTAGAATCTACAAAATATTCAATCTCCATCTGCTCAAATTCTCTAGTACGAAAGATAAAGTCTCGGGGAGAGATTTCATTTCGAAAGGCCTTACCTATCTGTGCAAGTCCAAATGGTAATTTCGGATGAAAGCTGTCAAGAACATTTTTAAAATTTACAAACATACCTTGTGCTGTTTCTGGTCTAAGATATGAAATAGAATCCTCGTTTTCTATAGGACCGACATTTGTTTTAAACATCATATTGAATTGTCTGGACTCACCGAGCCCGCCTTCACAATCTGGACATTTTGATGGATCTTCTATCTGATCAGCACGGAAACGATGATTACACTTTTTACATTGAACGAGTGGATCGGAAAAGCCAGAAACATGCCCGCTCGCCTTCCATACATTCTGATTCATTAAGATCGAAGCATCTACTTTATACATATCGTCACGATTTTCTACAAACCTTTTCCACCAGAGTTGTTTTATATTATCTTTCAAGACCACGCCGAGAGAACCGAAATCCCATGTACCCGAAAGTCCACCGTATATTTCCGATCCTTGAAATATGAATCCTCGCCTTTTGCATAGCGATATGATTTTCTCCATTTTATTTTCTTCTTTTATTGCCATATTTATTATTTGATTATTGAATTACCTTTTCATCACCATCCTTAAACATCTGATCTGTACTGAAACGTGTATTCAATTGCCCTAGGGAATTATTGAGAGTCTGTAGTGTGAAATCATCTTGTGCTGTAATCGATGCTTGATTTACCAAAACAGGGATCTGACCGACTTGCGTAATACTTGGCGTAAGTGAGACTTGAAATGCTACTTGTCTTCTATGTGAACTATTGAAGGCGTACGTATCTACATTACCAATTCTCCATACTATTTGTCCATCGACACTGTTATAAGAAATATCTTCTCCTGAAGGATTTATTTTACCTATCCATTTTACATATGGTGGTAAACTAGAATGTACTTCAGCATCTGTCACTGTACTAGAAGTATTATCGACAGTCCAGACTATGGTATATGTAGTCGGTTGTTCGGCTTTAGGTGGTATAAAGCCAGTGTTTTCGAATGGTCCAGTCGAACGTATGACTTGTCCGCTTAAAGAAAGATTTGATGAAATCTTTATACGCCTATTGGCACTTGATGCTATATTTTCTGGAACATTTGTTTCGGAATTTCTTTTACCCTTCATATTTACATCTATAGAGATATTTGGATTTATAATAGTCTTTTGCGAATTACTTAGATCGCGTGGAATAATATTGAAACTGACACGCCCACCTTCTCCAGCACTGATATCTGCTAGTTCTTTATTTGTGATTTGATTCCAGACTATTTCATTTGTTATGGAATTATATACACCTTGATCTGGAGATACAGAAAGCTTATCAAGAGCTGTACCAGTAAGCTTCACATGTATTTTTCCATCAATTACAGATGTCTGTAAATTGTTGAAATATAGAACCTCGACTTTAATCGGATTATTAAATTTTCCTATATATTCTTGGCTATCACTATTTCCTTCTATGGATAATCCGACACTTACAAATGGTTTCTTTATTGCAACTTCTTGAGTGCTAGAAACATATTCTGTACCGATAACCTTCTCATTTCGTACACTTTGTGCTCCTGTGATAAATCTAAAGATTCTTGTTTCATCGTCTTGTCCATCAAGCTTTCCCTTTATCTTTATTGTTTTCTTTCCTCCCGGAGGTATATCCCCTATTTTCCATACTGTATTATCAGAAAAAGGTTTAGTATCAGAAGATATAAAAGTAAAACCGAAAGGATATACAGCCTTCAATAAAATATTCTTTATCACTTCTTTTGAATTAGAAGTCATATTGACAGAAAGTTCGAATTCTTGGCTTGAATTCACTTCTTTAAATGAATTGGTCAATAAAGTAAGGGGTGAGGAGCTGATAAGAAGATCAAATGTTTTTTCTTTTTGGAAAATAGCATTTGATCCTTTTACTCTATATTCGACTGTTACCTTTATCTCTTTTTTACTATTTTCTTCTCCGTATACGACAGCTTTAATCGTCTTCTGGCCAATACCACCTGGTTCTATATCGTTTAACAATTCTCTGAATGTCTTCAATTCTTTTGTTGTATCTTCAGAATCCGTAGTGCCAGAAGGAAAATCTACAGAAAGGTCAACTGTTTCAAGCTTTATATTATTTTTATTTGAAACTTGAATATCGAAGGAAACAGGCTCACCACCAGCGACAGATACTGGCCCACCTATTGTAATATCGATATTATTTGCTGAAACAATATTTGATCCATTGAATACAAGATACAAGCCAATACCAAGAGCTATTAAGAAAAATATTATCGATCCAATAAAGAGTTTTGTAAAAAATGACATGGAATTATCTTTGTATTGTGTATTCAATTTAACATCCTCTCTTGGCCATTCTTCCTTATGTTCCCAATCTGTATTCATATCCATTTCTTGCCGAGTAAATCTCAAGCGCCTTTTCGTACGAATATCAGGCGCACTTCGAGAATAAAGGGATTTCTTTAATTCTTCAATTCTACTTTGTTCATCAGGGGTCATGGCAAATATTATATCATAGTTGGCTTTCTTTGAGAGCTGTATTTATAACCCTGATAATCTTACTCTTATTCTCATTCATATTCTTGATTATGTCCTCATTGATAGAATTATTCTCTAGGAAAATATTTAATTTCTCTGTATTTCTTATATACCCCAGAGTGCTCAATATTCTCAAAACCGTCAAACATTCCACACTATTATAATCTTTCTCTTTTATATCAGCTTTATACAAAGTCTCTATTATTTCAAATAGCTTTTCATTTTTTTCTTCTCCATGAAGTAATCTCTTTAATAATTTGAGAATTTTAATGTGTAAAATATTTGGTTTTACTTTATTTTCAATTTCATGTGCACCTGTCAATCTCCATACCTCCTTTCCCCTGACTATGGAAATATTTGTATAGTCAAAATCTTGAATATGATAACGAAGTTTGGATTTATTGAGTCGTATTCCCTGTGCCAAGGCCCCTATCATACCGAAATTCTCTGTAAATATAAGTAGGAATTTCCCAGATTCACCATGTGGAGTACTGGATATTATAAATGCGGAAGTTGTGTATATATGATGCATTTAGGGCAATTAAAAAATGGCTTTATTTAGCCATTTAATTGTAATACATTTGAGATAATTAAAAAATACTTGACAAAAAATGTGGTTATGCTAGGATATAGGGGTCGATGGGCTCGGGCGTTTATGTGGAGAAAGTCCCCCCCTATCGGCCTCCTCCGTTTGTCTTAAGCAGACGGAGAGCTCAGCGAGATGGTTTCCTAGGCTTTGGTCCAGTGTGTCAACGAGGGACAGTATGCACCTCGCTACGACATTCCACGCCAGACCTCAATTCACCCGTTGTGGGGGATTGCCTTGAGCGAGGAAAGGGCCATCTCACCCAGTCGCACGCTTAGGCGGGGCTGGGTTTTCTTTTTACACCAAATCCATTTTCACTGAAAAATCCCCAATCTTCATCGATTCACCTTCTATATTTTTATAAACAATTTCTTTTAATAAAGTACTACTTATAATCATATTTTCATTTTCCTTTATTAAATTCTTCACACCCTCATCACCATCTATTGCAAGTACTGCTCTATCCTGTATTGTTAAACCTTTTGATTTCCTCAAATCTTGCACAGCGCGGACTAATTCTCGAATTATTCCCTCTTCTTTTAATTCTGGGGTAATAGAAATGTCTAAAAGTACCTCTTCAGAAAGAGTTGTATCAGAAACTATTTCCTTTACATTTATTTCATCTCTTACAAGATTAATCAAATTATCTGAAATGATAGCTTTTATAGTGAGTTTAGAGAGTGGTTGACGGACATTTATCTTCGCCTTCATACGAGCTTCTAGACCTAGAGATGCTATCTTTCTCACTTCTTTCATGGATTCTATTATCTTTTTATCAAATTTCTTAATCTCTGGCCATGCTTCCATATGAACACTTTCCTTAGGACCTTTCAATCTAAGATATATATCTTCTGCAAGAAATGGCATAAAAGGTGCTAATAATTTTATTAGGGTAATAAGTACTGTATGAGTAGTAGATAATGCCATTTTTCTATCATTCTGATCTTCACCCTTAAAGCGGTCTCTAGATCGCCTTAAATACCAAGTAGAAAGATCATCAATAAAATCAGCAAGAGGCCATGAAGCACGATCAATTTCATATTTTTCTAGACTCTCTGTTACATTTTTTATAAGTTCTGCAAGCCTGGCTAGTATCCAAATATCAAGTGGATGATTACCAGAAACATTTTCCATACCAGAAATAGCATACATTTCATAAAATGTAACAACATTATTCAAACGACCAATATGTTTCTTCACAACTTCATCTACACCCTTTTCGGAAAAGGCGAAGTCTTGAGCGTGTACTACAGGAGATGACATTAGATAATATCGCAATGCATCAGCTCCATACTTATCTACGATATTCATAAGATCTGGATAATTTTTCTTCGACTTAGACATTTTCTGACCATCTTCAGCAAGAAGAAGACCATTGACCACTACATTTCTAAAAGGAGATTTTCCGAAAAGTCCCACGCCCAAAACAAGCATAGAATAAAACCATCCCCTAGTCTGATCTAGTCCTTCTGCGATGAAGTCTGCAGGATAGCCTTTCGTTCTTCCAAGAATTTTACTGAAAGGACCCGGCTTTGGATTGAAATCACATTTACTGAATGGATAATGAGATTCGCCAAAAGGCATAGAACCAGATTCAAACCAACAATCGAAAACTTCAGAAACCCTATTTAATCTATTCCCTTTTTCATCTGTAAGCTTTATATCATCGATAAAAGGATGATGCAGATCAGCTTCATATTCATCATTGTGAGGTAATGGATGGAAATCGAGCTTGGATGGTTTAGCATTCTGATTATAATGATCAGTATTCCCACGAAGAGATATTGATTGTTCCCTATTTAGACCTTGCGCTACAGAATTCAATAAGAAAAGTGGAGTATCATGAGAAATTATGAGAATGTTTTTACCTTCATATTTATTCTCAATATCATAAAGAAAATCCCCTACACGCTTCTTTATATCTACATAATTCTCACCTCCTTCTGATGTCTTTATAAATCTATCTGCATGATTGAATTCTTTTACAAAATCGAGGAATGGTTTATTATTCCAGACTCCGGCACCAAGCTCGCGTAATCTAGAATCAATAATAATTTCTGATGTATTAAGATCGATAACCTTGGCGATAACTTCTGCTGTTTCTCTCGTACGAATAAATGGGGAAACGAAAATAAGGTCGATTTTCTTATCTTTCAACCATTTTCCTGCTTCTTCTGCTTGTTTTTTCCCTTTCTCCGTTAAATAGTGGGAATTTTCTGCTATGGAACTGATAATCATCAAAGTATTGTTTTCTGCTTCTCCATGACGTGTAATATAAAATGTATTTTTTGCATGGCTATATTTTCTGAGGTCTGCAATTGAAGAAAGAACGATAGATTCGTGATTTTCTTCATTTCTCCAAACCGGAAGAGGTGCACCCCAGAAACGAGATCTAGAAATAGCCCAATCCCGAGCTCCCGAAAGCCAATCCCCGAATCTTCCTTCACCTATTTCAGGCGGAATCCATTTTATTTTTTTATTTTCTTTTATAAGTTTATCGCGAATAGCAGTAACTTTTACAAACCAAGAAGATGTAGCATAGTTTAGAAGTGGAGTATCACATCTCCAACAATGTGGATATGAATGGATTATTTTTTCTTTTGAAAAAAGAGTATTATGATGCGCCAAATATTTTATTATCTCTATATCGGCTCTTTGATGTACATCTTTTTCATTTTCGGTCGATTTCGGCTTTACTTGTTGCCCCGCAAAATCAGTAACTTCTGATTTGAATACACCATTCATAGTGACATGCTGCGCGAAAGGTAAATTGTATTTTAATGAAAGATCATAATCATCAGCACCGAAAGCAGGAGCAATATGAACAATTCCGGTACCATCTTCTATAGTTACGAAATCCGCACCATAAACCCTCCAACCGTTTTCATAATTCTTTAAATTTTTATCATTTGAATAATATGTAAAGACTGGTTCATATGGTTTTCCTATTAAACTTTTTCCATCAAATTCTTCTAAGACTTTATACTCTGTTTTAATAACTGACAGCCTTGATTGGGCTAAAATTAACTTTATATTTTCTGTTTCAATTTTTACATATTTTATTGAAGGATTTATTGCAAGAGCTGTATTCCCCGGCAGTGTCCATGGCGTAGTCGTCCAAGCTAGAAAATATGTATTTAGCTCATCTATAAGTTTGAATTTTACTGTTACGGAAATATCTGTAATATCTTTATAGCCTTGACTGACTTCGAAGTTTGAAAGTGTCGTCTCACATCGAGGACAGAGATTCATAGACTTGAATCCTTCGTAGATAAGACCTTTCTTATGGAGTTCAGCAAATGCCCACCATACAGATTCTGTGTATGTGGTGTCCATTGTCCTATAATCATTATCCATATCTGCCCATCTTCCGAGTCTAGGAATAATCTTTCTCCAAACATCCGCATATCGCATCACACTATCCTTTGCAGCGGAATTGAATTTTCCTATTCCATAATCGATTATATCTTTCTTTGAAGTCAGTTTTAATTCTTTTTCCATAAGATTTTCTACAGGCAAACCATGGCAATCCCATCCCCAACGACGTCGCACATGATATCCTTGCATGGTCTTATAACGAGGAATAATATCTTTTATAGTACCCGGTATAACATGCCCATAATGTGGCTCACCCGTAGCAAATGGTGGACCATCATAAAATACAAATTCACCCTTTGGCGAAGGCTGTTCTAATGTCTTTTTGAAAATATTATTCTTTTCCCAAAAAGCTAGTATTTTCTCTTCGGTTTCAGATA
>ERZ1292623.611-Hain-H51-01um-R1-611-length-37763-cov-30_pt1 | contig 37763 bp, 56 predicted proteins | sample MGYA00564398_ERZ1292623 | MGnify/ENA primary metagenome ERZ1292623 (study PRJEB36523, sample SAMEA6512633) | groundwater metagenome | collected 2019-01-07 | study: AquaDiva: Metagenomics assemblies of 32 groundwater samples
ATATGACTAATAAAAATTGTTGCGATGGACAAATGTTCGGGCCACGTTACCACACGGCTAATTGTGATAGAGGACTTAAAGCATATTTAAAGAATATTAAGAGAATATATTTTGATACTAATACTGAATGGGGCGTTATTAATTTAAAAGACAATAGAAAAGGAGCAATAATATTATAAAAAACAAAAAGATTGAGGTTAAACAACAAGAAGAAGCCAATAACGAAGATTGGAAAGATACTGAACGGGTTGAGGAAGAACAAAGCAACGAAGCGTTTGATAGTTATAATTTAAACAATTTTTAATAATATGGAAACTAAAGAGATAGAACATACACAGGTTTTGGGAAGTGTTATTAAAGCCAAAAAAGATGCAAACGCTTTTATGGTAATAGGAAAATCATTGATAGTAAAAGCAAATGGACTTGAGATTAAAAAAAGAGAAGATAAACAAACGGCTGACTTACTTAAAAAAGAATGTTTATTGACGGTACAAAATCTTGAGACAAAGAGAAAAGAGATTACCATACCGGTCAATCATTTCTTAGATGAAGTAAATACATTATTCAAACAAGTATCTACTCCTATTCTTGAAGCACAAAATACCGTTAAGTCAAAAATATTAGCATACGATCAAGAACAAGAAAAATTAAGAATAGAAATGGAAGAAAAAGCATTGGAAAAAGAAAGAATGAGATTAAGAAAATTGGAAGAGGAAAGATTAGAACGTGAACGAATTGAAAAAGAAAAAAGAGAAGAAGAAGACAGAAAATTAAGAGCAGAACAAGATAGACTAAAGAAGATGGAAGAAATAAGACTACAAAAAGAGATTAAAAGTAAACGACTAAATGAAGAAGAACAAAATAAAATAAGAGAAGAAGCTGAAAAACAAAGACAAGCAAAAGAAAGTATAGAACGGGAAAAACTTGAGATCGAAAGAATGAAGAGAGAGGCAGAAGAAGAAAAGAAAAGACTTGATGAAGAAAAGAAAGAAATGGAAAAGAAACGAATAGCCGATGAACTCTTAAAGAAAAAAGAGGCTGAAATGAAAGTTAAAGGAATATTTAAAAGATGGTCATGGGAGATAGTAGATGAAGAAAAAGTACCGAGAGCATTTTGTAGCTCTAATAACGTAAAAATAAATCAAGCTATAAAATCAGGAATAAGAGAAATTTATGGTATTAGAATTTTCCAAGCGGTTAGTGTTAAATAATTATTAATTTATTTTTAAATATATGAGCTTTTTACCAACAGGATATAAGGAAGTAGAGGACTATATGTCTTTTGCTCCTGGCGCAAACAAGTTACGAATTTTATCATCCGCAATAGTTGGATGGGAATACTGGAATGATGAGGATGGTAAGCGAAAGGTATACCGAAAACGATTAGACGAGGATTTGATTATGAGTGAGATTCAAGAACCTGAAAAAGTAAAGAAGTTCTGGGCCTTCGTAGTATGGAATTACCGAGATGAGGCTATCCAAATTCTTGAGATAACCCAAAAGAATATCAGAAAAGATATCCAAGCATATATCCAAAATAAGAAATTTGGTTCACCTGTAGATAAATATGATATTACCGTAAACCGAGAAGGTACTGGAAGGCTTACAAAGTATGCCGTTCAAGCTGATCCGCCAGATACAACTGAAAAAAAGATTACCGAAGCATTTAAGGCAAAGTATGTCAATTTAGAAATGCTATTTAGTGGGGGTAATCCTTTTATCAAAGAGCAAATGAATGAGAATGTAAAGCCGGAAGATATAAAGTTATAACTTCATACACTGTCCCCTTTAACTGCTAAGGGGGCAGAAATGAGATTATAAATTTTAAAATTATATGAAAAAAAAATACCCAATAATAAAAGAGGATGAGGATAAACGCTTTAACTTTATAGCTAAAGCCGGTGTTCTTTACCGCTTCCGCATAGAGGCGGCTAAGAGCGGCATGAGTATGGGGAAACTAATCGGGATGTTAATGGAGAGTTATGTTAATTTAATAAAGTAATATGAATAAACTTAAACACCTATTATCCTACTTTGCACTAATATTTAAGCGTATCTTCTACACGTTAAAGGATAAACGCTTTTATATTATATTGACTTTCATTATTTGGACTTATCTTATAGCTTGGTTTAATTCTAATTACCGGATAGATACTAAATTCACCTTTGGTATCTATAAAAGGGCAAACCCTACCCCTGTAATGCCCCTTGTTGCCACTATTAGTGCTCAGGTGGTCATTACTACCCCCGCACCCAAAACTGAGAAGGAAATAGTCTATGCGGAAAAGCACGGATCTATCTTATGGAAAATTTACTTTTTAGAGTCAACACTTGGCGAACATGATTATTGCCGCAATAATGGTAAGGGTTATGGAGGCTTTGGAGTAAAGTCTGACTCAAAGACAATAGCTTGTTATAAAACCTTTCAGGAGGCGGCTGATCGTGCCGAGTATTGGTTTGCTAAACTTGAGCCGGATAAGGATTTAGCAAAGAGTTTGTGTATGTGGAACCTTGGAGTACCGGAAGTAAATTGTAATTATTATCAAACTTATATGTCTTTATGAAAACCATAAAACCAATAGAGAAGATAAAGAAATGCGAATATTGTGAGGCAGAAGGTAAATGGCATTTATGTGTAGATTGTGGAAACGAATTTTATTGTAAAAACTCATGTTATGGTAGATTTTGCAAAGAATGTGATGGTTATAAAAAAGATTTAATTAATAGAGAAGATATTTGACAATAAGGATTGATTGAAGGGTTTGGGTCATACCCGATGTTGGGATACAGGGGCAATGAGGCGTGTGTTAATCAGCTGTAAGGCACATCTACTAACCCAAATAGTAGTGTCCCTTTTCCCCACCTTTCAATTAGTTCTTATAGAGAAGTATTATAAATTATTAAATAACTATGTGTCAGGGTACAGCATATTTTGCAAACAATAAGAGGGCAGTTTTCGGCAATACCAATAGTCATTCAGATGCTGAATTACAGCTAAAGATAGATGGTGATACTTACCGTAAGTTTGAGTATTTATGGTGGGAGAAAAAGATACAGCAAGTCCATTATGACCAAGTAGCTAAAGACATACTGGCTAAAATAGACGAAAATAAAGCTCAAAAGTTAGTAGAACAGTCAGTAAAGAAAAACTTTAATACAGATGCGAAACTTGCCAAATGGTTAAAGAAAGTACCCGATGAATGGGACAAACTATTTGAGCCTAAATTCTATTCACTTGCTAAAAAGGTTAATCCTCTATTGAATACATTTAAAGAAAAAATGGAAAAGTTTAAAAAACAACCTATTGGAAAATACAATCCTTATCAAGCTGAAAAACTACCCAACCTAAAAACCATTAAGAAGGCAATGCCTAAAAAAGTCGGGGATCAAGTCTGGAATCAAGTCGGGGATAAAGTCTGGAATCAAGTCAGGGATCAAGTCTGGGATCAAGTCGGGGATCAAGTCAGGGCCGTTTCTTACTGGGGAATTAAAATAGCTTTATCACTACCTATAAAGCATTGGTTCTTTGATTGGTTAAAGCTCGGAATTATTGTTGTATTCGTACAAGGAAAGGTTAAAGTATTCGGTAAGAAAGGAAAATATCTCGGAGAATATGATAAAAAAGATTTTATTAAATAACCTATGCTAAAACCTATTAAGAAAAACAAATGTAAACATGAATGGATTATATATGGAGGTTGGCAAAACATAGATAAAGATAGAGATTATGCTGGTGTTTGGGGTGTAAATTGGATTTATTGCGTTAAATGTTCTGAAACAAAAGAAATATGACCAACCATACAAAAGGGAAGAATATGCTAAAACCTATTAAGGATAACTAATTATAAATTATTAAATATATATGAACTACCAAAAAAAGGTAAGTGATATTATAGAGCTTGCTTTAACCGAAAAGACATTTAGTCTTGAGGTGATTGACAAAATTAAACAGTTGCGTGATGATGTAATATCGCTGTCTAACATGAATGAGCAAGCTAATAAAACAATTGAAGATTTAAGAAAGGAAAAAATTGAGACTAATAATCTATTAGAAAAAGCCACTAATAGATTAGCAAATATTGAAACAAGAGAAACAGAGCTTGTTAAAAAGGAAAAAGAACAGGAAAAATTAAGATATGAACTTGGTTTTCAAAAACAACGGGCTGATGAAATTAAAAGTTTATTTGATACGGTATTCAGAAATCCTGTAATACTACGATCAAAAATGGTCGGTCATGTAATACCGCCAAATCCAAGTAACAGTTATGGTGGAACAACAACTACTAGCGACTCGGAACGGGAAGAAATTAGTTAAAGAGCTAAAAAGTAAAGGTTGGAAATTAGATAAAGACTTTTATATCTATAAAAAGGTTGGAGATAAGGAAATGGATATAGAGTTTTGTATTGGAGATTTTTGTCTTGGTATCTATGATAAGGATAAATGGTTAATTGAACCAAAACAGAGATGTAAAAACTTTATGGAAGCCTATATTAAAAGTTTTCTATTAGAAGAAAAATATAAATTACAGTCTAAAAACATATGAAACCTATTAAGGATAACTAATTATAAATTTAATTTTTTACTATGGATGACAAACAAAAGTCAAACATATTTGTTACAGGATTTTTCCTGTTTGTTGGATTGTTAATAATTGGTATCATCGCCTTATTAATGTGGGCGTTTCCCATGTACAATGTGTGGTCAAGGGAAATGGGCGGAAGGGCAGAACTAGCTGAGGCGGAGTGGACAAAGAAAGTAGCTGTTGAAACCGCAAAAGCCAAAAAGGATTCTGCACAATTACTTGCGGAAGCTGAGATTATCAAATCTAAAGGACTCGCAGAAGCCAATAGAATAATTGGGGATAGTCTTGAAGGAAAGGAGGAATATTTGAGATACCTCTATATAACCAATCTCGCAGAAGGTCAGAATAGAGAAGTAATATATATTCCAACTGAGGCTGGACTCCCTTTACTGGAGGCGGGAAGAACGGTTAAAAAATAGCTAATAACTCGCAGTCCCTCTCTACGGGGGGATTGCAGGGTAGGAGTTAATTAACCATTTATCAAAGAATAGAAATATGAAACCTATTAAGGATAACCAATTATAAATTATTTAAAATATATGAACAGTAATATAGACTTGAATAACAAAACGCTTGATTGTCTGAAAGCCATAAATAATATTGGTTCAACCACTTATAAAAATGTATGTTCTGGTGCGGTAAGTACAGTTCCGTGGGGAAGTAATGATTGGTTAGAACATTCTATCGTTGGATTATTGATCGGAATATGTTTACTAATTTTCGTTGTAGTGTTTATTCTCATTATTGTTGAGATATTAAAAACGATATATGAAAATAAGGATACTACAAAGCAGATGGAGGAACGGATACATATACTTTTACTTGAGCTTATAGACAAAATAGGAAAACAAGTAACGGACGATTATGACTCAAAGTTCGGTATGTGGGAAGGATTAAGTATAAAAAACGCAACAACAATGCAAATATATATAAAAATTATATCCTCCCTTTTCGCTTCTGAAAAGAAAAGACTGTTAGAGGAAATAGAGGAGAAGGTAATTGGGAAGGATGAAGTTGGAACAACTATTATAGATAGCCCTGAAACAGAATTTTTAATAAACAAAATACCAGCAATAGAGGGTAGGAATAAATTTAGGGCAGAACAACGAGCCAAGTTAAAAACATTGAAATAAATATGACAAAGCAGTCTGATGGGGGGAAGAAGATAGGTGGTAAGCGGATTTGGCTTATTACTGATACTCACTTCAATCATGACAAAATGCCCCTATATTGTGGTAGACCTGAAAATCACACAGAAATAATAGGCAATAATCTATTGAATACTGTTTTTATGGAGGGTGATGTACTCATCCACTTGGGTGATATTTGTATTGGAAAAGATGAGGAAATGCACAAGCTGTATATTGAGCCATTAAAGTGTAAGAAGTGGCTAATAAAGGGCAACCACGACCACAAATCAAACTCATGGTATCTTTCTCATGGATGGGATTGGGTTGGGTTCAAGTTTCAGAATAAATACTTTGGGAAGAATATCATGTTCTCACATGCCCCAGTTCTTTATACAGAAGAACAGTCAGCTCTGTTTGGTAGTGAAAGTTTTGACATAAATATACATGGACACTTCCATAATCAACTATCTCGTCTTGAAGAAAAAAGATGGGTAGTCGCTGATGAGGAATATAGGAATAAGCACGACCTCGCCAAACTTACTTATAGGCATAAATTACTTACTATTGAATATACAGATTATCAACCAGTTCAATTAAAAACATTTCTAAACCTATGAAAACCCAAACAGAGGAGAAGACAATGAAGTGGGAAACAATAGACTCCTATAAGGAAATTACAGGTAAGGCTGGGAATTGGTTTAGTGGTTATATTGTTACTTATCGTGTTATCTATGTTCAGTTATTTAAGCATTGTGGATTTATAAGAAAAATATGAAAACTAGATCTACTGTAAAGGATGAAAAGGAGAAGTTAACCTGTCCCAAACATAATCGTATCCTTATAGGAAAAGAGAGGTGTGTGGATTGTGAATTTACTAAAGGTATAAAGGTAACACCTTACCAGAAGAAGTGTAATTGTATTTGTCATAATAAACAGGATGAAGATAGGTTTGATGGCGACAGATGTGATGCTTATTGTAAACATTGTCAGCCCCCTGAAAAGGAGAACGGATGGGAGAAGGAGTTTTATCTAACAATAGCTAAACACGGAGGATTAAATTATTGTTCAGATGATTCAAGGATTAGTTTTCAAAAAACAGTTATAGATTTTATCTCAAATCTTCTTTCCCAATCCCATACACAGTATGAAGAAGTACATGGAGATTTTGAGAAGGAAAGTGATGATTTTATTGAGGCTATAACAGCGTGGGATGTTGACGATTGGACTAAAAAGGGCTTAAAACAGGCTCAAGAAGGTATGAAGAAAATAATCAGAAAGTCCCATACACAAAATGTAAAGGAATGGGAGAAAAAAATATCAAGACACGATAAGCAAACTTGTATAGATAGAAATGGATATATAGACCCTATATCTGGAAAATGGGAGTGCGAATATAATCAAGCATTAGATTGTATTTTTTTCCTCTTGGGAACTAAACTGAAAGGAGAAAAAGTTTAAATGATATTAAAAAGTCTCAAAATGAAAATCCGTTGTTCAATGAGTAGAATGGGATTAAATACTTTTGGAAAAAATAGACGGGGTTATATAGTCGGAGAAAGTCGTAATGGAAAATGTTGGATAATATTGTGGGATTATCTAAAACAAAAACAAAAGATTCATAAATCTTTTATTTATATAGATTGTAAAAAGAAGTTTTAATATGACCACACATCCTGAAACAATGAAAGAAAAAATTAAAAGGTATTTAAAAGATACTCCTCCATATATGAATAAAGAAACAGCTCGTATGTATAAAAAATTAAAAGATTTACCAGAAAAAAGATATTGTTCTAAAATATGACTACCACACATCCTGAAACAAGTATAGTTAAGGAATTTATCAAAAGATTTACCTATGAGGGGATTTTCACCCATAAGGGTAAGGAAGTTAAATTACGCCTATTCAGGAACAACCCCTCAACCATTGTAGTTGAAGCCATAGAGTTTCTTAATCAGGAAATCCAATTAGCTGTCAATAAGGCAGAGAAAAGGATGATTGAGAAAGTTAAAAAAGCACGTTTTGAAGGATATCTAAAAGGACGTGAAGAAGGATTGAACTTATTTAATAAAGTTAAAGGGATTAAAATAACAGGAGTATAATTATTAATCATTCAAAGCAAGGATGAAACCCAATAAAACTATGAAAAAACTCTATGTAGTATCATCAACCCATTTTGATAGTTTGAGTGCGGCGGAGATTAAGCTAGCCGATTGGCAGGAGGCAGGAACACTGGACGAGAGTGCCAAGATCTATGAGGTATCCGAAACCTATGTACCTATTATTAAGTTGATAAAATTAAAAAAATAAATATATGATGCAAATAATGGTAAAGGGAATGACATACCATTGTCGTTTCTGTCACAAGTCCTATATATTCATGGATGAAAAACTTACTTGTCATGAAGCCGATTGTTGCCATATTGGCGATATAGAAATGACAAGAGAACAACTTGTTAAGGAGAATAATAAAAGACTTAAAAGTATGGGAATGAAATAATATGTATACTCCGCTCCCCATTATTCTAACCAGTCAGAGGGATAAGGATTTCTTCAACTTATTCTTAGGGATAATTGTTTGTTATATAATATTAAAAGTTTTTAAGATATTATGAAGAAAGATATTTCAGGGACACCCTCATCTTTTGTGTTACGAGTTTATAGAAAAGGGAAAAGGGTACAAAGATACGATACGGGGAAATACTTGCGTTTTCTACACCACACAAGGCTGATAAAATGGCAAGATGCATCAGTTTATGTCAAAGTAAACTACCATAAAGAACTAAATAGAGAGGGTAGAATGGTATCTATGCACAACGACATGACTTGCACTACGCCTACTGATTTGAAATGGGCAGTAAAAACATTTATTACTGAATATGCCTAAAATAATAGTTATCGATCTAAGTGAACCCTATGGAAAACTCCAAGTATTTGAAACTAGTAGCAAAGGCACAAGAATATCAGGAAAAGGCTATAAAGCGTCAACTGGAGAAGATGCAGGAAAAACTAACGCTAAAAGACAGCCAAAACATAGGAAAGGCTATAAGGAGAGGATTAAGGAAGGTAAGTGCAAGCAAGATGGCAAAAAAGGGCAAGAAAAGGGTAAAGCAAGTACCGTTGCCAAGCAGTGTATGCGGAAAGAAGCCTGCTCATCCAAATTATAAAGGGGTACTCCTATGCCAAGAACATTATTTACAATCTATCGAGGATTATTCTTATGAGTCTTAGTTTTTGAGTGAGGTCTAGGTACGCCATACCAATAAAAAGTTCCCTTGTAGTACACTCCATGAAGAAGAGCTAAATTCGCCAGGTGTCTTATTATTATTCCTTGTTTAGCAGGGGATGGTCTTTTTCTTTCCATACCTTATATTCTACCAAAGATGTGAGACCTCTCTTTTTGGCACTCCTTAACTCTTTCCTATACTTTTGATATAGGAGGTTTCTCATTTACCTGACAAATATCTCCTTAATAAGTCCCAAACTCTATTCAAAAGCCATACGGTCAATACCGCATAGGGCCAGTCTTTAGGAACTTGTGAGATGAGAACGGGAATGAGGGCGACTAGGTAGGGAGCAAGAGTTTGTAATGTCCTCTGGGCAAACGCTACCCAGTCTGCCTTATTAAGTGTGAACCTTTTACTTTCCATAGATAAAATTAATTGATAATTATTTCTTAAATAAATTCATTCCTAAAAATCCACCTATTGCAGTTATCAAGCCACCAATAGCCCCGACTATGGTTGAGACTAACTTAATAGATCCAATCTCACTCCGTAGGTCTTTTATCTCACCCCGTACCTCACTAAACTGAAGGTTAACATTTTCAAACCGTTGGTCAAGATACTGGGTAAACCATTTTCTATCTATTTCATTCCTCATATCATGGGGATAATCTTCTCAACTATTAATCGTTTTAGGCTCCACTTCATTAGTTCCCATCGTCCTTTATATGCCCCTATTGTTTTCTGTAAATTAGTGCGTTCTTCTTTGAGGCTTTGCAAGGAGCTTTCCTGCTCTTTTAGTAGTTTTTCCATTTCGGGTACCTTTTTAGCTATTTCCAAATAGGAAGCACTACTATTCTGGCAGAGTAGTAAACTATCTGCTAACTGCTTACGTTCATTTTCAAGACCTGAGATTTGTGAGTTCTTGGCTCCAATTGAGTCTTGGAGTGATTGTAGCAACTCATCCTTATGAGTGATTACTCCATTCAACCTATCCCGCTCTGCGGTTATGGAAAGGAGCTTTGCAGGACAGTCGTCAATAGGTGAGGTGGGTGAGTCTTGCAAATAAGGATAAGGATTAGTTGTACCTGAGAAGCCATCACTCTTATTGCGTGGCATTCTGTAGTATCCCCAATGAAGGTGTGGGCCCGTAGAGTTTCCTGTATTGTCTGAAATCCCTACCTGTTGTCCTTCACTTACCGTATCCCCTGCGTTCACGTTGAAAGACTTAAAGTGAGCAAGGATTGAACCTTCTTTATCGTTCTCAATCTTAACGTAGTTTCCATAGCCGTATTGGTCAAAAGCAGACTCTATAACTTTTCCATTGTGGGGGGCAAGGATAGGTGTTCCCGTTGGAGTACCATAGTCCACTCCGTTATGGCCCTTAAGACCAAATTTGGCATAGTCTACTGCATTTACACCATGCTCTTGGGTTATTGGAAAAGTTCCGTTAAATGGTCGTTTCATATATTAATTTTAACAGACTAATAAAAACTATTGGGCGGAAAGCGGTTGTCCTGTCGGTTTCGGTGTCGGTGTCGTTGTTTCCCCTATTCCCAACTCTTTTTTAGCTAGTTTATAAGCGACACGTTTATCAGCGGATAAAGCAAAGTAAATTTTATCAGCCTCGCTTTTCCCACCCTGTTCTTTCATTGCCTGTAACTCTTTAACCAGCGGGTACATCTCTAATTTTAATATATTTATCTGCTTAGTCTTGGCCGCTTGCTCTATACTTTTATATATTTTACGATCCGCCTCTGGTAAGGCAAAGTAAATTTTATCAGCTTCCGCTTTGTTACCCTCGGCTTTCATTATTTGAAGCTCATCATAAAAGGGCTGTATTCTTTCGGTGTCTGTTTTTTTTTGTTGCTCTTTTTTTTTATTTACTTCCCTAACGGTTATGAGATCAGAGTAGGTATTTTTTTTATCATTAGCTCCCTTAAACAACGCTGATTGATTTTTGCCTAATGGTGATCTTTTTTTGTTAAAAAATTCTTTAGCTTCCGGTACTGCGTATTGTCCAAATACACCACCCTGTAGAAAATTTGTTAAATTCTTTTCTATCGGAAATCTTACCCTGCCAGTTTTAGTTTCAGAATAGCCTTTATTAACTGATCCAACGCCTTCAATAGTTCTTTTTATCTGTTGTCCTCCAAACGGAGGTAGAAGCTTATACAATGGGTCTTGTAGTCCTTTAGTAAGTAAAGCCCCCCCTCCGAAGCGTGTCGGGTCTTCTTTACCAAAAAACTCTTTTCTGGTAAGGGTTTCATCAGTCCCCGGAATTTTAAGTCCAAACTCTGGATAAAGAGCGGCCGCCGTTTGTCCTAAAGGAACATTGGAAAGCACTTCTCCGGCCAATCTTCCTCCGGCTTTTATGATTCCTATTTTCTTATCTTCTTCCTCTCGTAAGGTATTGAAAGAGTCGATCATCGCCTCAACTGGGTCAAAGGACACACCACTTCCTTTTATCTGTTCGGCCGCCTTGTTAAACACGTAGCCTACAAAAAACATTGTAGCCAGTTTTCCAAAAGCCTTTTCATCAACAAAGTCTTTCATTACATGCCATAAATTACCTACCTCTAATTGAAAAGGAGCAACCAGCTGAAACATTTTTGATTTTTGAAGTAAAGGTACTTCTCCAATTCCACGTCCCGCAACCAAGTCTCTTGTCAAGTCATCAGCATAGGAGATAGGATTGGCGATCTGTTCCGCTAGTGCTTTTTCGTAGTGCATGTTCCATATATATTTTGAACCGATTTCATCTAAAACTTTAATACTCCATACGGCAAACTTTTTAATATTATTTAACATTCCTCTATCAAACTGATCAAACGAGTTGAAGTTTCTTTCTTTCAAAAAAATTGATTGTTCTATTGGTTGGTTTTTAACAAACATAGACGCAAGACTATCCCCTAATCCTTTTATCCAATAGACAGGATTTTGAACGCTAGCCATTCCTTGAGGTACATTAAATATCTGTGCAATCGATGAAGATAGGTTTCCTAAAATAACATTGGCTTTAACCCGGTTATTCATCCAGTTAATTACTCTGAAAGCTTTTCTTCCACCGGGAATTACCTTTTGAATAAATCTGTCTGCTGGATTGGTCTTTCCTGACAGATCGTTTGAAAAGTCTTGTAAAAACTCAATAAAGTTATTTAACTTTCCTTTGTTTGGCCCCTCCAACGTTCCTTGAGCCAGTTCTTCAGCTAAATTTCTAAAAGTAGATATATTGGGATCGATGTTTTTAGCATACGATGAGGCTTTGATGTAGTCGAGAAATCCTCCTACAGCATCTACTTCAGTTTGTAGTCCTAATCTCTTTTGAGCAAAGGACAACCATTTTGATTTTGGCTTAGTAAACTCTGACACTCCTGATAAAGAAGATTCGATATTAGCAGGTGTATCAAAAATATTAACTAATCCAGAAAAACCCTGTTGTAAGTCTCTAAAATGTCTGTAGTAATCCTGTCTTCTGGGAATTATTTTTGTCGGGTCGTTAGGATATATTCTTGCCCGTACCACGTTTACCTCACTTAATAACTGATCATAAGCGACTCTAAACCACATGTCTGCCTGTGTTACTTTATTTGCCTTGTCTTCCCCTAACTCCTTAATAAGAGTGCGTTGATCTAAACTACCTTCTCCAAATTCCTGAACAGCCGCACTTAATCGTGTGCCTTTTTTAATACCTAAATTTATTTCGATCTCTTTATGTACTTTATTGGCCCAATTATCAAGATCGTCTATAAATTTTCCTTTTGAGTTAATAAACTTATCAAGTAATGGCTTTACCTCTTCAAACCTTTTACCATAAACTGCCTTAAAATTTCTAAACACGTCCCTCGTCTGTGCGCTAAATCCAGAGATGTCTTTCAAGTTTTCTACATCTCTTGCCATAGGACTAACCGTTTTATTTTTTATCATCCCTGTAATATCATCTATTGCCTCCCCAGTAGTTCTCGTGCCTGCTTGTTTGAATACCTGCGTCTGCCATTCCCTATAATCCTGATTGGCCGTTATTTCTAATGCTCTGCCGTTGTCCTTAACAATAGAAAATTTTATGTTCGGATCTAGTTCAGAATTGTACACTAAGTCCCGAACCTGTTTTGCCTTTCCCTTGAGGACTTTTAATTCAGCGATTTCTTTAATTCTAGGAATAACCATTTCTGATTTTGTTGGCATATTCAGAGCCAACTCATAAGCCTCGTCATTTGCTATTGATTGTTTCATTTGATCTATTTTATTAAGAATAGTTTGACGAGGTTTTAGATCTGGTATACTTTCATTCAATGGAGGGCTTATTTGCTTTTTACTTGGTACTATCGTTTGCTGTAACGGTGTGGTGGCTTGCGGGGATATTCCGTTCTTAAATGAAGGTACTTTAATCTTTGCTTCTTTCCCAAACAATGTAGCTTTAGGCTTAACCAGACCCCGTTCTGCCACTTGTCCCACCTCTCCCCCACCGATAGGTTTAACAATAGGGGATAGCGGGGGAGTGATCTTTCCTCCTCTACTTACTCCTCCCTCTACTGGGGGTAATATTTTAGGAGTTGCTTTACCAAACAATTGCCCTCTGTTTGTTTCCTTTTCCATTATGTCTGCAAGTATCTGCGCCTGCTTTTCTCTAGGAGCTCCTTTTATACTCTTGAATAATTGGCTTCCTTTTTCTTCCACCTGCTGCGCAACTTTGCCAAGAAGAGGAGGGGCGTTTTTAGATACTATTTGTTCTCCTTTTTTTGCTATTTCTTTTACCACATTACCTGTTTTGTTGAATAGTTTAGCCGCTATTTTCTCAACAGCCTCTTTTGATAGTCCTCCCATTTTACCAGTACCGCCTGTTATTCCCATCAAACCGAATAGCTCCTCTATTCCAACCGACCGCTTTTGTTCCTTTGTCAATGTTTTTCCCCCAAAGTATGACTTAGCTCCTGCTTGTGCTTCTTTTGTTGGGGCAAGAAAGTCTATAATTGTCCCAGGTATTTCTCTTATAACGTCTCTCACTCTAACCTTTGGAGTTGGTTTGAAATACCCACCTAAAAATTTATCACTTTCAACGTACGGTTGAACTTTTTTAGCAATCTCCTGAGGAATTGACTGTGTTGTTGTAAAAAAAGGAAAAGGTACGCCTTGTACTCGCTGTTTTTGCACAGTTTGAACTTGTGATTGAATAGGTTTTACTATTTTTTCTTTAATAAGATTACCCGCTGATTGTAAAAAACTAGGCCTTGCTGGTTGAATAATTCGTGGCGCAGGCGCAGGTCTTGGAGTAAATAATGGTTTTGATACTGGTTGTACAACTGGTTTAGTAAAAGTTTGAGGAATATTACGAAGCGGTGGGGATACGGGGGGAGCTTTCGGAATAATATTACCTATAGCCGAAGTTATAGGCTGTAGTTTTTTTTGCACAGCCTGTACGACAGGTCTTAACTGTTTTTTCTTTTTTTCTAAAAAGCGTTGTGCCTGTCCTAAAAGATTGTTAAACATAGTTTTAAGTACACACCCAATTTACCCCGTTATAAAAGACAGTTCCAATCACAGCTCCACCCCCGACAGCTGTACCCAAATAAGTCGGCGTCGATAAATCAGTCGCAAAAGCCGTATCTCCTTGTGTTCCAGCTGGAAGCGTTGCTACCGTATAGCTCTTTAATCTTACTACAGTAGTAGATACTATGGTAGGGGCGGTGAGGGTTCCTGTGAATGTTGGTGAGGCAATGGGCGCAATATCTGCGTCCGATACCGCCGTATTAAGTTGAGCTAAAGTAAATGAGCCAAGAACGGCGGCATTACCCGTTGAGGTTATGTGTCCTGTTAAATTAGCATTTGTTGTTACCGTTGCGGCGTTCCCTGTGATACTTGCAATAAGAGTAGTATCACCGAAATATTGACCGCCTGATCCCCCTAAGTCCATTGATCTTGAGACTTCCTGCCAGTTTGTACCATCCCAAACCATTTTTATTACATCAACTTTACTTGCTCCCGTTGATAAAGTAAGCACTCCCCCTGACGGCTTGAAATTTGAGGCAATCGTCCATGTTCTTGAACCTGTACCGTCTTGAGTTAATACTAATGTCAAATCGTCCCCTTTGACTATACCTGCGGTTATCGTTGTGGTTACGTTACCTGTTAAAGTTGCGGTGATAACACTTCCGTTTACCCGGGTAAAGGTTGTCGCTCCTGTTATATTCCCTTGAGCGTGTAATCCTAAAGGATTAAGACCGGAGTTATTCGATGCTTTAGAAACTGAACCAACCCCAAAGGCAATAGGTGTTTGAACTGTATCGTATATTGAAAAGGTATTTGCTGTGTAAAGACCGCTACATGCCCCGCTTTCAAAAATACCATGAGTTTGAGAGTTATTTGTCCGTTTACTATTAGTATCCTGACCGAAGAAACACCCTGTAATGGTATTCTGGTCGGTTAATGAACCATGGACAATATATACTCCGTAAGGAAAGGTGGGCGAAGCACCTGCCCCGTTTCCTGCAATCATTGCTCCCGTAATGGTGTTGTTGACCGTTGAATTAATAACAATCCCCGCATCGCCATTCCATACAAACTGTCCCCCAACTATTGAATAATCATGCCCTAAATTAGCGCCATACCGACCATTGTAATAACACTGTACCCCGTTTAATGTATGCCACCTCTCTCCTGCCCCCGTTATACCAATCCCATCAAGGGTATTAAGATAGAAAAATCCTCCATTAACCGTACAATGAGTTGCGGTATGAAAGGTCAATCCGTAAGCTGTATTTGAAGCACCAACACAGTTATTTATCATTACTCCGCCGTTTGTATCTTCAATGCAGTACCCGTTTCTGTTTCCTAGTGAAATACAGTCTGAAACAATAACTTTTGAAGGTTGGGATGTTCCGTTACTGACAAAAATACCAGCGTCCAGTGTCTGTCCTGCAACTGAGGCATTGTTGTTTTCAGTTCTACATCCACTCACAATTGTTTCAGCATCAACCTTAGTTACAGGATTTGACGGCCATACCCCTATTCCTGATGAATGAGCGTTTATTACCCAAACATTCTCAATTCGAGCATTATTTACCCATTGAAACTGTACTCCGTATAATTCGTTTGCTATTAAACTTGTCTGTCCTGCACGGTTTGCATCAACTTTTAGATTTCGTACCTGACATCCATAAGTTGTTGCGTAGGTGGTTGGAGGATTGGTGGTTATACTTCCTGGTATAATAACCGCCTGACGAGTCCATGTATCAGTTACTCCTGAATTTATTGAGTTATCTGCAAGTTTAAGCAGTGTTCCAAACCCCTCACCCTCAAGAATAACATTTGTTGGAACTTTTACAAATTTGCTTAATGAATACGTCCCAACTTTAAGATGTACTACTCCACCCCCTGCCGCACTTGCGGCATCAAGTGCCGCCTGTATTTCAACATTGTCAGCCGTTCCATCACAAAGATGATTAACGGGCTCAGAAAATCCAACAAAAATATAATTACCCGTAAGTTTTACTGAATAACTTAATATATTTCCCGTTGAGGTAAGTGAAGTGGCTGAAGCTACTCCCAATGTTGGAGTTACCAATGTCGGGGATGTCGCAAAAACTAACGCCCCTGAACCTGTCTCATCAGTCACAATAGAGGCCATTTGAGAAGAGGTAAGAGATAAGGCGTCGCCTCCGCCTGGGGCATGTCTTGAGGCATGATCCCTCGCATGGTGTTGGTCTATAGTTACGTTACTTAAAGTTGAGTGGTCTGTCCCAAGAGGTAAGTCGCCCAAATTGATGGCGGGTTGATCCAAGTCATTATGAAAATGAACTTCTGGTAATTCCTCATCTTTTACAATAGGACTCCTCACTACCTTATATTCTTCTTTCATAGTCTAAAAAAATTTACGTGTTTCAAACGAAACGGTCGCTGATAAAAGTTTTGGCGAGGTCGTGCCTGATGTTTTAAGGTCTGCCCGTACCTGTATCTCTTTCCACTTAGTCATCGGAGTAATAGGATAGCGAACTTCTGTATCATTATCAGTTGAGGCCGTGCCCAGTGTCGTCCATGAAGAGGCTCTGTCCCGTCTGTAATAAAAATCAATACTTTCACTGGCGGCCAGTGGTTTGAATGTGAATTTAATGAGGTCGGTGTCTTTTTCAACATACGTATCCCCGTCATCAAACCATAAGGAGTGATACACTGCGGTTGCATACGGAGTTGTCCCTGATACTTTATCAATGCCATTTGTAGCCGTTGTATCTTCCCAGCCGATATAGAGCTCATTGGGCCCAACTGAGTTGACTGCTCCAATCTTCAAAGTAGTCCCTGTTGAAGTTAAGGTTGAGATAAGATGGTCTATATTAAGTGCACGGGGATAATTCTTGCTTGTTCGTCCGTATGAGTATAACCCTTGAACGACTGTTGAGGAGTCGGTTTTGCCCGCCATACCGATTATTAAGTTTCCCCGATGTGAGTCCATTGCGCCGGGGAAAATATCAACATACTGACTGGCGGTTAAGTCTAAAGTAAGTTGGCGCATTTTGATTACCTGCCCCGTATAGACGTATAAATTACCAACCGCACCCGCCACAAAATAGAGGTTATTATCAATGGTTGACATCGCATTCACCGCCCCTTCGTTTACTTCTAAAAAGTTTGTAACTGAGGTATCTGTCCCGTTCCATATCCACAAAAATCCCTTTTCATAATCATATACGTTAGTACCAATCCAACCACCCATAACAAGGTCTTCACCCAGTACCGCCATTGCCCGTATCTTCCACCCGATAGGAAGCGTTATTTTGTTATACGTCCACGTGCTATCATTCCACTCACCCAAATATCGTCCGTTGGCAAAATAGAGATTGCCTAAAAATTCAACAATAGGAGCGTGATCTGTTATTGACTGTATATTCCCAGTAACTGTGGCGTGCGATTGGGTGAGACTGGGCGAACCTGAAAGGGGCCCGTATGTTGCAACAGCTGTAGTTTTACGAAGCCAGACGTAATCATTCCAAATTCTCATTCCTTGTCCTTTGGCGGTAGACGGAGTAGTTAAAGCTGACCAAGTTCCTGCCGTTTCTGAATAGAAGTTACCATCATCCCCGTAAGCATAGGTTTTATCATTTACCGCATCATGCTCAATCCATTTAGGAAGATCGGTTATAACTGTGCCTGAGTCTTTGGTAGTTTTTACGTTTATCCCGACGGCGTTTAAATCCGTTCTAATATCAAGACGGTCTCCATATAAAAATGAGCCTTTCGGCCCCTCCTTAGCACTTTCCGATTGGCCGCCGTAGAAACGATCGATTACCCATAATTTTTTCATAATAATAGATTTTTAACTCCCGCCCCAAAATTCCTCATTCTCCCCCCACGAAATAGTTGGCTCATCCCATCGGTTAGCCCCATAAGCTGTTGGAATTGGTCTGCGATAACCACCACTTGCAGGGTTTAATATCTGCGTTCTGCTTCGTTTGCTATACGCATTAAAAAATTCTTTTTTACCTCGCTCATAAAGAGATTGATAATAACCTGACTGATTGGTTTCCTTCTTCATCATCCAGTAAGTTGCAACGGGCAGATACCATAAAAGATTGTGATAGTCCTCTGGGATGATAGGAACTTCCCCTATTGTATAGGCGAGGCTTGAACCAGTCGTTCCTTGAAAAGCCTTTTTTAATGTCATAACAGTAGTTGAGGTAAACGCTGAAAGTTCATACCACCTTGCGTCCAAGTTTCCTTTTATAAACCTTCCCACCATTGCGGCGGTAAAGGTAGTACCGCTCCCTGTTACGGTGGTACTTGCATTAGTTAGCGTGATCGTACCCGTTGTGTAGTCGTCATACTGCATATCAACCACCCGCTTTATGTAGTACATCGTTCCTGTAGCCGTTGCCGCAGTTGAGGAGGGTACGGGATAAATCTGTAGCTCATCTCCTGTAATATGATAATGAGTCGGATAGTCGGAAGTTGAGGTATCCCGATACATCTGTATTCTCTGCCATTCGTCGTGTGAAGCAGCCTCTGTTAAAGAGTAATAAGCATCACCTACTTTAACAGTTACCGCTACCATACGTCCAAAATCATAAGGAAGATCGTATTTATAATCACTGGCAGTGGGTGTAAATGTTGCAGTTTTCTCGGCAAAGTACCAGTCATGCATGGCTAAAAGCTCCTTATAAGTATCGTTTATTCGGGCTTTACCAATGGTTACATTAGCGGCTGTCGTGTCGCTAGTATGATCTGTGTAGTTGTCGTAAAGTGAATCAAAAGTTAATGCCATATTATATTGCCAATAAAGTTACAACTGTTCCGTTTATTCTCATTTTTACCCGTACTGATGACACGCTATCAGCTTGACCTGTTGCTAAAACATCCGTTCCTTCTGTAAAGAAGCTCGGAATAGTATGTCCTGCCGCATTATCTGACGAATAGAATTGAACTGTATCTGCGGGGCCCGTTGTTGGAGCAGTCCCATTAGCAATAGACAGTACACCAGCCGCATTTGTTCCAAAAGTGGTTGTTCCAATACCAATATTCCCTGTTGTCGTTAAATATAATTGTGTACCTCCCTGACACCTAATCCCAATATTGTTATAAGCCGCCGCAGTTTCGTCTAAGCCTATAATTTCAGCTAATCCTCCGACTGTTTGAATAAAAAGTCCATCATCTACCGTACTGCCAAGATAGGTTGTCCCAATTACTGAAAAGGTCGTGCCTGGCGCAACCGTCCCAATACCAACCCTGCTATTGGTGGTATCTACATTTAAGATAGAAGTTCCCGCCGCATTTTGTAGTTGAAGAGCGGTTGTTGAGTTAGCCGATGGCTTTAGGGCAGTGTGGAAATGACCTGGATTAAAAGAGGCGGTGTTTTTTAAAATATAGTCAATACTCGTTACTACGACGCTTGAGTCAAAACCTAGCTTGGTTTGAAGAGCCTCTAAAGTATCATCTTCGAGCGCATGGTGCGTAACATGAGACGGGCTGTTAAGAGCTTGTGTAGAAGTTCCTCGTGTTGCATCCATGTCCTGAAAACTGACAGGGTATAGAGTTGCCATAGTTCATAGGTTAATATTGACTGGTAATCGGTTTGTCTTTTGGTTTCTTATCTGTTTGTAAAAATCTGTTTGCGGCTCGAACTATCCCGCCCTTTTTGGGTTTCATCATTTTTGTTTGTTCTTCTGGTGGCATCATATTATTTTATATAAGAAACACCTAATGAAAATGTAAAGGATGGGGAACTACCAGCAATAGTTGCAACGGCTCTCCACGTTCTTGGGATAACATCCGATACAGACTCATTGGCGGTCTCGGCAATACCCGGATACACCGTCAATTCATCTGTTCCCGTGCCTGTTTTTTGAGTAAATACCGCACCTGCAATATCAATATAAACACCATTGATTAAGGCTTGAAGTTTAATATCAAGAGTAGGCGTTGTACCCGATGAGGCGGTTATATCAAGGTGCATTTTAATTCCATGGGCGTCATAATTAACCTGATCGGTACTGTTTGCAGTCGCAGTCCTTGCGGCACTTGAAAAAACAGTCGCCTCTACGTTATTTCTTGCCCTATCCCATGTTGTACCATTAAAAACATATGGAAAAGAAAAAAGTCCTGTCTCATTGTTTACATAATTCCCAATTATTGTAGGCGCTATTGCGTCAGTCTGTGATGATGCAGCAGCGTATACGTGTACTCTTAACCCACCCGTTGCATTACCTGGAGGAGCAAAACCATTGATTTGAGCTAAATTAGTTACCGTTGAGACTGTGGTTATAGTTCCGCTGGTAATGATGGCTGATGTTACGTCAACATCCCCAATATCCACTCCACTATTGGCGGCAAGTTTTCCTATAGCCGCTATGCTTGCTTTCAAGACTACTTCATTAGCATTAGCGGTTACTTGGTCAATACCTACTTTTCCTATCAAGGCTGTTCCCGCAACTAGGACGGGGGCTGTGGCGATTGAAACGGGTTGCGTTTCCGTTAAATCTGCTTTTAATTGAAGTTCAGTAAACAAAGTATCTTGTTTGGCTGAGGTAGCTAAAGCTGATGTGCTTAATACCGCACCTGCGGCGTCTACTGATTGGACTGGCAATACTTTCGTAGCGGTTGTTCTGGCCGTATTTGCGGCATCAATTCCTATTACATTGCCTGCGGCGTCTATATTTTGGGTAGCAATTACCACAGTTGCCGTTGTTCGTGCTGTATTAGCCGCTTTTATATTAGCCTGCGCTGTAGAGTCTGAGTCTTTTAACTCTACTTGACCTAGTGCAATATCTCCCGTTGACAAAACAACTTTTAGATTTCCGCTTGAGTCAACTTCAAAAGCACCTGCATCCCCGTCACTCCTTGTTGCAGGCGTTACATTGTAATTTGTTGGTTGTCCGTGTTGTGTTAGTGATTTTGCCATATTATTTTATATATTTTTAACCGTGATTATCAAGCGCCATATCCGTGCTTCCCAAGCATTTCTATAAATATTGGTAATTCTAATATTCCCGTTGTAAGAAACTCTGCTCTTAATTGTTCTTCTGTCGCTCCCTCTTTCATTCTTCTTTCAAGCGCTTGTATTTCTCTGCTTTTAGGCTCTTCTATTTCTGCAGACTTGTTAATTGCCCCTGACTGACCTTTTCTTTTAGCAATAATCTGTTCCATTTCGTTAAGATGTACAATTTCCTGTTTCTTTAAGTCGGCCGCCTCTTTCTGTTGTGCCATAGAAAGTTTAAATCCTGCGTCAACTTGCATCTCATATTCTTTTAGCTTTGCCTCACGGTCTTTGTTGAAGCCTGAGAGCCTTGAGGCAATGCTGTCTATCTGGCTTTTAAAGCCCTCACCCTCAAGTCCAAACTGTTCTTCGGCTCCTTTTAATCTATAGTCTAAAGGTTCCTGACCCCTTTTCTCCTGCTCCCGCTCCATGTTTAACATCTTATCAAGTAGTTGATATGCTCGCTCTAAGCCTATCCGTTCGGTTTCCTTTGCTCCTGTAACTTTAAGTAGTTGTTCCCGAATAGGCCGCTCTTCTTGTGCCCTGATCCTGCGCTCGGCTTGAGCAGTGAGCATTCCGCTTTCTTTTCGTCTTTGAATATCCTCGCTTGGCAGTGTCTCAAGCTGTGTGCCTAATTTAGCGCCTTCCCGCTCTAAGGTTGACAAGGCGCTTTCTTTAGCGGTAATCCCCTGTTTGTCCATTTCTTCTTGAAAAAGATCGGTAATAGGTCGTCTACTTTTAAGGTACGACTCAACATCGCTTCTAAGTGGAGTAATAAGCTCACCAAACCTACCCATTTTTTCCTGTTGAACTCGTGCTTTCTCATCAGCCGCCCGTTGAGCCGCTTCTTCTGAGGAAGGGACGGTATTGGTAACTGGTGGAACTTGATAAGCATTTCCCCACTCATCAGCCTCTCCATCTTTTATCATATCAGCTAATTTTTTACCCCTTATATAGGTAGTATAGGGATTTGGGGGGGCACCTCCACCACCTCCACCACCTCCACCACCTCCACCACCTCCACCACCTCCACCACTTGTTGACTTTATATCTTCTTTTATATCTTCTTTTATATCTTCTTTTATATCTTTTGCCTGAACAGGTTTTGGATTTAATATTCCGCCAATTCTTTCAAGATCTTCTGAAATTCCCCTTTCTTTACTTGCTAAAGACCCTATGTTAGGGATAAATGGTTTAATAAAACTAGGAGTCGCTTTCCCAAACACGTCAATAGTTCTCCCTACTTTACCCAAAAATGATCCTGCGAGTTGTTTCAAAGTTGCCATATGTTATGATTATCTTATAAGACTTATATTTAAATTATTCAAACTTTTTAAAAATACATATTTAATTGTTTTCAGTATCTTTTGGTTTTTATTATCCCTATTCTCTTTATCCAACATCCTTGAAATATTTGTATTCAAACAATATCTCCAAGATTGGGATATTTTATATGTACCTCAATCAATTTTAATCTGGTTGATAAATATATTTTCTTTACTTATCGTTATTCTTAGACGTCGTTTAATGTAATATATCTACACTTAATCCTCTTATAAAAAAAGAGCCTCTTGCTATTTTCATAGCTTTAAAGCTCCATACGTGGTTGCCTACGTTAATTGTTAAACAGCTATCGACTGTATCAGCTTTTCCTTGCTCATTGCTTCATATCCAACAATACCTTTGTCTTTTGCAATGCTTTCAAGTGCATCCCTTGTCATTACCATACTTGGTTCATTACTTGGCTCAGAGTGTAACTTACCATTTGCTGGCGGATTTGAGGGTGCTTGAACTGTCTGTTTTGAAACAAACATATTGACAATATCTTTCAAGTCTCTAATTTCCTGCTTCATTTCTTTTATATTTTCGTTTACTTCCTTAGTCGCTCCTGCTTCCTCAGTTTGAACTTCTGGAATTGGAACTGGTGTATCGAGTAATTCCCCTATAGCTTTTTTCATTATGGTGCGCCTGTTATCAGTGGTTATTACAAACAAATTTCCCTCAGCGTCAAGTGCTTTACCGAATGTATTCAAGTCATTGGGATTTCGCCCTACTCCTGCCTGTTTTTTAAGAAGTTCACGATCCGCCAGCTGTTTAGCCATAAGAATAAGCATGTAGTGTTTATCAGGGTCAAACTCTCTCGTCTCAGAAGGTGAAAATGAATAGTCAACGCCACCATATCGTCCCATAAAAGGTTCTGTGGTGAAGTTAAAAAATGAGTATCTATCTGCCATAGGTTAATATAACAAATTTATAAATTAGCTTCTTGGTGCTTGGCCCAACTTTTAGCAGAAAAAGGTTGTGGACTTTTTTCTAATTAACCTATGACATCAGACCAAGCACTAAAAAACTAATTATTGTGTTGCCCAAATACCCGATATTGCGGTTGTGTACCAAACACCAACGCCATCTGATACAAGGGTAACAAAGTCGTTTTTAACATTTGTTGCCGCTGTATTCTTTACTCCTGTACCTGCCGCTGGAATTACATTAGCTCCGTTTGCGGCCGCTTGAGTACTTATTTGATCTGCCGCATTAGGATTAATTAGAATTTCCCCACCTGCGTCACCACAAATAAAGGTAAACATAAGTCCTTTAGTTGTTGCAATTGGGAGAGTAAATGTCTGTGTAGCGGACGCCTTTGTTGCAATGATTACTTTATTTGACTCGGCTGCCGTCAATGTTGCAGTAGCTTCGGTTAAATAAATTTGAAGATCACGTCTAAATCCTGTTTCTTGACCAATGTGGGTTTCTGCTCCTGAATGGGTCTCGGCCCCTGAGTGAGTTTCTACACCACTGTGAGGATTTGCGCCTGAGAAAGTTAATATACCTGAAAGCGTTCCGTCTTTAGCACTATTCAAGCCATTAAATTTAATGTCTGAAATGTAGTTTTCTATTAGCGTTGTTGTTGGCATATTATTATCCTAAAATACTCGTCAATAATAAATAATTACGGTAAGTTTAAGAATACTGGTTGAACTCTAGCCGATACTCCTAGTATCCCAGCTGTTCCAATTCTTTCTAACAATGTAACTGCTTTGGTGACACAGCCTGCGGTTGAGGTTGAAGGTGAGACACCCTCTCCAACTGCGGCTACAGTTGCATCTGAAAGTATTCCAAATTGTCCTTCAACTCCGATCCATCCATACCCATCGATTGCAATTGCAGTTAAAGCAACGCCAACCGTGATACCTGTTCTTGTGGTTGGTGAAACAATAACCCCGTCATAAGGATTTTTAGTAACCGTGACTTTTGAAGAAGTTGATAAGGCTGTTAAGACTTGTTCGTTGATACCAAAGGTAGCAGTTCCTGATGCGTCTGTTACCGTATGTGATTTTACTGTAAAGTTCTGACCGATTCCAGGGGTTACCGAAACAACTAAGGTACCGTCAACAAACTGATTGGCAGTTGTAGCTGTGCTACCCAGAGTAACAGTTCCTGAACTAGCATTAAGCGCCCATGCCGCCTGTACTGCCATATCGGTATATTGAACGTCTCTTGCCGGACTTTGTAGTAAATTTCCTTTGACTAAAGCTACTGCTCCAGCTTGAACGTATTTATATTTTCTTCCAAACGAATCAAATCCCACTGCTCCCAATGGATGATTTTGAACTGTAGATACATCCATGGGATCAAGTCCGTAAAGTGTTGGTAAACCTGTTAGTTTTGACATAGTATTTTTTTAATTTTTAATTAACCTGTAATTCCTGCCGCTCTTCCCTGAAATCGTGGGTTAGGACTTATTAACTGTCCACCCATTTTGAAAAATCCAACCTCAGCGTCTTGTGCCTGTGGCTCTCTCAATCCGCTCCAGTAAAATTTGAATGACTTACTAGGTGATTTCTTATAAACCCCGTCTATCGTTGAGCTTCCCATGGGTACCTGACTCCACTTTGCAGATGCCAGTGAGTACCAAGCTAAATAGTCTTCGTTAAGCATAAACATTGACTGTGCGGTCGCCTTTTCATCTCTACATATGGGCATACCTCTAAACCAGAGATAATCAAATCCAAGGTCTCCTTTAAGGGCACTCTTCGATGAAACTACCCCGTCTGAGGTTGCCTGTGGATACCCTGAGATATCAATGTTATGTCTCACAGTAGGTTGCAAAAGCCCCTCATAATAACCCCAAATTGCTTTTGTGGTTACTCCAAGATTGGGACCAACTGAACCTGCCGAACAGTCATCGGCTAACGTTCCCATAGCTGACACCGAAAGTGTCGTCACGGAATTTCTTTGTCCGTTCAAACCCGTATAGGTTGAGCGTGAAGCTCCCCCGTAGGTTGTGACATCTGTTGCGTCATCGGTAATATCAAGAATAGACTGAGGAAGTTTACCCGCCTGAAGCGTGTAAAAGGCGTCCCCGATAGTGTCGGCCATTGATTGCTGTGCCCATTCCATCTCGGTTGTCAAGAGTTTAATCACTCCTGCCTGAGTGTTATTGACATCAAGATCTGTCCCTGCAAGTACGACTGAATGTGAGTACCAGCGTGGTTCAAATGAAAGTCTAATTCTCGTATTGACTCTTGTCGTTGATAATGTATCCATCCCGTCATACCATTGACCAGATGTATTTTTTCTGTATGCAAATGGAAATTTCATCGTTTCGCCATCCCATCTTTTGGCGTTCATAAGTAATCTATGGGTAAGAAAGTTCCCTGCAAGTACGCCATCGGCTACTTGTGGTGCAAGTGAATGAAGTGTTAATGATTGTATATAGTCATCAAATGTTGCCATAATTTATTTTTAAAATGTTAATGTCCTAATCTACTCATTTCTCTCTCTAAAATTGCATCAAAGTTCGGTTCCTGTGTTCTTCGTTCCTGGTATGTTCTTAGCTTACTCCCAGGCTCGCTTGTTTTTCTCGACGAACCTATCTTTGCCTCAGTTGCTTTCTTTATCCCTTCCTCTTCTCCTGACTCTTGAGCTTTTCGTATCTCATCCCCCAATCTGCCCCAAAGCTTGACTGCGGAGTCTTTATTGTCTAATCCGTATTCTACAATTAGTCTGGAAAACTCCTTTTCGTCGTTGTCATTTTTTAATATTCCGACAACCCTAAGTTCCCCAAGCCAATCGCCAAACTCTCTATCTCCTTTGTCGGATTCAGCTCTGCTATCGGAGTCTGCTTGTTTAAGCTCTTCCAATAGTTCTCGCTTTGCCTGACTTATTATTGCCCTGGCCGCCTGTGCGTCGCTATCACTTGCTGGCATCCAGTCTCCTATTTTCTTCGACTCTTCTTTCGGTTCTTCTTTCGGTTTGTTTAATCTTTCCTCAAGTCGGTCAACTCGTTGTTTCCATTCGCTGTTTCCTTCGCCGACTCTTTTTTGTATTTGTCGTTCGATATACAGCTGAACGTTTGGATCTTCATGATAAGGAACTTTATCAGTTTTCTTATCACTCTGATCTTCAACGACTGGCGTTTTTTTGCTGAGTTCACTCTCAGAGTCAGATTTTACTTCAAGAGGTTTATTTTCCTCAAGAGCTTTCATTGTCTCCTCAGGAACTTCAACCTCGTCTATCGGTCTAAATGGCATAGGTATTCGCCTAGTTTTTGCAGTCGGGCGGGGACTGAATTATGCCTTATAAAAAAATAAAGGTGCAGGTCTTTCGACCGTCCACCTTTTCTCTGCTGATAGAACTTTAATGTATTATAAAATCATTGTCTATACTATTGCGCTATTTCCAGTGTCTTATCTCACAAAGTTCGCAAGATTTTCTCAATCTACTATCCTTATCGTGCATTTGATGTCTCTTGTACGTCAAAAAATGTTCAGTCTTCTGATAGCGTTTAACATACCCTGTTGCATAAGATTGAACCCGTTGACGGGTAACACCAAATTTATTACCAATATCTATCCAAGAAAGACCTGTCTTTTTAAGTTGTAAAATTTCTTTTACATCAGGAAGTGTCATAGTGATACTTGAGAACCTGTCTGTTGTTCGATAATATCTTTTTCCTCGATAGTGTGTTTTGCGTATATTGTCTGTATCTCCTCGGGTAACTGCATAAATTCTTCACTCGCAATAAATTGTAGCTCTTGAGATACGTGCTCGGCTGATGGCTCTATGCCATCAAAAGGCGGTACGGGCTCCCCAGCCAATAGTCTTTGCGTATGTTCTGTTCCTATCTGTTGAGGTTGGGGAGGTACTTGAGGCTCAACAGGAGGAATAGACTCTGTAACTGGTGGCGCACCTTGTGCAGTAAATAGAGGTTTATCAGGCATAGACCCTGGGGCTACAACTGGAGGAAGTGGTGCGTCGGCGGGTGGCGGGATAGTCCCGTCTCCTTTCCCTTCATCAAACTTCTTCTTAGCGTCTTTTTCCAATTCTTTCATCAAATCAGGGAATAATTTCTCAGGATACTTTATCTGCATAAAAAGTCTCTTAGCCGCCTCACGGGGATTGGGGAAGTCCATGCGTTCAAAGAAGGTAATATCATCAATCTTGTTAGCCTTAGCCAATTCTACCGCCTCACTTCTTTGTGATACTTTATCGGTAGGTAAGGTTGACCCCGACTTAACTAAAATCTTTATGCCTTTTTTAACAGACTCGCCAATCTCTTCATATAACTTTTTTCCATTCTTTTCGCCTAACACTTTAGCGTAGTGCTTTTCCTTATACTTCACCGCCATCATCTGCATTTCCCAGTTATAAAGTTCGCTTGCTATCCGCTCCAATCCTCGAACAGTGCCGTCAATTCGTCCAAAGTCTGCCTCTTTTGACATCTGGTCTTGCCCTAGTGTTGGCTGTTGACTCCGCTCTCCACGAGTTGTAGAATGAGTTCCCATAATATTATCAAGAGCATTTTCAAGATGAAGTTGATTTTCTGTTACAAACTGTTTAAGGTCTTTCGGCGGGACACGGTAAAGTGCTTTTGAGGGATCATTCCCCTTAATTGATAGTTTTTGGTTCGGTGCACCTGTGTATTTATACAGCTCATCACGGTCTATTGACTCTTGAGCTCCGACTAAAATACCTTGATCATTTGCCGTGTCGGTTATTATTCTTTGCATTTTGTTAATACCGTCCTGCAACGATATCCCCTGCGAGACAACGCTGGTATCGTCCCATATATGTTTGCCTAAGTTTTGAGAGTTGAGAAACATATAAGGTTTTTTGCAGTAGTCAAAATGATTTTTGACCTTGTCAAACTCCTTGTCGTCTGCCCATTTGATGTATGGATTAAGTTTTTTTTGTAGAATAACATTTCGCATTTTCCAAACGACAAACTTTCCATCCTCAGGCCAGAACTCCCAAAAGCCTATAGGTGTACCCATCATTGCCTCAGTCGGTCTTGTCCCAGGGAAAATATTAGCCAAAATATCATGCTCTTTATCAGGAAACATCTCTAACAGTTCTTTGAGAGGTTTTTCTATCCACTGCGCCACCCATACATCCTCATTGAAATACCCGTCAGGCGAGATAATGAGCTTATGCGGATGAATAAATTCAATATAATAATCATCAAGTTGTTTGTCCCAGATAATCTTTAATGCTCCTAACTTGAAGAGTAAAAGATGACGGGTAATCATCTCAAAAATCTCCTGCTGGGGTCGGTCTTCATTGTAGTATTTATCAAGAAGTACCTTTTGCAGTCTACCAGTAAAGTCTCTGGATTTCTCTGATTCTTCCTCCTCATCATCGGCAACAGATATGACAGGTTCGGCAGGCTTTGAAGTTATAATCGGGACCATTGTCTCAACTCCCATGTAGATACGATTTTGAATTATGCGGGACTGATACCAATAGAGGTCTTGTCCGTAAAGATGATTGGGCATCCAATACCGCTCGTTTCTCTTGCCTTCATTTTTGAACTCATCATAATCTCCCGAAGCAGTTTGCATTTTTCGGTCAATCATCTTGACCAACTCATCATCAGGAGTATCAATCGTCCAGAAGTCTTGTATCTCTCCGACTCCTTCACGTTTTATATCATTGTCTTTAAGTGGCATAAAAATATCGAATATCCACTTTTCTGCTTAAAAAAGTATTACATAAATAATAGATAATGTCAAGCACTAAGCAGTCCGCCAGTCTTGTTTACGGTCGCTTGGATGTTCAACGATGAAGCCTTCCGCAATATTTGGTAGCCTTCGTTTATCCTCTGGCCGTAGGTTTTGTTGTGGCGCCCATTTGGCTTGATTTCCTGTTGACTTTACAATCTGATTACAAATAGCAAGTGCCATTATAAGATCTGAAAATCGTCCGCTTTCGGGACGTGGTTCATTAGTCCGCTCGTTAATTACAAACGTCAACATCTCAGACAGAATATCCTCATCATAAATCTTTAATTCTTTTTTACGAATATCCATAGCCAATTCATCTAACATTTTGCGTCTGTTGGCACTGGTTGTCACCCAACCGATACGTTCCTCTTCCTTATTCATTACCCTGTCAAACGTCTTTTGCTTATAGAGTTTGTGACCTGGATACTCCAAGTCTTTGACTTTAGCAATTGTCGCCTGCCCTATATTTCGTTCAATCGCAAGAAGGGGAAAGTCACCCGTTTTCTTCTTTATATAAAGACCGATGTTATAAAGCTCATACCCAAACTGTGAGGACTCTATCCTTGAGTGAAATGTCAGGGGTGTATCCTTATATTTTTGAGACAAAGCAACAGCGGCGCAATATGATACGCCTTCTCCTATGTCTGCACCTATTGTTACGATCTCAGACGCCTCAAGGTTTCGGTAAATTTTGATCATCTTTTTTTACTTCCTCAACTGGGACTACTGGGACTACTGGGACTTTTGGTGTTTCAGGTGGCACTGCTGGCTTGGAAGGAGTCAACATAAACACAGTTAATACTCCAAGTCTCGTACATCGAGGACTATTACAGTAGAATACAGTTTTCAACAAATTGTGTTCTATAAGTTCTTTTTCACAAACTAAACAAAAGTTCATGTTATATCACCTCCCTTCTTTTTTCTTGTCTTCTTTTCTTGCGGCAGAAAAAACACCGTTTTGGTAAATCAAAATTCTTTTGGCTATAGAATACCTGTTCTCCTTCGGTTGTAACAAACTTATTTTTACAATCACCGCATTCACTTTCAATGTCAGGCATTTAATTCACCCCCTATTATATGCGAAGTTAAAACTTCACATCCTAAATTAGTAACCCTTACCATATTTTCAAAAAAACAAGACTTTTTTTTGTCTCTTGTTCTAAAAGTCCACCCGTCTTTGTCTTTATAACCGAACTTATCCTTATACGTTATCATAGGTTCAATACAAATAATATCCCCCTCAACTAACACAGCAGTATTCGTATAATCTGGTCTTTCAAATAGTATATCAAAATGCGGTATCTGTATCCCCTCATGCATGGTTCGACCAATTCCGTGACCCATGAACAACCTATTGACCACAAAACCATGACTAACTACGTAACGCTCAATGGCTACCCCTATCTCAGTTACTTTAACCCCAGCCTTGACTACTTTTATACCCTCATATAATGCCCCTTTTGAATATTTTAACAGGTGTCTATCCTTATTACTAACCTCGCCAATCGGAATAGTAAGCCCAGCATCTCCGCACATACCGTTTACCATAATTCCCAAATCAACATGAAGCAAATCACCGTCTTTCAAAATGTAATCAGTTGGTACTGGATGTGTAATAACATCATTCACCCCCAGGCAAATGACTGAGGGGAAAGGAGAAGGTGACCACTTTGGGTGATAGCCCTTGTTGGCACTAGTTGCACCATAGAGAGTAATTAAAGTCTCGGCTGTTTTTTCTAAATCAAGTAAATTAATACCGATTTTGGCTTTCTCGGTTATTGCCTTTAGAATATCTGATACAACATCTTCGGGTTTCATAAAATCTCCCCCCTTTCTGTTAAACTTCCCATAATCAAAGGCTTTCTGATAACTTCATTCCGTAACCAGTTGATTGCGGACGTATCAAAAAACTTAGATCCGCTACTCATAAAACTTTCCTCGGGCGTGTTTGGATACTCCTGCAAAAACATCTCATTTGTCGTAAATTGTGTTCGCTTTTTAGCCAACCATTCGGGAGAATATAGAGCTGAGGCAGGAAAGAATACTCCTCTAAACTCACTCGTTCCATTGATTGCCTGCTCCCAGCGTATCTGATAATGATTGCCATACCCCCTGGCCGTTGACTCATCAAATATCTTTCCTATTCCCTGGTCAACCATCTGCATTGACCCCTCGTAAGTCTCACGAGCTGTAATAATATCCGTATCCGGAAAATGGGCTCCTTCTGAAAAATGTATATTCTGAACAGACTCAGTACGTAGTGACACTTTAGAACCCGCTGTACCAATCCAAAAGACTGCGCCATTTATTCTATTTCTCAGTTCGTTGGAATTGGAAGTATCACACAAATGATCCAGATTGTATCCTTTTTTTACGCAATAAGACTCAATAAAAAACTTAGCTCTGTTAAATAGTTTACGGGTTTCATCCTTTGTATCGGAAATACAAACTGAGGCAATAGGATCACGGACAAGAATGAAATCTGTTGAAAAAATTGCCAGTATTAGACTCGACATCCCCTCTTTCCTTGCTTTAAGTACAATATCCCGCACTCCCACCATATCCTTGCCGTAAGTCGTAACTAGATCAATCATGTATGTATCCTGTACGTTATTCAAAATAAAAGGCACAACTTTGCCCTCTTTATTTTTGATAAGAAAGTTTTCCTCAATGAATTTTTGATACCAATTAACGTCCATATTTTTGTCTGTCGGTATTGATAACATTGAGAATATTTACTTGAGGAGTGTCTGCCTTATCTATTTCAATCCCCAATAGTTTTCCCAACTTATCATGATAATCCTTTCTTGTCTTGTGGTCTGCTTCTCTTTCACCTGTAAAATCATTCCACTTGGTCGCTCCCAATGCTTCTTTTAATTGATCAAAATATATCTGATGATCAAGTCCATAAGCCTGCATAATTAAACCTTTGTCAACTTTTGCCAATAGCCTTGATCCCAAAGTTCTTGATGAATGATCATCTACCTTCGGATGTAATTCTTTATATGCTTTACTTGCGTTTAATCCATTTTTAATCCATGTAAGATAAAAGAGGAATAAATCTAAATCTTCACCGAAGACATCCTGAAGTTTGACAATATCTTTTTGCTCACTCATTTTTCTTTTCTATAATTGGTTTTATTTTACTTCCTTTTTTTGCCTTGCCTTTCTTTATGGGGTCACCGTACGCCTCTTCAAATAGCTCGTTCTTACTGCCATCTATGTTCCAGCCTTGCAATAAATCCTTAGCATACTCTCGCCTCTCAAAATCTTTTATGGTTTCAGCCTGTATTGACACTCCAACCCATAACTTGCCAGCTCTTGGCAACTTTTCTACATCTTTACAAATCGTACATTTTCTTATATACCAATCCCTACTTATTGAGATAGTTTCCATTGATCCAAGTATTCCCAAACTATGATTGCATTCCATATTATCCAACTATAGCAGGTTTAGAACTCTCCTGATCTTTTTGGTCTTCCCATTTCCCCGCAGGCGAAGTCTCTAAAATACCTTCCTTAACCGCCGCTTTATGCGATATATTTACTTCTGTTGGAGAAAGGGGAGAAATCCACTCAGATTTTTTTGGTTTCTCTTCTTTTCTTTTTAAGTCAAATTCCATTCGCTCCTCAGACGATAATTTTTGGTACTCTTGAAGTAGTCCCTTTTCATTTTTGAATTCTTTTTCGTAGAGCCTCTTAACTAATGACGCACCATACAACCACCCGTATAAAAGGTAGGGTAGTGTTAATCCTATAATTAAGATTATAAAGAGTTCCATTTTTTTATTGCTCCTAAAATTGTAACAACAGACTTAGCTTTTACTCCTTTAATTTTTGTGTAATCATTTTGCTGTCCGAAAGTAATCAACTGTTCGATTGTATCTATCCCTGCATTACGCAAAGCCTTTTTTAGAAAAGGATTTTTAATGATGGTACTTATATCCTCTTTTTTCTTATCGCCTGTTGTAGGGGCTTGTACGCTGTTATTCTCAGGCACGACCTCTGGTTTTATAGTGTCTTGAGGCTGTGGAAGTAATGTAAGGTTTTTTTCTAATGCATTTTGAAAAGCGACTGAAAATCGCTCAACATACTCCGGGCTTTTTATGCCAATAGTAAATAGAGAAGAAAGAGCGGCTTTAACAATTGCCCTTATGAATTCTTCTGTTCGTTTTGTGTTATCCATTTTGCTCCTTTTTTTCCTTATCGGGATCTTTTAAATCGGTTATAGAGGCTTCGGTTGTAAGTATCATAGACGCCACACTCGACGCATTTTGTATTGCCGAGATAGTAACTTTCACCGGATCGACAATGCCTGCTTTTTTCATATCAACGTACTCACCCGTATTTACATTATACCCTATTCCAAATTCTTTTTTAAAGATTTCGGCGACTATTACGTTTCCATCTTCTCCAGCATTTTCAACTAATAATTTAATCGGTTTGAGTAATGCTTTTTTTAGTATTTCCGCTCCTATACTTTCCTCCCTTGAAGATAGTTGAGTAGTAATTTTTTCAGAAATATAAAGTAAAGCTACTCCACCACCTGGGACTATCCCCTCCTCAACCGCCGCACGTGTTGCACCGATTGCGTCCTTTATCCGTTCAATTCGTTCCCTATTTTCGGTGTCCGATGATGTGCCTACCCTCACAACCGCAACGCCTGATGTCAGTTTAGCCAAACGCTCCTTGTATCGTTCTTTTACGTATTCATGGTCAGCGTCCCTCATCTGTTCCTCAATCTGTAAAGCTCTTGCCTTGACATTTTCTTTATCACCTCGACCTCCAACCAGAACAGTTGAGTCCCTTGTTGATAGAACACTATCAGCCCTTCCCAGCTCCTCAATCTTAGTATCTTGAACCAACCGCCCTGCCTCTTTTGAGATGAATACCGCACCTGTTAAAATTGCAATATCCTCAAGACCATCTCGTTTGCTCTCTCCAATCATAGGAGCGGAAACAGGTAGAACATTTAATATTCCTCGTGCGAAGTTTTGCCCTAAAATAGCCATTGCCTCACGTTCTATATCGTCTGAGATTATAAGCAAGTTTTTATGTCCTGCCTCAAGAAAGCGATTGAGAAAAGGAACAATCTCACGGAGAGAGGTAAGAATATGGTCGGTAACTAAAACAAACGGCTCTTCAACTCGTGCCTCCAACCTGATATTGGGTTTATTATCTAAAATCATTAAAACAAATCCCGGATGTATCCAGCCCTTATCCCACTCCATCCCGTCCTTGTACTCAGTGTGATACCCAAGCTCCATTCCCTTATCAACCGTAACCACGCCATACTTACCCACCTTTTTCAAGGCCTCGGCAATAACCCTTCCAATATCCTCGTCAGCCGCCGAAACTGTCGCCACCTGTATCATCTTCTCAAGTGATCCTTTTATAGGTTCGGCCATTTCTTTAAGAAGATTTACCGCTTGTTTTGTTGCCGTGTCAATTCCTTTTTTCATTAGCATTGGATTGACACCAGCGATAATATGTTTATTTCCTTCTTTGAGTATTTCATACGCAAGAACTGTGGCAGTAGTAGTACCATCTCCTGAAATGTCATTCGTCTTTTTGGCCGCTTCATGGATAAAAATAGCGCCAATATCTTCACGAGGATCATCGAGCTTAACTTCATTAGCCACAGTGACTCCATCATGTACTGATATAGCTCCGCCGTACTTTGAAGAAAGACCAACGTTTCGACCTTTTGGTCCAAGAGTAATTGAAACCGCTTTAGCCAACTTCTCAGCTCCGGAGAGAATATAATTACGAGCTTCCTGTCCGAAAATAATCATCTTTGAATTAACTGCCATATTATTCTTTCTTTTCCTCCTCAATTTCTAACCCAAGAACATTGCCAAACTCTAAAAATGCTAACTGATTGTCTCCTAATGTCTCCCGTATTTCGTGGTGTGTCCGGGCTTTGAAGATAATTATATCCCCAACCTCAACTTTGTGATTTTCAAACTGCGGAGGATAAGCAATCACAGCACCAGCCAGAACCGTTTGATTACCTATTGCGAGTACCTTTCCATTCATCGGCTCTTCATGAATACTCTCAGTTAGGATAAGTCCTTGTTTGGTTGTCCGTTCAGGCTTAATAAGCTCGATGAGAAGAAATCCTCTGTTTGGGGTAATATTTGTCATTAGTTTATTTTTGAGTTAACTCTTGATTTTTCCTCTTGTAATTCTTCCTGTTTAATCATTTCGTTCAATGCTCCAATAGATATTATTATTTTAACAACAAGGTCTTTGTAATGGAGAATGTTTTGCTCAAGTTGTGGATTGACGACAGAGTTAATGATTGACTGTTCGTTTAACATATGTACATTAAGTTTGTTATTAGCAAGCTCTAGCAACATATTATTGTGAGCGATAATTAAAGCCTCAAGATAGGTAAGTTTTTTAACTGGGTTCATTACCTAAAATATACCATGAGTGTTTATTGCTTGTCAAGTGTAATTATTTACCCCTTGACAAATTTTAATTAAAAGCCTACTATTTGAATTATCAGGCAAAGATTCCTACCGATAGTGTAAGTGAAATTCCCAAGCTCTCGGTATAAATGTTTGCCAAGATACGAATAAAAGGGACTGGCAGACAGATTTTATAATTTAATAACGAATAATGGATATTGAAACACAATCTAAACTTCTGAAACTAAAAGGCCTTCTTGGCGCAATTAGCCACGCTTCATTCTCATATTCAAGGATAGAAAAAGAAAACCCTATGTATGGTATTTCTACCGATAAAGCAAAACAACTGATAAAAGCTTACGAAAGTATATTAGCCGATGTTACCAATTTAATAATGAATAATGAAAAAACAAAATGAGGATATACAATAAATTATACATATATAACAAAAACGGAAAAGTAATAAAAAATCCAGAATTAGCACGTAAAAGACTTCAAATACTGTGTATGAATGCTCAGACCATGAAAAAAAGGATTTTTGCAAAATCAAAGATCGTTGTTTATTTTCCACAAATAGTAAAGGAGGAAGAAGAATGAACGATCACCACACACCAATACACAATGAAGTTTTAGAGGCTTTAGCAAAAATAAACCTATCTCCCTATGAAACAAGAGTGTTATTTGTTATATGGAGAAAAACCTATGGATTTATTGATAAAACAACGGGATTAAGAAAAAAAATAGATTGGATAGCCGGTAGTCAAATATCTGAAATGACAGGATTAGACAGACGACATGTTAGTAGAGCGTTAAAAGGCTTAAAAGAAAAACATGTCATCAGTAGAGATGACAATAAAACAGGCTTTAGTAAAGAATTTATGAAGCTAATGTCATCAGTAGAGATGACAAAAGAAGAAATGTCATCAGTAGAGACACCCCCAGTAGAGATGACACCCACCCCCAGTAGAGATGACAAATTGTCATCAGTAGAGGGGCACACAAAAGAAACAAAAGAAATATATACAAAAGAAACTATACCTAAAGGTATAGCAAAAAGTAGTTATGGAAACCAAGACATTAACTTTCTTATATCCTACTTAAAAGAAAAACTTAATCTTCCTATATTAGATGAAACGGAGCAGATGAATAGACGCTATTGCTATCTTGCCTTAAAAAAGTTTGGAGGCTTAGACAAAATGAAGCTCCTTATTGAAACAACCGCCACAAATACCTTCTGGGCCACCAAGATAACTTCTTTTAAGAGTTTATATTACAAGGGAGTTATGATTATAAGTTCAAATCGTGATTATAAATCTTCAACATTAAAACTATGATAATTCCAACGGTTATATTAAATGGTCAAGAAAACCTTTCAATTTATGAACTTCCTGAAAGTGAAAAACATTATAACGTTTTGCTTTCAGATGGATTAACTTTTAAGATTACCGGAGAACAAAAAGAAAAAATACTTACTTCTAAAGATCAATTCATATCTATTCCTAATGGTGAAGTATTTAATAGGTCTTTTATAAGAGCAATTATTTTAGATAAAGATAAAACCAAAAAGGAAGCATTAAGAAAAAAACTGTTACCACCAGAACAACAACAAAATACGATAAAAACCGACTGGGTTTTTGATGAAGTAAGAAAAGTTTATAAAGAAGCAATAATACCATGAAAATAGACATGGCCCAAGTTAAAGAATTTGAGGAATGGATGAAAGAGGAAGAAGAACGAATGAAACATTATAATGTTGACATTATAGTGAGAGCTAAAGAACAACCTAAAAAACAAGTTCAATTAAAATTATTCTAATATGATAGTAGTACCAACAATAGACAAACCCCTCTCCGGCACGTTCGTTGCGGTTCGTGATACATATATCAACATGGCCATTAAACGTCATACCAAAATGAAAGTCTGTATCAAGGACGTAGGGTGTGAGG
>ERZ1292623.612-Hain-H51-01um-R1-612-length-37750-cov-11_pt1 | contig 37750 bp, 42 predicted proteins | sample MGYA00564398_ERZ1292623 | MGnify/ENA primary metagenome ERZ1292623 (study PRJEB36523, sample SAMEA6512633) | groundwater metagenome | collected 2019-01-07 | study: AquaDiva: Metagenomics assemblies of 32 groundwater samples
ATTTATTGTCTAACCGTGGACCGCTTGGTAACAGTTTCAAGTGGCTAAAGGGGGGAATTTGAACTTGATTTTAAAAGACGCTATACTTCGTTAACAAAGGTAATCTAAAAATATTATGCTTGATAATTGGAAACGGATAATTCGGTCGGGGTTCGTTAATTTCTGGTGTCACTAGGGGGAGTTTTTGTATGCAAAAAGATTTTCAGAAGTGGCATAGGAAAAAGGAGTCAATCAATAATTTTTCTAAACCGCCGTTTTTTCATGAACGAGAAATTTGGTGGTGTAAAATTGGTGTAAATATTGGATTTGAGCAGGACGGCGGCGGTGAAGATTTTTTGCGACCAGTGATTGTGTTTAGAAAATTCAACAACGAAATTTTTTGGGCTATTCCACTTACTCACACCCGAAAGAAAACAAAATACTATTTTGAATTCGTCCTTGGTCAAAAGATTTCAAGCGTGGCTATTTTGTCGCAAATACGACTTATTGATGCTCGTCGTTTGAGTCACAAGCTGGGTGATTTACGCGAGGTTGATTTCCTAGAATTAACAAAGCGGTTCAAGGCACTTTTACCTTGAACCGCTTTGTTTTATTACCTCCACCTTTCGGCGGAGTCGGGCCGAAGCCATTTGTACTCCAAGTATAATCACCGGTGTTAATAAGTCAAGTGGTTGGGTTAATGATCCCGTGCTATAGTTTCCATGTCTGATTAAAAACCAAATCCTCTCCACCTTCAAGTTCACAAAATAAATCATGCTCGATAATTGGAAACGGATAATTCGGTCGGGGTTCGTCAACTTTTGGCGAAGTGGCGTGGTGTCACTCTCTTCAGTTATTGTCCTCACGGTGACTCTGTTCGTGATTGGTAGCTTGATTTTAGCCCAAGCCTTTCTTGCCGCCTCCCTTGAGGAGATTAAAGCTAAAGTGGATATTAGTGTTTCCTTCCAACCCGACGCAACCGAAGAAGAAGTGCTGGCTTTCAAACAGGATTTGCTTTCGTTGCCGGAAGTGGCAGAGGTGATCTATCGGTCGCGAGACCAAGAATATAACGATTTCAAAGCGCGGAACCAAGACAACGACCTCATCATGCGATCGCTCGAAGAGGTTGGCAATCCCTTCATGGCGCGGCTCAACATCACGGCGACCGACCCCTCACAGTATGAAAACATTGCCGCCTTCCTCCAAAGTGAGAGCGCTCTCGTGGCCGGCGGCCGCAACATTATTTATCAAGTCAATTTCAAGAAAGCGAGTGTTGACGCTCTTTCGACTATCATCATCGCAACCCAACGCGTGAGCTTCGCCCTTGCCCTTCTCGCTGTCTTCGTCTCCTTGATCGTCACTTTCAACACCATCTCGCTCACGATTTACATTTCCCGCGAAGAAATTTCGGTGATGCGATTGGTTGGAGCCGATAATCGTTATATTCGCGGACCCTTCATTGTGGAGGGGATTATTGCCGGCTTCTTCGCCGCCTGGCTTGCCCTTGCCCTCCTGTATCCCTCCGCGATCTGGGTGAAAAACGCGACCAGCGGCATTAGCGGGAGTCTCAATCTGGCCACCTACTATCTCGATCATTTCACTTCGCTCGCCTTAACCCTCCTACTCGCCGGTCTCTTCGTGAGCACCCTAGCAAGCGTGCTTGCGATTCGAAAACATCTCCGAATTTAATTCACTCACCGTGATTCGCCATAAGTATATCTTCGTGATTGGGGGCGTGATGTCCGGGGTTGGGAAGGGTGTCACCACCTCTTCGCTCGGCAAGATTCTCGCCGCGCGCGGTTTCCGCTTGAACCCGCTTAAAATTGATCCCTATCTCAATGTGGACGCCGGAACGATGAATCCGATTGAACATGGGGAGGTTTTCGTCCTCGATTCCGGCCTCGAATGTGATCAGGATATGGGGAATTATGAACGCTTCCTCGACATCAATATCCCGGCCGAGAATTATATGACGAGTGGTATGGTCTATAAATATGTGATTGATAAGGAGCGTTCGCTCGGTTACGGCGGCAAGTGCGTTGATCCGGTGCCTTATATCTCGGAAGAGATTCTGCGGCGGATCAAACGCTCGATCGATAAGACTAAAGCCGATATTTCGATTATCGAAATCGGCGGGACGGTCGGTGAATATCAAAACACCATTTTTTTTGAAGCGGCCCGGATTCTTAAACTGAAACATCCGACTGATGTCCTTTTCGTGCTCGTTAGCTATCTGCCGATTCCGAATAAGGTGGGCGAGATGAAGACGAAACCGACCCAGTACGCGGTGCGAACGCTTAATTCTTACGGCATTCATCCCGATATTATTATCGCCCGGAGCGATCGGCCGCTCGATCAGAAGCGGAAAGAGAAACTAGCTTTCTCGAGTAATGTTCCATCAGAAAATATAATTTCCGCGCCAGATGTGGATAACATTTACGAGATTCCGCTCAACTTCGAGAAAGATGGTTTGAGCGCCACCGTTCTCAAATTATTGAAGGTTCGGCCCCGGCAAGAAGACCTCCAAGATTGGCGGCGGATGGTGGAACGGATGAAAACTGCCACCAAAGAAGTGCGGATTGGGGTGGTCGGCAAATATTTCAAGACCGGCGACTATGTTCTCTCGGATGTTTACATATCGGTGATTGAAGCGTTAAAGCACGCCGCCGGCGCTTTGGGACGAAAATTAGTTCTTGACTGGTTGGATGCCGGTGATTACTTCGCCGAAGGCGGGGAAAATCAAGAGGTGAAAAAACTGACGGAATTATTCCGCTACGACGGCATCCTCGTCCCCGGCGGTTTCGGCGAGCGCGGGGTGGAGGGGAAGATCGCGGTGATCAATCTTGTCCGCGAGCGGAAGATTCCATACTTCGGTCTCTGTTATGGAATGCAACTCGCGGTTGTGGAATACGCGCGTCAGGTGGCGGGACTCGCGGGAGCGCACACGACTGAAATTAATCCTGAGACTCCGGCGCCGGTCATTGATATTTTACCCGAACAAAAAAGTAAATTAGCCGCCGCCCAATACGGCGGCTCGATGCGCCTCGGCGCTTACCCGGCCGTCCTCATGAAGGGGAGTCAGGCCGAGGCGGCATACTTGCCCGACGGAGCTTTGGCGAAGGCGGCCGGCGCGGGAGAGGTAAGTGAACGCCATCGTCATCGTTATGAAGTTAATCCGGATTATGTCGAGCGGCTCGAAGCGGCGGGGCTCGTCTTCTCGGGCCGATCGCCCGATGGTCGGCTAATGGAAATTGTGGAATTGCCAAAATCTCAACACCCCTTTTTTCTCGGCACCCAATTTCACCCCGAATTCAAATCAACGCCGCTTCACCCCCATCCGCTTTTTGTAGCTTTTCTAAAAGCCACGATGATGCAATCAAGTAAGAAGTAATAAAAAGACCCATTCCGTGAACCGGCGGAATGGGTCTTTTGGGGTCTGATGGGTTTTCAGCCAAGTTTTTAATCGAGGATTTTTGGTGGCGGTCGGTGGCGCTTTTTTCGTAGCGATTGGAGTGAACGAATCACTTCACGGGGAAGATTAACTGATCCGTCAACGGAATAATTAATCCACCGAGTGTCAGCGATCTCTAATGGATTCGGTCGAATGATTCCATCATCTGTTTCCACTAGAAAGATTGTTATCTCTCGGTGATTGTGACCTGATGGGGCGAAGTGGCGAAAGACTTCGGGGACACCACAAATTGACAGTCCGATTAATTTCTCACTCAATTCGCGCAACAGAGTTTCCAAAGGACTCTCGTTTGGCTTGGCGGTGCCACCGGGTAGAGACCATTGGCCGTTTGGTTCACGAACGATCAATACCTCGCTATTCTTCTCAAAAATCGCTCCACTGACTTTGACTAACTCTTTTACCTTGGACATAAATGTCCTCCCTTCTTCAACTCTTATAGCACAATCATATTATTTTTGCTACAATCGGTTTATAAAATTATATGTCAAAAGATTGGACTGAAATATACAGGAAATATAAGGGTTTATGGGTGGCGTTGGCCGAAGATGAGGAGACGGTTATCTCCTTTCATAGAATCGCCCGTCAAGCTTTGGAACAGGCCAAAAGTAAAGGTTGTAAAAACCCAATTCTTACTCGGGTCCCAGAAGACTTGAAAACATTTGTCGGTAGTTTATGAAATTTCGCTACAAAAGATATGGTAACGAAATAGTTAGACCAGTTATCCCGATTGGATTGAAGCTCGGTGATAGTAAGGTTGATTACGAAGTGTTGGTTGATTCCGGTGCCGACATATGTATCTTCCATGCAGAGATGGGAGAATTAATTGGTATTGATATTGCCAAAGGAAAACCGCAAGAAATTTTTGGTGTGGGCGGAAAAGCATCGCTATATTATCTTCACAAGGTAATTATTGAAGTTGGTGGCTGGCCGCACGAAATTGAAGCTGGTTTTATGCCCAGCGTGGCTGGTCGAGTAATGAGATATGGGTTGGTTGGCCAGCGAGGATTTTTCGATATCTTTGTTGTCAAATTTGACCTTTTGAAAGAGGAAATTGAATTAAAAAAGAGAATCTGACTATGAACCAAATAAAATTCGGGAAATATCAGCATTATAAAACCCAAAAAAATTACGAAGTGATTGGCGTGGCGCAGCATAGTGAGACGCTTTTGGCGAGAATGCTTTATGGGTCCGGCCGATAAAAATGTTTCTGGAGATGGTTGAATTTGAAGGTAAAAAAGTGCCGCGGTTTAAGTATCTAGAATTATGATCACTTACGACGAATTTAAGAAAGTGGAACTCAAGATCGGGGAAATAAAAACCGCCGAGCGCGTGGTGGGGTCCGAGAAATTGCTTAAGCTCGCGGTGGAGATAGGCGGAGCCGCGCCGCGGCAGATTATCGCGGGGATTGGGAAAGTTTATGAGCCAGAAACTTTGCTGGGCAAGCAGATTGTGATCGTCACCAATCTCGAACCGCGGATAATTATGGGCCTCGAGAGTCAAGGTATGGTCCTCGCGGCCGACGGCGCGAGCGGCCCCGTTGTTCTTCTTCCCGAACGGTCAGTCGCGACTGGAGCGATGCTTAAGTAGAATTTAAATGAAAAAAGTTAAGCGTTGCGTTTGGCCCGGGACGGATCCGCTCATGATCGCTTATCACGATACTGAATGGGGTGTGCCGTGTCGCAATGATCAGAAACTTTTTGAGTATATGATGCTCGACACTTTCCAAGCCGGTTTGAGTTGGCAAATTATTTTGCGGAAACGCGAGAATTTCCGGCGCGCTTTTAGCAATTTCGACGCGTCGAAAATTGCCTGTTATTCCGAAGCGAAATTGGCTAAACTCTTGGCTGATCCGGGTATCATTCGCAATCGCTTGAAAATTAAAGGGACGGTCAAGAATACCCAAGCCTATCTGCAAATCCAAAAAGAGTTCGGTTCTTTTGCCGACTACTTGTGGTCGTTTGTCGCTAACCAACCGATTATTCATCGACATCAGCGTGATAGCCAAATTGCCGCCTCCAATCGAGAGTCTGATGCTTTAAGTTTCGATCTCAAACATCGCGGTTTCTCGTTTGTCGGCACTACAATTTGTTATGCCTTCATGCAGGGTGCCGGCTTAATAAACGACCATTTAACAAGCTGTTTTAGACATGTCCAAGTTTCTCCGCAGAAATAATATGACTTATCGAGATTTGAACCCGCGTTGGAAGTCGGCGTAAGCCATCTCCCGCTTCCCTTCGGGTTTAACCTTTTCGATCACTAGTTGATTGTCGGTGAGGTAGGCCGCGGTAATAATGACTCGCACTTTTCTGCCGTGGCGTTCGACGAAAAAATAAGTGCCGACGGAGCCATAATGGGCGAGGAATTTACGGTAATTAATTATCGGGTTCTCGGCTAAGTCAATCAAGCCATCTTCTTTTTTGATTTTCTTGGTGTAAGTGGCGCGATCATGATCTTGGGGCGCGGATTTAATTCCCCCCTCGACGAAACGCACCGCGGTGTCGAGAAATAATTTAGCGCCTAGTTTAGCTAACTGGTCCCTAAGTTCAATAAAGTTTTGCGTTTTTAGTTTTACGCTTTCCATTTTTAGGCTCGGGCCGTGGTCGAGTTTCTCGTCAAGGAGCATGAGGGTGACGCCAGTTTCGGTGATGCCGTCTAAGATGGCGCTTTGAATTGGCGTTGGGCCCCGGTAGGCGGGCAAGAGCGAGGGATGAAGATTAAGCGTGCCGTGTTTAGGTAGGTCAAGAACGGCCGCGGGAATAAGTTTGCCGTAAGAAGCGACGAGAAATAACTTATAGGGGATAGCTTCTAGCTTATAGGGGATAGTTTTTAGATTATCGGGTTGAATGCAGGGGGTGCCATTATTTTCGGCCCAGAGTTTGACGGGTGGGGGAGTGAGTTGGAGATATTTGCCTCGTGGTTTATCGGGGATCGTGACAATAAGTTCCGGTCGACAATCAGCTTTTTTTAGTTCATCAAGGACCATGACGGCAAATTCGTCTGTCCCGAAAAAAGCGAAGTTGGGAAAGTTAATCAAATTAACCATGGACGACATTGCGAGCATGATCAATGAAGAGAACTCCGTCGAGATGCTCGATCTCGTGCTGGAAGACTTGAGCCATTAACCCTGAGGCGTGGTGAATTAATTTCTTACCCGTCGCGTCGAAGGCCGCGACACTGACTCGTTCATAGCGTCGAGTGACACCATAATAATCCTTGACGCTCAAACAGCCCTCGGTGCATTCGATTTGTCGGCGCGAGCGGCGAGTGATGATCGGGTTCACGAAGACGAGATCATGAGACCACGACTGTGTCAGATCGCGTTCGGGGAAGGCGCGCCGCCCGACGATAAACACTCGCCACGCCTCGCCAATCTGCGGCGCGGCGAGAGCGACGCCATCAGGCGAGGCCGAGAGGGTGGCTGACATCTTGGCAATCAGTTGGTCAAGCCACGGTGACGGCAGATCACTGATTGGCACCGCTTGAGCAAGTTGGCGGAGTACGGGATCGGGATTTTGTCTAACACGTAGGATCATAATAATTTAGAGCAAACTGTCCGGGTCGACATCAATGACGAAAGCTGGTGGCAGAGATTTCAATTGCTCGAGGAGAGCGGGTTCCGGCCAATCATTCGGCCGGCGTTTGATGAGGAGATGCAGGCGGTATTCGCCGGAGATGACCGGGATAAAAGCGGGGAAAACTTCCGGCTCGTAGCTTGCCAGTTGATCGGCCAAAGTTTTCATTGCGAGCCGCACTTGGGCTCGTTCACCGGAGAGAGCAACTTTGATAAAGGTTTGGAAGGGCGGATAGCCGTATTGTTTGCGTTCGGCAATTTCCGTTCGATAGAAATCGAGGAGATTTCCCTTGAGCGCCTGATCGAAGAGACGCACCCGGACATTCCTAGTTTGAATAATAAATTGTTTGGTCGTGAGCGCGCGGAGCCGGATTAGAAGCCCGAAGACTCGCTCATTGATACGATAGTCGGGAAGAGCGAAGAGCGAGTCCAGCGCGACGATGGCTACATTCTCAATCCGTTCCTTGAGATAATAGAGGGCGAGTTCGGTGCCGAGAAGGACACTACCGGGGGTCGAGAGGAAGCGTTTAATCGTGGCCCCCGGCACAGAGCCGCCGCGGACGCTGTCACTGTCGAGTTTGAAGAGGCGAAGTCGCGGAAAATGCTCTTCGAGTTCGCGGGCCACTCGATCAATGCCGATACCCAATTCCAAAAGCCGCCAGCCGCCGCAGTGGCGGCACTTCTCGGCGGCACTCCGCCTCGCCCCACACCGATGACAGATAAAAATTGTTTCCGCGCCGTCTTCTTCCATCCCCGCAGGGTGAAGCACTGTCGGCGCTTCACAATTATCGCACTCGACGGTCGCGCCACAATCTTGACAGATGACGACTGGAGCCAAACCGCGACGGTGAGTGAAGAGAAAAATTTTCTCATTCCGTTTCTCCACTTCGGCAATAGTAATAAGGAGTTCATCGCTCAACACTCGGAACTCGGTCGTCGGCATCTTCTTGACGGCAATCAAGGTCTGGGTGGCATTGGAAGCGGCATGGTGCTTCAGGGTAGCGAGCGGCTCGATTTCACCTTGATCAGCCCGATAAGCCGTCTCGGTTCGAAGCACCGCATCACCTAAAACAAAAGTCGCTTCCGACGCTTCCGCCAGATACTCGGCGAACCGACGATGATCGAGGAAGGGGCGAGCTGAAGATTTATAAGTTTGAGTGTTTTCTCGATCAACGATAATCGCCCGAATGTCGGTTCGCGGCAGGGATAAGAAGATCGGGGTGGCGATAATAAGGATCGGGTGAGTGAGATCGAGCGCGCGTTGCCAAGCGGTCGTGAGTTCACGGGTCGAGAGTTGGTGATGTAAAGCAATAGTGTATTCACTGATACCGCGCTCGAGTGACGCGACCGCACGCGTCACATCAATGACCGTTGGTAGACACATGAAGACCGATCCGTGTTTGGCGAATTCGGCTCGGATCAAACTTTTATAATACGCTTGTCGTTCATCGTCGGGTTCTTGGAGGACAAATTTTTCGCCGGCCGCGCGCGGTTCGTCTTTGGATTCCTTGGCCACTCGGAGGGTGACTTTCGCCTCGAGAATTTTCGTCGGGACCAAACTCTTGAGTGTCAGACCAAGCGTTGCCGCGGCATAGTCGGCCGTCTGACGCGCGGCGACCATGAAAGAGGTAGTGAAGAATCGTTCGTGCTTGACGCGGATAATTTTCTTGAGTGGGTAATCGGCCTTCTTGACTGCCAGCTTAAGTTCGTCCGCGGCTCGGACTTGGGTAACCAGAGCCGAAATCGTCCGACCCCGCAACGGGACCGAGACAATCGCTCCGGGTCCGACCGCCTCGCCGGTGAAATAAGTCAATTCTTCACGACTAATTCCCCTCGCGATGGGGATAACACTGACGATTTGCATTATTTCACCATAACATATTTTCTGTTTTTTTCCACTAAATCTGTTTTTGTATTATAATTCCAGTGTGTCTGCTGATTATGCAAATTCTTTGGGGAAACATTTTTTAGCGGCCGAGACGCTCGCCCGACGGGAGTCGGTGCCTCTCACTAACTTGATTGCTTGGTGCGAAGACGAGGAGTTGAGGGCGCGGCGGATTAAAGGGCAGTGGTTCATTGATTTGGCTGACTGGGCGGCGAATAATTCTCGGTTGGTTAAGAAACTTGATTCTAATCCAATTAAAAATATTTACTCGCCCCTTCTTCTCGCTACCATTTCCGTTTTTTTTATCGCGGTGATGGTCTTTACGCCACTACAAACTCGGTTTCGGGCGGGGAGCGCTTTGCTCGGCGCGTCGCTTAATACTGTCACCCAGACGATCGCTCAAGATTCGTCCCTCGCGTCTCTCGCCGCGGTTTATGACGGACTCTGGCTTGACCTCGATCAGTTGTGGTTCTCGGTGCGACGATTTACCCAAACGGTGCGAGATAATCTAATTTATTTCTGGCAGGCGGCGAGAGGCGAGTGGCGTGGGTTTATGAGTCGAGAGCCCCCCGAAATTTCCGCCACCCCTTCGATCATGGATCCGACAACTTTAGAAAATTTGAAAGCCGAGATCAAGGCCGAATTGTTTCGCGAGTTGGGGGGAAGCCAAAATGTTAATTTACCTCGATCCGTCGCCAACCCGCCGGGCCTCGTGGTTCTACCTTCAAGCGGTAGTCCCGTGAGTGACGAAGCACTGAAGCTTGAGTTGAAAAATTCCTTTTCTGATCAAGTCGAAGTGAAGTTTGATGCTAGCGGTCAAGCCGGAATTATCACTCCCATTAACAGCGGCGAAAATTATCTGTTTATTCTGACGCCGCTTAAACGCCGTCCATGATTCGTTATTTCTGTTACATCATTGCCGCGTTTATCATCTCGACCAATTTAGTTTGGGGGGCAGTGACGGGTTCGGTGATCGTCCGTCCCAGTAAACTTGAGATCACCGCCCGGCCGGGAGAAATTATCCAACGGGAATTTACGATCACCAATCAATCATCCGACAATCTCAACCTCACGCTTCGCTTTGAAAATTTATCGGCGCCAACCGATCCGCTTGACGGCGCCATTCTCGCTGAAGACAGCGAGCCAATTTATCCATTGACACCTTATCTCGCGGCGCTGGAACGCGATTTTGTCCTACCAGCCAGTGGTCAAATAACAGTGCCAATTAGTCTTCAGTTACCGAAAAACATATCACCGGGTGGTTTCTACGGCGCGGCGGTCTTTTCGGTCACCACCCCGCCTGCCCTCGAATCCAACACGCAATTGGTCACGCGCTTGGCACCGCTTATTTTTTTGCGAGTGTCTGGTGAAATGATCGAAGCGGGGAGTCTATTAGATTTCGATCTCATTGGTCGGCATGTTCGATTTTCTAACACGATGCCAATTTTCTATTTAACTTACCAAAACACGGGCAACATATATGTTAATCCTCATGGTTTGATTGAAGTCAAAAACCGATTGACCGGCCGACAAATTGATCTAGCCATTGATCCGTGGTTCGTCTTGCCCGGCACCACGCGAATTCGAGAGATTGGTGTGACCGATCCGCTAGCCGGCGGATTCCCAACCGGTTGGTATGAAGCGAATCTTGCTCTCAACCCCGGCTACGGTGACACCACTTCCGTTGGCCAAGCCAATTTTGTGATCGTCAGCCCAATAATTTTTGGATTAATTATAATACTACTATGCCTGATTTTAATTTTTGTGATTAAACGCTTTTGGAAAATAATTTTTATCCTGATTTTGTTTGCGACTGCCACTCACATCACTTGGGCGGAAGTGGCGAGCAGCACTAATTATCGTTTACAAAGCGACAGCTTAAATTTCGGCGGCAGACTCTCCACTTCCACTAATTACGGTTTGGAGTCAACCGCCGGCGAATTGGCAACCGGCACTAGCACCAGTTCGAATTATGGTTTGAATGCCGGCTATCAACAAATGGTTTCTTCATTCCTCTCGATCACCGCGCCAAGCGATGTAAGTTTAAGCGCCATTGCCGGTACTGGCGTGTCGAGCGGTTCCGTCGCCTGGACGGTGACGACTGATAATTCCGCCGGCTACACTTTGGCAATCAAAGCGGGAAGTAGTCCGGCGCTCGTGTCAGGCGGCGATAGCTTCACCGATTACACGCCGAGCGGTGCCAATCCCGATTACAGTTGGTCGGTTGCCGCTTCTCTTTCCGCTTTTGGTTTCAGTCCCGAGGGTACTGATACGGCGAGTCGCTATCTCGACAATGGTAGTAGTTGTGGCGTCAGCGCGAGTAATGCCGTCAATCAGTGCTGGGATGGTTTTAGCACCACCAATCGCACGATTGCCCAAAGTAGCGCCGCCAACACGCCGAGCGGGGTCGCTACCACCGTCAAACTTCAAGCCGAGATCGGCGCGAGCAAAACCCAACCCGTCGGCAACTACACCTCGACCCTCACCGTCACCGCGACGCCGCGGTGATTTATAAAATTTTAGTCGGTAATGCCGAAAACGATCTTTAAATTTTCGACGACTTCTTTTTGGATATTTGGTCCAACCCGCCCCAATTTGCCGAGAATTATTTTCTTGTTTATGGCAGCCATTTTTCGCAATCTGATAACCGAGTCAATCTTCAAACCAGTTTTCTCAAATTCGGGGGACGATTTTTTGATCAAAATATCAACTTGATCTCGGTAAATTAATTGTGAAGAAATAAACGCCACAATCACATCATCATCTTTTAGCTCGGACGATAATATCACGGCTGGCCTCACCTTTTCCCCCGACAGATCGGTGAAGGGGAAGACGGTCAGAACGATTTCCCACTTTTTATACATGCTATTTCTTCAAATCGTCAACAGAATACAATTCTGGCTCGTCTTTAAGGAAATCAAAGCCACCGGCATTGGCTACGAAGTTAGTCCATTCATCCAATTCCCGGTTTAAATAATCTGGGTATTTTATCATCAGGACTTCTGGTCGATTATGCCGACCGATACCTAAGGTTAAATTGTTTTCCCTGACAGATGCGACAAACCGGCCCAATTGCTGTCGCGCGATAGTGGTGCTGACAATCTTCATGGGATGATTGTACCTTTTGTACATTTATTGTCAATTAAAATATTTGAGTAGTTGGGGATAAACCAGATTGGCCGTTCTTGATCGGTGCTATAATTCAAGCCAATGCCCCCATCCAAAATTCGCTGGCTCGGAACCTTCCTCCTCGGCCTCCCGATTTTCCTCTACGCCGTCTTTGCCGGTTCGACCCTCGAACACAACTTGAACCCCCTCGGCCGTCTGTTTGGCGATCAGCCGACCGATCAACTCGCCGCGACCGTGCAACCGTCATCGGTTAGTCAACCCATTGTCGAAGTGGAAACGGCCGCTTCAGCTAAGCTCGCCGCCGCCTCCCGCTCGCTGTCTCTCGTCGCGGCGATCAATAATCAAATCACGACCAAAATTAATCAGCTCGCTCCCACCGAATTGAAATCCCTTTTGGTTCAGAGAAAAGTTGAGATGCTTACTCTCGCCCAGAATAATCCACGACTCTTCCTAACCCAAAAATTATCACCCTCGACCATCCAGAAAATTCTACCCAACCTTCGCCCCAACCTCGAGCAAGCCGCCACCCTCACCGGCCGCCTCGAAGTGATGCACATCGACGATTTCAAGCAGCCCCAGAATTCCGAGTTCGTTTATTCTCTCGTCGTCGGCAACGAAAAGTACGCTCTCTATCCCACCGAGCCAATCTATTCCGCCTCCGGCGCGGTGATGAAAGTTGATGGTTTCCAACTGGCAGAAGTGATTGTGGCCGAAGCCGGCAAATTTCAAATTATCACCGCCGCGCCGAAGCCGGAGGCCGTAGGAGATCAGAAGACCCTAGTTCTTATGATTGATTTCTTAGACTCCGGCCCGCGGCCTTTCACTAATCAACAAGCCCAAGATTTAATTTTAAATCCCAACAGCCAATTCCAGAAGTTTTATAAAGAGAACTCCTACAACCGAGTCTCATTTAGTGGAGATGTGAAAGGGTGGTATAAGCTAAATAGGAATAGGGGGGATGGAATTGGAGGAGAGGAGTGCGGCAATCGTGTTTTTATAGGCAATGGTGATCCAGAAACCCAAAATATTTTGCGGGGTATATCTAATCTGTCTAGTTACGATCGCCTGGTATTCTTGTTTGGCCGAGGCGGCTATTGTTCAGAAGTGGGTAAAATACTTTTTAATTTAGATGGAATTGAATATAAAATGTCGGTGGCTTGGGTTGAAATTTATGATATTACTGATTCAAAAAATAATTTGAATCACACATTGACTCATGAAATAGGGCACAGTCTAGGCGTTTTTCATGCCAATGGCTGGGATTGTGGAGAAAATGTTTTACGAGGCGATTGCCATCATGAAGAATATGGTAATTACTTTGACACTATGGGGGTGGGAGATCATGCTCTGCATTTTAATTCTTTCTACAAAGAGTTATTAGGTTGGATTCCGCCAAGTGAAACTGTCCAAATTAATAGTTCTGGACGATATACACTTAACCCCCTTGAACTAGCCAGTAGTGGTAAAAAATTAGCCAAAGTTCAGTCGCCACTCGCTACCTCCACCACTCTTTATTTGGAGTATCGTAGGGGAGTAGGGTTTGATAGGAAGTTAAATGATCCGGCCGTATCTTCCAATCAGCAGGGATTATTTGTTAATGAAATTATTGATTACTTCCCGCGATTATTGGATATGCAGCCAACAACACAAACTTGGTACAATGATATTTCCTTAGCGACCTTAAATTCTGCAACTACTCGATTTACTGACCCCGGCACCGGCATAAATTTAGGACCAATTATTGCGGCCAATAATTCGTCCATCACTTTTGATGTAGAGATGACGGAACCCCAATGTGTAAGAGCCACGACAACCATTCCTTTTTTCAGTATCCCTCAACTTTTTCCAACCCCCGCCACTCATGGATTTGTTCCTGGTGGAAATGGTCGGGCTGATATTTTTTATCATAATGGTGACTCAAGCACTTGCGGTGGCTCGAGCTTTAAGGTTGAAACCAGTTTGCCGTCAACTTGGCAGCCAACGATTTCACCAGAGGATAATATGTTTTTATTTCCAGATTCCACATCATCGTTAGTCAGTATTAATTTTATTGTACCCATCAATACACCACCGGGTTTGTCTCCTATAACTATTGATGTTATCAATCTAAAAACTAACAGTAGGTCATCTAAAATTTTCCAATTACAAATTGTTAATCCACCAAGTATATCTGGTGTTGCTCCTCAATCTGGGCCGGTCGGGACAGCTATTACTATTTTTGGTGCTAATTTTTCCTCTTCTCCTCGGGTATCTTTTACTGATCCAACAACAGGAAATTATTTTTCGAAGATAGCAACATCTAATTTGGGTGGTAATATCACAAATTTTATTGTTCCAGATTATCTTTATGATCCTCCTCAGTTCCAAGATTCACCGCCGACCACTCCTGGAAGATACGAAATCTCTGTGTATGCCAATGGTGCCCAAAGCGATTCAGTTAGTTTTGAAGTCACTTCTACTAGCACGACACCTATTACCCCTGGCATCGTGACCCCACCGGAGACAATCCCGCCCACGCCCTTGCCAGTTACTGTCCTCGCCCCAAACGGCGGAGAGAATTGGAAGTTGGGAGCGAAACAGGCAATCAGTTGGTTGGGCAATGGGCCGGTTAATGTGTCGGTGATGAAAACGACGGTCACTTCAGCCTCAATGAGTTATTTAATTGGCAAGCAAATCACTGGTTCTAATTTCTCGTGGACCGTGGGTCAAGGGAGTGAAGCGGGGGTGTCTGTGCCAGTTGGTTCCTATCGGCTAAAAATTTGTTCTCAAAATCAAGCATTGGTTTGTGATGAGTCAGATGCGGCATTTATGATTATTAAATGAGTTCCGATAACCTTAGAATACCCTAGGCCTCAAATGACGCGCCGATCACCAATCCTTCAAGCTTTTTGTTTACTGTTTTTGCTTGATTTAAGTTTAGGTATTTGGGCGATTCAAAATGTGGTGGCCGCGACCGATGCGGTGCAGGTGAATCTGTCGGTAACGGCGGGTAGCGGGGGTGGCGGCGGACCAGATCCGGACCCGGATCCAGTCCCGATTCCCGGTTGCACCGATGCCGCGGCGACTAATTACAATTCGGCGGCCACGGCGGACGACGGCAGTTGCGAGTATCCACCGATCGAGACCATCCCCAATGTCAATGGTTTCAACGCCGTACTCGAGGGTATAGATGTTCGTCTCTCGTGGCAGAATCCGAGTTTTGCTAATTTCGCGGCGGTGCGTATCGTTCGCCGAATTGGCAGTTTGCCGACCGGTCCAACCGACGGCGAGCTCATCTATGACGGCAGTGGCGAAACGACACTCGATACTAGCGTCACCTTCAGCACCCAATATTATTATGTCGCTTTCGTCCGTGACACGGCGGGGGAGTATTCTTCGGGAGCGGTCTCGAATATCACCACGCCGGCCGAGGAAGAATTGCCGCCGGATGATGAACCACCGCCAGACGCCGAGCCGCCGGGCGGTGACGGTGATGATGACGGCTCCGGACCCGGTGGCGATGGTGACGAACCGCCGGGTGAAGTCAGTGATCCCTTTGCTAATTTGCCGGAGGTGATGGTCACTGATCCAATCACGGCTCTCTTGAAAGTTGGCGATTTCACTTTTTATCAGCCCGGGGAACGACAACAGTTTTTTACCGACGATGAAGATATTTTTGTGATTGGTCGCAAGCCACTGTCGGTCACCATTCCGGCGGGAAAGTTGCCGGAGGCCATGAAGACGATTGGTCTCACGATTATTGATCCCGCGACCCGCCGACCGCTCGGTTCCTATATTCTTAAAGTGACGCCTGACGGCGCGAATTATACCGCGAGTATCGGCAACACTTTCCCTAACGGGATTTATCCACTCCTCATTTACATTATCAATTATCAAGATCAAACGATTAAACGCTTAACGGGTCGGCTGGTGGTGAGTGACGGCGTTGCGATGACTGCCATCGGACATACGCTCACGGACACGGCGCGAGTCTTGTCACCGGTCGCGATCACGATCGGTCTGGCTTCCGGCGTGATTCAGGGCTTGGCTCTCGCGGAGCGGGTCGGCTCGGCTTACGATCTCTATCTCATTGTCCTTCACGGCTGGACTCTCTTATGGCAGACCCTAACCCTGCGTCGCCGGCCGCGGCCGTGGGGAGTTGTCTACGATTCAGTGACGAAGCGACCGCTTGACCCGGCCTATGTGATTGTGAGAAAAAATGACGAAGATAAGGGGACGGCCATTACCGACCTCGACGGGCGTTACGCCTTTTTCCTGCCCGCCGATACTTACCACATTATTGCCAATAAGACTCACTATCAATTCCCATCGCAGAAGTTAGTGGGCCGGACGCGCGATGAACTCTATGGCAATTTATATTTCGGCGAATCGCTCACGACGCGAAGTGATGAGGTGGTCAATCGCAATATCCCGCTTGACCCCATCGCCTTCGACTGGAATGAATTTGCCAAGCAAGCTGGGGGCTTTTTCATCCTTCACTCGCGCCGCGAAGCCAGACGGCGACGAATTCTCAACCTGCTTTACACCATCGGTTTCTCGGTTGGACTCTACAATTTCATTTTTCACCCGAGCTCGTTCTCCATCATCATATTCTCACTCTATCTGCTCACGGCTCTAGGACAGTATCTTAAACATCGAATCGGCGCCCGAGCGATTAGTGTTAAACGCGCGTCGGGATTGCCCGTACCCTTTGCGATTATTCGGGCTTTCATGCCGGAGGTTAATCAAGAGATTAAAGCGGTGGTGGCCGACGCGCTCGGCCGCTTCTTCCTGCTCACTCCGCCCGGCCGTTACTATATTACAGTTGAAGAGAAACTGCCCGACGAAACTTATCAGAAAATTTACCAATCACCCCCCCTCGATCTCAAAAATGGTGTGCTAACCACCGACTTGATTGTTTGAATATTTTCTCATTAAATTTTATAATGAAGATATGAAATTTAAGATGAGGGGGGGTTCACACTTGTCGAACTTCTCGTTGTCATTGCCATTATTTCACTCCTGTCGAGTATTGTTTTGGCGTCACTTCAAGGAGCTCGTTCCAAAGCCCGCGACAGTAAACGAGTGCAGGATTTGATCCAACTCCGCACCGCCCTTGAATTATATAAGGCCGATATTGGAAGATATCCCGGTCCTTATGTTGATCCTTCGGAAACTGATTCCACAGCCATGAGAGATTGCTGGGATTGCACACCATCAACACCATCGCGTGATCCTAGCAGACTTAGTGCTTTAGATAATTATCTAAATCCTCGGCCGTCAGATCCACAAACTCCACCGGGGGGATATCCAGGCAATCAAAGGGGTTACTGGTATAAATCAAACTGCAATGATTATAAAATAATAATTAATGATACTGCAGAAAATTTGAACAACATACCTTCAACAATGCACGACCCAACTTCATCTTTACGAATAGGAATTTGGTCGTCGGACGAATCCTCATCATGGGGTATCGTTTCATCAATCATTTCGTATTGTCCTTAATTTTTTCCCCGTCAAGGGTTACCCTTAATCTCGATGCAATTCTTTCTTTGGTTGTGAGGTAAATAAACTCCCGAAATCTAAGGTTCTAAAAAGAACCACCGACTTAATCATCTAGTAAAAATTTTTTTGAAAAAAGAAAAAGGGACACGCGATGTGTCCCTGGTAATTTTTTCCACCCGCGGCGGACAGGTGCCTTACCATCGGCGACCTGATTTGGGATGTAGGTGTTAACTGGCGAGAAGAGATTCGAGATACTCGAGTTCTCGCTTGATCTCATCTGGCGGCATTCGTCTTATTCGATAGAACTCTGCGAGCTCATCGGGATCGTTGGGATTAAATCCAGTTTCCTTAACCCGAACATCGCGCTCTAAAATAATTATTTCATCTACCGACAGAGCGGAAAGGAGAAAGCGCTCAGCTTCGGTAACCCCCTCCATTGAAATCGAATAATACACATCATAACGCCCAGGATAGCCCGGCCTGATTTTCCCCACTTGATGACCAAGATTATCCGCCTTGGTGACACCAAGATTGATAAGTTTCTGTAGAGCCCAATCACTAACTAATCCCTCATTATACAAGCCATTAATGTGGTCTCTCCAAAATGTGGCGGATTGCCTCTGTTCGGCAATTTGATCCCTAATTTTCTTGTCTCCAGAACCATGTTGCCGGTTTTTCTTGGACATGACTCATCCTTTCAAAATTGAATGTCAAAAGAACTTATCCGTTTCCAGCTTTCGCCTTCATCGGCTAGGACACACATCCTAGATTCAGTTCCATTAAATCACTATCAATGTGAAAAGTCAAGCGTTTAGGACTCGTTGAAATACCCTTATTTTGATTGCCAGAATTTACTAAAAGCTACCTGCCCGACGACTTGCTTCGATTGGGCAAGGCGAGTAAGCTGAAGGCGGTGGAAATTGAGGCCCTATCGTCTAACGGTTAGGACATCGCCTTCTCAAGGCGGCAATCCGGGTTCGATTCCCGGTGGGGTCAAAAAGCGTTAAGAATAAAGTGAACTGCTTCACTTTTTTAGCTTTTTGAAGCCGCAGGCCTATTTCGCCAGCAGGCGAAAAGCCGAGGCGAGGTCGACAAGTACTTACATTTTTTACGAATTTATGAAGTAAAAAATTTAGTAACTTGTGACCATAATATGTTAAACTCGAGTCATGGCTGATTCTTTTTCTTTTATCACCCTCGCAATTGTTGCGGTTGTTGGAATTGGCGTGGGAATTGTCGTCACGCGACGGCTGATACGGAGTAAAGGGGAGGGGAATGATGGGATGGGCAATCAGAGTTTGCTCCTAATCCAAAATCAGTTGAATGAGTTGGCGCGGACCAATACTGAACTCTCGCGCGTGCTCGACGCGCGGCTAGTGGAATCTAATCGCACCGTCCATCAATCACTCGAAAAGCAATTTGGGGAAACCAACAAAATTGTGCGCGATGTGACCGAGCGCTTGACCAAACTCGACGAGACGAATAAACAAGTGGTCTCTTTCGCTGACCAACTCCAGTCGCTCCAGGATATTCTCAAGAATCCGAAACAGCGCGGGATTTTGGGTGAGTATTATCTCGAAACCTTGTTAAAAAATGTTCTCCCGACCGGCAGTTATCAGATGCAATACCCATTCGCCGACGGCACGATTGTGGATGCGGTGGTGTTCGTCAAAGATAAAATTATTCCGATTGATTCTAAGTTTTCGCTGGATAATTATAATCGGTTAGCAGAAGAAAAAAATCCAGCCGAGCGAGAGCGGTTAGAAAAACTGTTTAAGGCCGATTTAAAAAATAGAATTGACGAGACGGCAAAATATGTGAAGCCCACCGAGCGGACGATGGATTTTGCCTTCATGTTTATCCCGCACGAAGCGATTTATTACGATTTGCTCGTGGCCCAAGTCGGCACGGTTAAAATCAATACCCGCGACCTGATCGAGTACGCTTTCAAAGAAAAACATGTTATCATTGTCTCGCCGACTTCCTTCCTCGCTTATCTCCAGACGGTTCTGCAGGGATTGAAAGCGCTTCAAATTGAAGAATCGGCTAAAGAAATCCGAGCGCGAGTGGAAGATTTGGGACGACATCTAGGTTCCTACGAGGCCTATATGACGAAATTGGGCAATGCTCTCGGGACGAGCGTCGGTCATTACAACGCCGCTTACCGTGAACTCAAAAAAGTGGATAAAGATGTGACGCGGATTGTCGGCGCGAGTCCGGGCATTGAAGCGATCACGATCGAGAAACCGGATGCCGAAGACGGAGATTAACTATAAATTAAAAAATGAAAAATTACGACAAGACAGGGAAGCAAGATGGTCGGCCGGCGTACCGCACGCCGTCGTGGTTCCGCTCCCAAAAAACACAATTCAAGAAAAGTTTCCGCAAACCGAGTTTATAAAAAAACCGCCATCAGGAGACAGCGGTAGTTGGGGAATCAAGCCCTTCGGTTAGCAAATACATTGGCGGGGGAATATGTCTATGCCTTCTTGAACCAATCGCAACATCGCTACGCCGATAGAAACATTGAATTCTTGCGCCACGGGGCCAGCTTTTAGAAGACAAGTTGGTAAAACCAAACTCAAGTATCTGCGAGGAAGTCTACTTTCACCAACATGATCCACCAACATTCGCTTTTCGTGGGCTAGAGTGAGTTTGAATTCGACAAAATCTGCATCATCCATAGTTTCGGCTACAGCCAAAGCGTCGTCAGCAAAAGGACTTAATTCTTTCAAACCTTGACGCAAATCCTCCAGAGTCTGTACCTTGCTAAGAAAATGAGCATAATCTTCTTCTTCGTATTCTACCCCGTTGCCATCCCGGTTATCCCCAAAAGAATAGATGTCTCCTGACCATCTCCCTGTCACACGGCAAATGGTGGGGAGAGAAAATTCCCCGAGAGGGTAACTTATATTATTTAGTTTTTTCTCTATTTCTTTTTCCCGTAGCTCTAATTTTTTGGGACCAATTCTTAGTTTTCTTGGTTGGTTCATCCACCTCTCCTTTCAAAGATCAAATGGTTACAATAACACTACCTAACTTCTTTTTGAAAAGCAATGTTTTAAAGCAACTTTCGTTCCGCTACTTTGAGCGCCACGGCGCGTGGAGAATCGCCAGTTTTTTTCGACTCGGTGAGAACGGCGGTGACGCTTTTGGTAATTTTTTGTTTGACCAACTCAAACATTTTTTCGGCCGTATAACCGCGATGTTCGGCGTAGGAAGAGATGACTCCACCGGCGTTCGCCACAATGTCGGGAATAATGAGAACGCCGCGCTTGATTAGTTTAGTTTCGGCTTCGGGAGTAACAGCAATATTCGCGCCTTCGACAATTACCGACGCGTTGACTTCATCGGTGTTCGTTGCATTAATCACATCCGGCAAAGCGGCGGGAATAAGCACATCAACCGGCAAAGTGAAAATCTGGTCATTACTTAATTTTTCACTATTCAAAAAGTTAATCACCGATCCCTTCGCCTTTTTCACCCCCAGCAATTCTTTCCACGGCAGACCATTTTGATTGTAAATGGTACCCTTCGAATCGGAGACGGCCACAATTTTCAAACCGGCCTCGGTGAGAAATCGCGCGGCGAAAACTCCCACATTGCCGAAGCCTTCAACCGCCACTCGCGCGCCAGGGAGTGGCAAACCGCGGTGGGTGAGCGCAAGTTTGACCGCCTCGGCGACGCCGTAACCGGTGGAACCTAATTCATGAGGCAGGCCGCCTAAGCGCGCGGGTTTACCGGTCGCGGCTTGACGGTCGTTCACCGCCCGAACGAAAATGGCCATCTCTTTTTCAGTCATATTGATGTCCGGACCGGCGATGTAGAGCTTAGGGAGGAAGGGTTTGAGTTCGCGGGCAAACCATTCAACTACTTTTTTCTTCGTCACGGCATCTGATGTTTTAGGATCGAAAACGATGCCGGCTTTAGCTCCACCGAAGGGAATGCCGGCGAGAGCATTCTTATAAGTCATCGCCCGGGCTAATCGCGCCACTTCTTCTTCACTCACGGTCGGCGTCATACGAATTCCGCCTTTGCCGGGTCCGAGTTTAGTATTGTCAATTACTAAAATACCGTGAACACCAAATTCATGATTATAAACCTTCACCACATATCGCGGCCCAATGTTGTCGGTCATAAAAATAACTCTAACTTTTCTAAATCATTTTGGCAAGAAAAAAGCCACGCCTAATTTAATTGTCAAGTGGGCGGGGAGGGGATTGTAGGGTAGGATGGGGGGCATGCTTACTACTATCGAAAAACCTATTTTGCAAGCGCGACGGGAGATTGCCACTGTTTTGCGTCGTTATCGATTGGGGTGGGAAGAAGTTGCTCCCGATCGTGATTATTTGATTTGGAAAAAATTAAAGCCCTTGGCTAAAAGGGTGCGCAAGGAATTATTCCGCCAGTCGTATCCGTCTTTGGTTAAATGATTGAGTCGTCGCCGGTCAAAGTTTTTCTCGATTCAAGTGTTATCATTGCCGCCACTCTTTCTTCAACGGGCGGCTCTTTTCGTTTATGTCGCGAATGTCGAGACCACCATTTAATCGCTTACATTAATCAGTATGTTCAAGATGAAGTGCGCGAGGCGTTTGCCCGTAAGTATGTCTCTACTATCGATAAAATAAATTTACTGTTGGAATGGAGTAAAATTAATATTATCCCTAATCCCAAACCAGATTTTGTTAGAAAGATTGGGAATTTAATAAATTTAGAAGATGCTCCAATATTGGCTGGCGCATTAGGTAGCGAAGTTGATTTTTTGGTTACCCTGGATCGCAAGGATTTCATGACACCAAAATTAAAGAAGTTTTCTCTTCCAACCATTATCACCACGCCTCAAGATTTTTTTCAACAACATTGGAATGGAAAATAAAAAAAAGCCGCCGGCACGAATCGCCGACATGAGCAGCTTGCATTGTCAAGTGGGCGGGAGCGGGAGAATAGGGTAGGATTAAGAACATGAAATTTGCGGTGATTAAAACGGGAGGGAAACAATATAAAGTCGCCGATGGCGATGTTTTGACGATCGAGAAATTGCTTGCTTCGACGAAGCCACAGCGAGGCGAGCCCGCTTTGCCCGCTGTTGGAGAAGAAGTGACTTTCAAAGAAGTCCTTTTGACAGACGATGGCGAGAAGACAATTTTAGGCACTCCGACCATCACTGGCGTCGCGGTCACGGCTGAAGTGATCGCTGTTGGGCGTGCTAAGAAAGTGACCGTCATTAAATATAAACCTAAAGTCCGCTACCGCGTGAAGCGCGGCCACCGCCAGCCGTATATGAAGGTTAAGATAACCTCGATTAAATAAAAAAGACTCGAGCGTGCTTTCGCACGATCGAGTCTTGATGAGGTTTCAGTACGAAGTCGTCCTTCCGAACTCTGTATTGCTTTCCTGCTAGATCGTTGCATCCGAGTAACGCACACACTCCACAGCATCGTCCTTATCTTGCAAAAATGCTTGGAATTTCTCGTAGTCATGGACTACCAAGGTTACAACAGCGCAACCCTTGGTACCGTTGTCCAAGTATCTCACATTGACCTGACGGATAAAAAGAACTTTTTCCTCCGCATCAACCATCTCCCGGAGCTTGGTGAAAACTGCCCGAGCTCGCGGTATACGCAAGTGACGACACAAGTCTTTGAATACTGTTTCCACAAGATCTTGGACTATGTCAAAGTCTGTGAGTTTGTCCGAATGGACCGCCTGATGGAGTTCACGGAGGTACTCCGCGGTAAATTCATCTCGGAAGATACCGCGGTCAATCTCTCCGCGCAACTCTATCAACATCTTGATCCCGTCTGCCGTCAGTTCCGTATCGCGGATGAGAAAAGCCAAGACGCCCCAGAATTGAAGCAACTTCTCAATCTCAATCTTCTTCATTACAAACTCCTTTGGCGTTAAGGTTATCGCCATACCTAAGCTGTTTTAAGACGATTGCTTAAACGTCTTTGGTTTAAAAGAACTTCCGATTCATCCTTTTGGAATCATCAGTCGAGATACACATCTCGATTCGGAGAGAGTTTTAATGGTTAACTCTCGAACCCAGTGGCGATACCACTATTCAACCTCCTCCACCTTTAGGCCGATCACTTTGCCGATAGTTTCCAGGGCATTTTTACCCTGGTGGTTCGGCAGGCCGTTTGGCAGGAAGATCCAACCCCCAAGGACAGATACTAGGTGTCCAAGCCCCTCACTGTTCAGACGATGTGTAATCTGTTTAACCCTTGATTCACAAGTCTCACAGAAACAGCACATGATCTGACAAGCGGTAAATTGGGCACTGACGAGAACCTGTCTCGGCCTATTCCAACCTTCCACCTTGACCTTAATGACGTGGGCGTCGTTGTCATTTCCGATACGAAGGTCTGCAAGCATGGGAACTCTTTCTGGCGTTAAGGTTATCGCCATACCTGTCCTGTTTTGAAACGAGTGGACAAACGTTTGCTGTTACTGCCAACGCGACAATTACAGCCAAAATCAAAAAACTACCTGTTCCTAGCTTAGCATAAGTGATGGCTATTTGTCAATAGCGGAAAAAAGGACTCAAAACAAGGATATTCTAGGACCGATTCGCTAAGGCGTTTTTGAGGGTATCAGTATCGGAGTATTCGAGCTCCGTGCCGGTCGAGAGGCCGCGGCCTAAGACGGTTAAGTGTAAACCCTCGTCGGTAAATTGTTTTAGTGTTTGCTTGAGAAATTCGATGGTGTGATCGCCCTCGGGATTAACGGCCAAGGCGATAATCATTTCCTTAATTTTACGCGGGGAATTGTCAGCCATTCGTTTAGTTACGGCCGCCGTGAGTTCTCGGAGTCGGACTTTCAACTGTGGCTCCTTCTCTAAAATAGGGATAAGGCCGCCTAAGACGAAGAAGTGCCCGTTATAAGTGTCCGACTGGCGCACGGCTTCCAAGTCGGCGTCTTTCTCCACCACCATGAGGAGACTATTATCTCGTTCCAGATCCTGGCAAAGATCGCAAGTTTTGGCTGGCCCACCCGACTCTGGTCGGACGGGAGCGGAATAGAAACGGAAACATTGCTGGCATTGAGCCACCGCTTTACCTAATTCATGGAGTTCTGCGGTTAGACGATCAATTTGATTTTGCCCTTCACGAAGCAAATGATAGACAAAACGGCGCGCCTGCCGTGGTCCGATCCCCGGAAAACGGCGGAAAGTCTCGGTTAAGCGATCAACGATATTGTGAGCCATTGGATCAAACCAAAATTTTTTAAAATAAATTAACTAAACGCGCCAAAATCATTCTTATCAACACTGGTGAAGCTCACTCGCTGTTCATCAAAATAAAGTTCAATCGAGCCGGTCGGGCCATTGCGATGTTTCTCAATCATAATCTCAGCGATATTCTTCTTGTCGGAGGCCTCGTCATATTTATCCGGCCGGTGAATAAACATCACGACATCGGCATCCTGTTCGATTGAGCCAGAATCTCGGAGATCGGAGAGTCGCGGTCGCCCGCCGCGTTGCTCGACGGCTCGATTTAACTGTGATAAGGCCAAAACCGGAATATCAAGTTCGCGCGCCAAGCCTTTGAGTGACCGCGAAATCTCGGTGACTTGCTGGACTAAAGAATCGCTGTCACGGCGGGGAACCATTAGTTGAAGATAATCAACCACCACCAATCCCAAATTATGTTCGGCTTTCAATCGGCGAGCGACCGATTTCATTTTTGTAATGTTGTTCCCGGCATCATCGTCAATGAAGAGCGGCGCTTTCGATAATGAGTCGAGGGCATCGCGGATCCGTGAGAATTCGTCATCAGCGGACAGTCGTCCCGTGCGGAGTTTCCAAGAATCCACATGACTTTCGGCGGCGATCAGACGATCAACTAATTGTTGAGAGCTCATTTCGAGCGAAAAAACGCAAACGGGCATTTGTTGTTTAGCCACATGGCGGGCGATATCGAGGGCGAGCGAAGTCTTGCCCATAGACGGTCGGGCGGCGAGAATAATTAAATCAGATTTTTGCAAACCGGCCAATTTATCATCAAGTTGTTTGAATCCGGTCGGTATGCCGCGGAGCGTGTCGCCGGTTTTATGCAATCGTTCGAAGCGTTCCCAGGCCTCGGCCAAACTGTCTTTAAGAGTGATAAAACTTTTTTTGGAAAAATTAATGAGGCCGAGGATCGCTTTTTCCGCCGACTCAAAAACATTATCAATATCCTGACTTTCATCGTAACCCAATTGAGAAATGTGTTCGGCCGACTCGATCAAATTGCGAAGCTGGGCTTTTTTCCGCACCAAAGCGGCGTAAAATCCCAAATTGCTCGCTGACGGAACAGTATTCACCATCTCGGCGAGGTAAGCCGCGCCGCCGATTGATTCCAATTGTTTGGCATTCTTAAGCGCCGAGGTCATGGAGACGAGATCAATCGGCTCGCTTTTGTCAAAAAGTTTGAGCATGGCCTGATAAATACGATGGTGTTTTTCGGCGTAGAAGTCATTGGGTTTAATCATCGTGACCACTTCATTTAGGCCAGCCGGCTTCACCATAATCGAGCCAAGCAAGGCTTGCTCGGCCGAGAGATCCTGCGGTGGGACGCGGAGTGGAGTTTTTATAAACGGCGCGCTGTTGGTTGTAGCCATAGCTTCTGATTGTAGCACAGACCCGAAGTGGCAAAAGCCCCTTGAGTTAATCAAAAGGGGATGGTTGGGGGACAAAAATTAACTAGAATTTCTTCAACTTTGCTCCAGTTTCGGTGTCGTCAATCGAATAGCCAAGATTTTTGATTTGTTGGCGGATTTTGTCTGCGCTGACAAAATCGTGAGCGACTCGAGCCGCTTCGCGACGAGCGAGGAGTTGAATAACCTCGGGTGGAATCTCAAGTGGTTGGGTGGCCGAAATCAGATCAAGTCCCAGTACTTTATCAAACTCAAGCAGAGTGGCGAGAACATCATTTGGGGCCGGGGAGTGATCATCGAGAAGTTGCCAGATAATAGAGACAGCCACGGGTAAATTAAGATCGTCGTTTATCGCCTCGGTAAATTTATTTAGGTAATCGGTAAGCAACTGGCCCTCCTGGCTCGACATCGAAGGTTGGACTAGATCAATCACGCGTTGGCGGAGTTTTTGGTCAGCCGCCGCCGCGCCGCCCAAACTCTCCCAAGTGAAGTTGAGCAAAGAGCGATAATGAGCCGTGAGAAGAAGATAACGATAAGCGAGCGGGGAGAAATTTTTCTCGGCAAGATTTTTAAGGGTCAGAATATTATTCAGCGACTTGGACATTTTATTTTCAGCCACATTGACGAACGCCGAATGAAGCCAAAAACGCGCGAGCGGCGCGCCAGTCACACTCTCCGATTGAGCAATTTCATTTTCATGATGAGGAAAAATTAAATCCGTGCCGCCCAAGTGAATATCAATCGTGTCGCCGAGGGTGGCACGAATCATGGCCGAGCATTCGATATGCCAACCGGGCCGACCGCGCCCGAAGGGCGCATCCCAAGCCACCTCGGCCTCGGCCGGTTCAAATTTCCACAAAGCGAAATCGGCCGCGTTTTCCTTGTCATACTCGTCATTATCAATTCGGCTTTTAATTTCTCGGTCGGTCATAAGTTTGGCCAATGCCCCGTAGCGCGGGAAGGAACTAATTTTAAAATAAATACCATCCGTCGCCGCATAAGCCGCGCCGCGGCTGATTAACATCTCGATCATCGCGACCATCGCCGGAATATATTCGGTGGCGTGAGGGATGGCATCGGGCAACTCAACATTCAAGCGCTTAAGATCAGCCAGAAAAACTTTCTCATGTTGTTTCGTGAAATCGGCGAGCGTCACCCCGGCTACTTCACTGCCCTTGATTGTCTTATCATCCACATCGGTCACATTCATCACCGCCCTGACTTCATAGCCGTTCCACTTGAGTGTCCGACGACACAAGTCGCTCGTCACGAAAGTGCGTAAATTACCAATGTGGGCCGGCGCGTAGACGGTCGGGCCACAAGTGTAAAAACTAACCCGCTCCGGTTTTAATGGTTCAAATTTTTCTTTTTGTCGCGTCGCCGTATTGTATAAAGTCAGAGCCATCGGCGATATTTAGCCAAGACGAGCATCCCAAAGAGGGTCGCCAACATGAGCGCGATGACAAAATAATAACTCTGTGGCGACGCGGCGAAAGGCAACGACATATTCATGCCGAAGAATTGAGTGATCAGCGTGAGAGGGAAAAAGATGAAGGCCATGACGGTAAAAACCTTCATGGTTTCGTTGGTCTTAATTGAGAGGAGGGATTCGTTGGTCTCTCGCAGATCAATGAAGGTCTCGTGGTTACTTTCGAGGAGGGACCAAATCCGATTATACTCACCGGTCACGGCCTCAAGATAATAGCGGAAATTGTCGTCGAAAAATTCTTGACCGACTATTTGCAGGGAAGCCAACACCTCGCGGTGATGCTTGAGCGCCCAACGGCAGTCAAGCAGATTGCGATTAACCTCGGCGAGCAGTTTAACCATCGCCCGTTCCTCGTCGGCAAATACTTTCTTCTCGGCTTGTTTCAAAATGCCATTAATATAATCGAGGCCGGGAACTAAGTCGCTGTAGAGTTGACGGATTAGATGGTAAAACAAGAGGCCAGCATGAGTCTTACTTTTACCTCGATTCTCCAATTGGTTAGGGTGGAAGACGCTGCCGAATTCGCTTAATCCGGTGATCGGTTGATAATGGGTGGTGATTAGAAAATTATGTCCGATAATGAAATCGATCTCTTCGGTATCGGAATTATTATTATTGGACTCGCCTCGCGTCGAAGCGGGTCTTTTACCATAACAGATTTGACAGACCGGGAAGTGAAGAATCAAATAAATGAAATCGCTATAGCGATCAACTTTGGATCGGAGTGAGGGATTAGTGAGCTCGCCGATGACGAGCGGGTGAATTTTATATTCGCCAGCGACCGCGGTAAGTTCCTCTTCGTTTGGCGATTCCAAATCAATCCAAGTCACTCCCTTATATTCGCGACGCGTGAGCATATGAACTTGTCCCCCAGTATATCGCCCGCTCTCGTTGACCGCAAGCGAGCAAGGTGCAATAATCTTCTTAAGTTTTACTTTATGTCCCGCCCCATTAAACATTTAGTAATTGGATTCATCTTTCCACTCCTTCTCGTCGTCGCTTTCGGCGGCGGTTTAATTGCCGGGTCGCTCCGATCTTCGGTGGCCGCCGGCGCAACGATCGTTACGGGTGATGCCGCCGCCATCAACCTGGCACCCTTCTGGAAGGCCTGGCAAATACTTGATGATAAATTCATTGATACGCACTCGAGCACTTCGACCGTAACCGACCTTACCGAAAAGCGCATTTGGGGGGCGATTAGCGGGATGACCGCCGCCCTCGGTGATCCTTACACTACCTTCTTGCCGCCGGAAGAGAAGAAAGGTTTTGAAGAGAATATCAGTGGTAATTTCGGCGGCGTGGGTCTCGAAATTGATGTGCGTGATCATAACTTGACGGTCGTCACCGCGCTCAAAGACACCCCGGCGAAACAGGCTGGGTTCAAGTCCGGTGATCAAATTATAAAAATTGATGAGACGGAGACGAGCGGCTTGTCACTCGTCGAAGCGGTCAAGCTCATCCGTGGTCCGGTCGGGAGCGAGGTGACGATCACGATTCGTCGGGCTGATGAACCGGATCGGCCGATCACCGTGACCCGGGCGAAAATTTCGATCCCGACGCTTGAGACCAAGAAACAAGACGGGGTGTTTATCATTCAGCTCTATAACTTTAATTCCAACGCGTCAAAAGCTTTCCGCTCCGCCCTCCGCGAATTCATCGCTACGAAGAGTGACAAACTAATTATTGATCTGCGCGGCGATCCCGGGGGACTGCTCGAGTCGGCGGTCGACATGGCTTCTTGGTTTTTACCGTCCGGGGAGCCGGTCGTGATTGAACGCCGTGGCAATGATGAAGAAGATAAAATCTATCGCAGCTATGGTTATAATGTTTTCACTGATAAATTAAAGCTTGCCATTCTAATTGATGGGGGTAGCGCTTCGGCCTCCGAGATACTCGCCGGCGCGCTCTCGGAACACGGCCTCGCCACCTTGATCGGAGAGAAGAGTTTCGGTAAGGGGTCGGTGCAAGAATTGATCCCGGTGACTAAAAATAGTTCGCTTAAAGTAACGGTAGCTAAATGGCTCACACCCAAACACCGGTCGCTCGTGGATAATGGTCTTGAACCTGATATCGTCGTCAAGGCAGCGACCAGTACACCCAACACTGCCGACCGCAATAATGACAAAACTAAGGCCGATGATCCCGTCCTTACCCGCGCCATTGACTTTCTAAAGCACAAAAAATAACTTGATCGCGGAGAGGGGATAGGGTATATTAGCGGGATGAAAGTTATCTTACTTAAAGATGTGCCAAAGCTGGGGCGACAATACGAAGTGAAAGAAGTTAAGCCGGGTTACGCCCGGAACTTCATTTTAGCGCGCGGGTTGGGAGCAATGGCGACGAAAATAACTTTAGCCCAAGCTGATTTCAAACGGCAGGGGAGGGAAGCGGCCCTGATCGAGAAACGTGAACGATTAGCTAAAGAAGCTAGCGAACTGGAGAAGGTCACAATCCGACTTACGAGGCGGGCTAATGATTTGGGTCACCTCTTCGACGGACTTGATGCTAATGATTTGATCAAAGCTCTGCGGTCGCAAACTAATTTTGATCTCGAATCTGATTGGATCGCATTGCCACGCCCGATCAAAGAGTTGGGAACGCACACCATTCCCGTGAGTCACGGCGAGACAAAAACCAGCTTCCAGCTCATCGTCGAACCGGAAGCCGACGCCACGGCAATCAAAAAGGCGATGGCTAAGAAACGCTCACCTGCTTCACCAATCGCTGGCTAGAGTCGTAATTAGTTTTTCGCTTCGTTTTAAAATTAACGGTGCCGTTGGTTAAAGCAAAAATCGTATGATCCTTGCCAAGCCCGACATTTTTCCCCACCGTGAAGTAAGTCCCGCGTTGGCGGATAATAATTGCGCCGGGCTTCGCGAGGGCACCGTGAGGAAGCTTCACCCCCAGATATTTGGGATTGGAGTCGCGCAAATTCCGCGCGGTACCGCCAGCTTTACGATGGGCCATAGACCATGAGCATAACTGAACGCTTAAATAAAATCAAGCCCGTGATTCTGCCACTTAACCTCGTCCTCATTGGGACGCTCGGTTTCGGCCTCGGGCGTTATACGCGGATTGAGGAGGCGAAGGTACCGGTCATGATTGAGCAGACAACTTCGACAACAGCTTCAGGAACTTCGGTCACGGCTTCACCTAAAGAAGCTTCTGAAACTATCGAAGCTAAATCTGCCGGAACCTTGGTTGGTTCGAAAAACGGCACGAAGTATCACTACCCGTGGTGTGGTGGTGCCTCGCGGATTAAAGAAGAAAATAAAGTGTGGTTCGCTTCCAAAGAAGAAGCGTTAAGTAGGGGATATACCCCCGCCGCCAACTGCCCGGGGTTGAAATAAAAAACCCTGAAACCACGTAAGTGATTCCAGGGTAACCCACGCACCTTGTCTACCCCGACAGCGGAGCGTTTCTTTGGGGGTCTGGGAATTTTGACCCTTGTAGCTTCCAGTTGTAACGGGTAAGAAGCAAACCCGGCATCGAATCGATCGTTTCAGTAGCTTCAGTAATCGTTGGGGTTTAGATGGTCTAGCGTTCGATGCCCGACCTTTTCCATTTTCACCACAACGGTCAATTCATCTGGTGGCGGATGAATCAACAAGACAACACCCGCGTGCCACCAATCCCTTGCTTGCTTCCGGCCTATACGGGTTATAGGGCAGAAGGAGGAGGGACAAATTGGGGGCTCATTTCCAAGCTTGCACCTCGTTAGCCAGGAAACTTAATACATTCATGTATCTTGAGCCCTCAACTTCTACCAGCCAGTATACACGAATACTAAATCCTGTCAAGGTCGGGGAGTGGAAGGGTTTAATTATTTAGATTGGGTCGCACAATATACCTTTTCCGTCCTGACCCAGTTGATTTTTATACACCCCAGCATTTTTCGCTCCAGTGCCAAGGCCGATCGCCGTCGCGGGCCATGAGCCACATGGCGTAGCCGATATTCCCTTCGGCCGTGTAAATATCGAAGCCAACCGTGCGACTCTGTTCTAAGTGATATTTCTCATTAATCTGGAAGACACCGACATCGCTCCGATTTTTCCGACCACGCACTAATGACCCATCGGGATGGTATTGCTGGAGACGACTCTCACACCGGGCAATTTCGAGCGCCGCGGTCCCATCCACGCCGTAATGGGCGCTGGACTCCTTAATGAGCTCGGAGACGGTATAGCCGCGCATTTCCACCACCGCCGGTTGGGTGGCAAAATTTGCGCTCGGGGGATTGACCGTGCCACCCACGGCTCCAGTGGCCAAAGAAGCTAGTTGAGACAGAGCCGTCAAGCCGGTTAGACCAATAGTGTTGAAGTTCATAATTTAAGTAGCAAAACAGGTCAGGCAGTAATGCCTAACCTGTCAAATTAGCTTTGTAATATAAGGGTATTTGGTCAACCTAATCTAATCACCCCAAACACCCAAGCCAAACCTAGCATACTTCCCTCCCCTTGTCTAGTTTTGAAACACCGACACTATTTTGTCAATAATGGGTCGCAAGTCAATGTCAAAGTAGATTAGAGCCGCGACCACGATGACAATTAATAGAATAAACTTAATCATACTGGCAAATTTATCATAAATAGATCAGGGGATCAAGGTAGGCATCGACACTGATGAGAGGCATGTTGATTTTAGCCCCGGTACAAGATTTGAAAGCATATTCGCCGACCTTCACCCCTTGAGTCGCGACCACTCCCAAATGTAAATGCGGACCGGTTGAGTAACCGGAGTTGCCGCTATAGGCAATCACTTCGCCCGTTGCGATCGTGGCCCCGGCCACGGCCTTAATCAGTGAGAGGTGGCCGTAGACAGTGCTCAAGCCGTTCGCGTGCTTCATGAGCACCCACTTACCGTATGAAGCGCCAGGGCAAGCGCGATCGGTATCTCCCACAGCGGTAATTACCCCAGTGAGAGTGGCTTTGACCGGTGTGCCAAGAGCGGCCCGAAAGTCAACACCATTGTGCGTCCCCGAGACATAGAGTCGCTTGGCATCAACCGTTTTGCCGAAGCGTTGGGTGATAAAAATATTATCGAGTGGCCAGGCAAGGATTCCCTTCCCGGCTGGCGGGATGCTCTTAGGATCAATAATAATTCTTAATTGTGACTCGAAATCAAAGAGTTCCCGCTCGAACGCTTCCTTCTTGGCCTCCGTCGAGGTCAGAAGGGTTCGATAATTGGCTTCTTTATTCTTTGTTAATTTAAGCAAGCGATCCTTCTCGGTCTTGTTCTCTTCGGCCAACACTTTCTGATCGGCGAGTCGCAGCCGCAGACGGTTGAGTTCGAGTTGCTCCTTCTCGGTCGCCGACTTCGAGACTTCCAGCTCATCTCGCAGGGAACGGAGACTGGAGATGTCGCTCTGGACCTGACCCTGGAGGACCGCCGACCGGTCAAGCTCATTCCAGAAATCGGCGAGGTGGGAAAATCCAAGCATGATCTCAAACAAGGATTCGTGGTCGCGATCACGCCACTGCCGCAGACTCTCGCCCAAGGCGATTCGCCGATCACTCACCGTCTGATTTTTACGCCCGATCTCGAGGGCGATCTTCTCGATCTCGAGTCGGGCGCGTTCAATCTTATTCTCGGTCACTTGAATATCAGCCGCGAATTTCTTGCGAGTCGTCTCAAGTCGCTTGATCTCGCCTTCTAGCCCCGAGGCCGTTTTCACCGTCGCCGAGAGCTCTCGCCTGAAGCCCTCGATCTCGACTTCCAACCGCTTGATCTCGTTAGTATGGTCGCCAATGCGGGAGCGCAGTTCTTCGACCGTGGCAGAATTCGCCGTGCCGAACGCGGCGATAAACGCAAGTGTCGCGACCAAAAATAATATGGTCACTCCCCTACTATTGCGAATCATGAAAAATTTTTCGCAAACGCGCCAGCGTTTCGGCTTGGCCTAGAATCTCGGCTAGGGTGAAGGGATCCGGCGATCGCTCCTTCCCGGTTAAAACTACGCGCATGGTGGAGAGAACCGCCGCTCGACCCGCCTCATCAGCGTAAGGCATAAGCACCGATTTGATTATTTGGCTTTGGAAATCGGCGCCGGGGATAGATTCTAGCAAGGTGATAGTCTTGCTTAAGGTGGTTGGGGCCTTCAATAAATTTTTATCCACGATTGGCGGGGCTAGAAAATAATCATATTCACCGCTTTCAATTAGGGTGTGGCCTTCGGTCAAAGTCGAGACGCGCTCGCGGATAATTGGCGTTACTTTGGCGCGGAGTGCTGACGGCCAATCGTTGGGAAAAATGTCGTCCCAGATTGATTCCGGTACCCGGCGCAAGTATTCGCGGTTTAGCCAGTTAAGTTTCTCAAGATTGAAAATTGCCCCCCCTTTTTGAATACGGTCGAGTGAAAATTGTTTGATTAATTCTGACCTAGAAAATATTTCTTGATCCGTGCCGGGGTTCCAACCGAGCAAAGCCAGATAATTTAGGAGTGCGTCGGGTAGAAATCCTTGACCGCGATATTCGGTAACGCTCACTGCGCCATGTCTTTTTGATAATTTAGATCGATCGGGCGCAAGGATAAGCGGGATGTGAGCGTAGATTGGCCGCAGCACTTTAAGCGCCTCTTGGATCAAGATTTGTCGCGGCGTGTTGGAGATGTGATCTTCGCCGCGAATCACATGGGTCACCCCCATCTGCCAATCGTCCACCACGACCGCGAAGTGGTAGAGTGGCTCGTCGAGACTCTTGGCGATGACGAAGTCACCGAGCTCGGTGGTATCAAAACTGATCTCACCCCGAATCAGATCTTGGAAAATAATTCTCTGCCCCGGATTGCGCAGGCGAATCACCTCTCCCCTCTTCGTCTTGTCGTTGTTGGTATTATTAATGTCTTCTTTAGAAATATAAGCCGTGCCAGCCGAAATTAATTTCTCCAACGCTTCACGATAAATTGCCGTCCGCTCCGATTGGCGGTAAATTTCGTCAAAATCGAGCTCGAGCCACTTGAGACTTTCGAGAATATCCGCCTCAAACTCGGAGTTAGATCGTTCGCGGTCAGTGTCTTCGAAACGCAAAATAATTTTACCACCCATTTGCTTGGCAAATAAATAATTAAACAGCGCGGTTCTAGCGCTACCGACATGGAGCGGCCCCGTCGGACTCGGCGCAAACCGCACAATCACTGGTGTTGTTGGCATATTGCGTCCATTCTAGCAACCAGTTCAATTTTAAGGAAATCAAATATTTTAACCATCGCTAAAAAACATTATTATAAGCCATATTCTATCAATTTACCCACAAAATCATCTACAAACGCTTGACAATATTTATGGTTTGTGTATACTGGTGGGTAGACTTGAAAATTAAGTAGTTGCAGAAGAGGGTAAGGATCGGTAGCTCCAAAAAAGCCAGCGTGGTGCTCAGTCACGAAACACTGGGCGTTCCAAAATGAACAGGTTAGGGTTTTCTGTCTTTGGCCCAAAAGCACCAACCCCCTACCTTATTCTGTATGCTTCCGAGTAACGCCATGAATTCCACTGGGAAGTGTTATGTCTACCAATCGATACAGTCACAGCCCTGTGCTGATTTATGCTGCCAACGATTGGATCAAGGATGTATTACAAGTGGAAACTCTCTGATTTAGGGAAAGTCTAGCCAACTAACCCAATGAGATCAGCGAGTAATGGTTGAACCCCCGCTATGGCGATGGGGGTTTTTCTTTTGCAAAAATTAGCGTTTAGAAAGAATCGTGCGTTTGTAAACCGAGAGGTGTTCGAGGGCAATGCCGGTGCCCTTGGCGACGCAGAAGAGCGCTTCATCGGCGAGAATGGCTTTGACACCGGTGCGCCGATAAACCAGCTCCGGCAGATTGCGGAGCATCGAAGAACCGCCGGTCATAATAATTCCATGATCAATGATGTCCGCCGAAAGTTCGGGCGGCGTGTCTTGGAAAACGGTTTTGATCGCTCGAATAATTTCTTTGAGTTCCCCGTCAATCGCTCGGACAATCTCATTGGTTTTAATTTCAGCAAACCGCGGCAGGCCGCTCATGAAATCGCGGCCCTTAATGGTGTAGACCAACTCATTTTCGATCGGAATGGCCGAGCCGATCTCAATCTTCACTTCCTCGGCCGTCCGATCACCGATCGCCAAACTAAAGGCCTTTTTAATATAATCCGCGATCGCCTGATCAATCTTATTGCCGGCATATTTAACCGAGGTCGAAGCGACAATACCCCCGAGCGAGATCACCGCCACATCGGTCGTGCCGCCGCCGATGTCCACAATCATGTGCCCACGCGCTTCATGAATTGGGACGCCGGCGCCCAAGGCCGCAAGAATCGGTTCCTTGACCACATAAGCATTTTTGGCCCCGGCCTTAATCGCCGCCTCGATCACCGCTCGCCGTTCGGTGGAGGTGACGCCGGCCGGCACCGAGATCATCACCTCCGGCCGGAAGAGGTTCCAACGCCCGAGCGCTTTATTAATATAATATTTTAGCATCGTCTCGGTCACGCGATAGTCCGCAATCACGCCGTCGCGCATCGGCCGATAGGCAATGATACTGTCGGGCGTCTTGCCAATCATATCTTTGGCTTCACTCCCCACCGCGAGCACGCGATTGTCAATTTGGGAAATTGCGACGACCGACGGCTCGCTCAAGACAATCCCCCGCCCGGGCATGAAGACCAAGGTGTTGGCCGTACCGAGGTCAATTCCTAATTTAGTGACGAAGAAGTTCATGGCGAATGATGGCGTTTGATATTAAACCCGAGCATCGCGAGCCGCTCATCGATCTTTTCATAACCACGATCGATGCAGTGGACATTATGAATGATTGTCTCGGCCTTAGCCACGAGGCCGGCGATAAGATAGGCGAGGCCGGCGCGCAGATCAGGGCTGGTCACTTCCCGGCCGGTAAGGAGCGTGGGACCCCCCACGGTCGCTTGATGCTGATTGTGGATGTGGACTTCTGCTCCCATTCGCGCGAGCGTCTCGAGATACCCTAATCGCCCCTCAAAGATAGTTTCGAAAATGCGACTCTCGCCCGTCGCTTGAGTCAGGAAGACAGCCATGAGCGCTTGAAGATCGGTGGGGAAACCCGGGTATTCGTGGGTCGTAAGCGGTAGCGCTCGGTATGATTGGCGCGGCGTGGCGCGAATAATTATTTGCCGCGGCTCAATCTTAATTGTTGCCCCAGCCGAACGGAGAAACGCAATCACGGCGTCGAGATGGCCCGGTTCGCAGCGAGTGATGGTAAGTTCGCGCATAAGCAGGGCGCCGAGAATTAAGAAACTCCCGGCCTCGATCCGGTCAGGAATTATTTCATAACTCGGCCGAAGTGATTTGAGTAGAGGACCGCCGTCGATTGTGATGGTCGTGGTGCCAAGTCCCCTAATCCTCGCCCCTTCTCGGACCAAGAATTTTCCCAAACTTTCGATCTCGGGTTCGAGCGCGCAATTTTTCAAAACGGTTTGACCCTTGGTGAGAACCGCCGTGAGCATAAAACACTCCGTCCCGGTAACTGTCTGATTACGGAAAAAAATTTCCGCGCCCCGCAACCCGTCGCGAGGCGCCGTGAGATGATATCGGCCATTGCGGATGGTGATCGAGGCACCCAACTTAGCGAAGCCGTCGAGGAAGAGATCAATCGGCCTTTCGCCGATCACGCAACCGCCCGGGTGGGGGAAATGCGCTTCACCCCGTCGGGCAAGCAAGGGGCCGGTGAGAATGATCGAGGCGCGCAATTTCTTAGCGATATCATCGTCGAGAGTGGCGCTATGAAGTTGGCTCGTATCGAGAGTTAAGGATTTTTTGCCCAATTTTTTATCCTCGGTAATTGCCACCCCGAGGGCGGTGAGTAAATTTCCCAGTCGAGCAATGTCTTCAATCGCTGGGACATTGGTGAGTGTCAACGGCGAGCCGAAAAGGAGAGAGGCCGCGAGCGCCTGGAGAGCGTCATTCTTCGAGCCCTTGACAACGATTGTTCCTTTCAACTTCCTGGCCCCGTGACAACCTTTAGCGACCAAGATGTCATGATTAGTGTTATTCACCTACGCATTCTAGTCTCCCCCGCCCCTTTTTACAACCTTCCCCTTTAGCCACTTGAAACTGTTACCAAGCGGTCCACGGTTAGACAATAAATAG
>ERZ1292623.613-Hain-H51-01um-R1-613-length-37728-cov-8_pt1 | contig 37728 bp, 38 predicted proteins | sample MGYA00564398_ERZ1292623 | MGnify/ENA primary metagenome ERZ1292623 (study PRJEB36523, sample SAMEA6512633) | groundwater metagenome | collected 2019-01-07 | study: AquaDiva: Metagenomics assemblies of 32 groundwater samples
CCGAGAACATCAATCCGCGGCCGCAGGCCGCGGCCGAGAACCGTTACTTGCCCCGCCCCGTCAGCCTTCGCTCGGAATTGCTGGTCAGCATCGGCGTGGTCGCTGCCGCCGCGCTGTTCCTTGGCGTGGCCAGCGTCGTGGTGCTGTACGGCGTCCTCGATCCCCAATACGCCGCGGTGTACATGGGCGTCCTGATCGCAGTGGACGTCGTGGTGTTCGTCGCCTACGCGGCGTACCAGGTGAACCGCGTCGTGGTCCGGCCGCTGAGTGAGGCGGTCGATGCCGCCGAGGCCATCGCCGGCGGGGACCTGACGCGCCGCATTCCGCACGCGAATTCCCAGGAGCTCACGAACCTCGCCGACAGCGTGAACCGCATGACCGATCGGCTCATCGAGGATCGCGTTCACCTTGTGCGCGCCGAGAAGATGGCCAGCATCGGCCGCTTGGCGGCCGGCGTTGCGCACGAGGTGGGCAACCCGTTGGGCGCGATCAACGGCTATGCGCACGTCTTGCGCGCATCGGCGACGTCGCCGGAAGGGCGCGACGCGCTGGCGGGCCTGGAGCGCGAGGCGGCGCGCATCGACCGCATCGTCCGCGGGCTTTTGGACTACGCGCGGCCCTCGGCGCGTTTCAGCGGCATTGTCGACATCGGCGATGTCGCCAAAAACGTGGTGGAGCTGCTCATAAGCCAGGGCGTTCTGAAGACCGTGGAACTGCGTTTCAGCCCGGCGTCGCAACCCCTCCTCGTTGCCGGAGACCGGCACGACCTCGAGCAGATGTACATCAACCTGTTGTTGAACGCCGTTGACGCCATGCGGAATAGCGGTGCGTTGTCGCTGATCGTTCGCAAGACGTCGCGCGAAGCGCTGCTCTCAGGCGGCCGGCGTGAAACCGACCCCTCGTCACGGCCGCCCACTCCGCCCAGCGCCCGCGCGGTCCGTTGGCTCGACGAGCGTCCGGCTCGCGATGTGGCGATGATCGCGGTGGTCGATTCCGGCCCCGGCATCCCGGAAGAGGACCTCGAGCGCGTCTTCGAGCCGTTCTATACCACGAAGGAGCCCGGCAAGGGCACCGGACTCGGCCTGGCTATTGTCGCGCGTGCCGTGGAGAACGCCTCGGGAACGATCTGGGTTACGCGTTCGCGCGAGGGCGGCGCCGCATTCCGGATTCTGCTTCCGATGGCGACCGCGTGAACATCCTCATCGTTGATGACGAGCAGGGTCTGCGACATACGCTCACCCTCATTCTTGGCGCCGAGGGCCATGAAACCCGGTCGGCGGCCGATGGTACCGCCGCGATTGCCGCGCTCGCGCAGCGGGATGCCGACTTGGTCCTCTGCGACGTGCGCATGCCCGGCATGGATGGGTTGGGATTCCTCGACGGGTACAAGAAGTCGGGAGGGCGGGCCCTCGTGATCATGATGAGCGCGTATGGCGACGACGATTCGGCGGTCGATGCCATCAAGCGCGGCGCCCACGATTTCATCCAGAAGCCGTTCCGCGCCGACCAGGTGCTGCTCGTGCTCGCCAAGGCCATCGAGCGCGAGGGCCTTCGCGCGGAGGTGCGCCGCCTCAGCGACGAAGTCGAGGCGCTGCGTGGACTGGCCGGCATCGTGGGCCACAGCGCCCCGCTGCAGCAGGCCATCGACGTGGCGCGCAAGGCGGCGCGCCATCCCACCACCGTGCTCATCACCGGCGCCAGCGGGACCGGCAAGGAGCTCGTGGCGCGGCTCATTCATCGCGAAAGCCCGCGGTCCGTGCGGCCATTCGTCGCCGTGAACTGCGGGGCGATACCGGAACAGTTGTTGGAGAGCGAACTGTTCGGACATACGCGTGGCGCATTCACCGGCGCCACGGAGGCACGTACAGGGCTCTTCGAGACGGCCAGCGGCGGCACGCTGTTTCTGGATGAAATCGGCGAGCTGCCTCTGGCGCTCCAGGTGAAACTGCTCCGGGCACTTCAGGAGGGTGAAATCCGCCGCGTTGGCGACAGCGTAGCCAGTGCCGTAGACGTACGGGTCGTTGCGGCCACGGCGCGGGACCTCGAATCTGAGGTCGCCAATGGCCGGTTTCGGGCCGATCTGTTCTACCGCATCAATGTGGTTCGCGTCCAGCTGCCGTCGCTGCGCGATCGCCGCGAGGATCTGCCCGAACTCGTGCGTCACTTCGTCGGAGTCTTCAACGAACGTTTGCGGCTGAGGATTGCCGGCGTTTCGCCGGGAGCGATGCGCCTGCTGCTCGAATACTCCTGGCCCGGCAATGTGCGGGAGCTCGAAAACGTGGTGGAACGCGCCATGGTGCTTGCGGACAGCGATCAGATCGACGTGCAGCACCTCTCGTCCGGGATTCGCGAGCCCGGCTCGGTGGTTCCCGCCGAAAGCGAACTGGATCTCTCGATCAAGCGGCGGACCGAGGCGCTGGAACGCGCGCTCATCGCCCGCGCGCTCAAGCAGACCGGTGGGAATCGCACGCGGGCGGCAAAGCTGCTGGACCTCTCGCAGCGAGCGCTGCTGTACAAGATCAAGGAGTTCGGCCTGGACTAGTGTGTGGGCGGGCGCCCGGTTGCGCGTTCTGGTAACGATCGGCGTGAAACGGGTGCCACCGTCCAGCAGGCGAGATGTACCGTGACGCCATGCGACTCCGTGCGCGCGTCGGGTTCACGCTCGTCGAGACCATCGTGGCGCTCGTCCTGCTTGAGGTGGGCATGTTGGCGATGGCGGCGACGGCCGGCGCCGCGGCGCACGACTTGTCCGACGCGCTCGTGCGGCGCCGCGCGCAGGCCATCGTCCGGAGTCGCGCGGATTGGCTGCGACCGTCCGCTTGCGTCTCCGCGACCGCTGGTGCGCGGGCGCTTGCCGGCGGGATGATCGAGCACTGGCGCGTCGACGCGATTGGCGCCGCCCGCGCTGTCACCGACAGCATCAGCGTACCCCTCACGCGGGGCCGCACTGCCACAGTGGTGGCCAACGCATGGGTGCTGTGCGGCCCATGAGCCGGCGCGGATGGTCTCTGCACGAGATGATGATCTCCCTGGGCGTCATGGCGGTGGCTCTCGGCCTCGCGGCGCACGCCTCAGTGGTGCATCTGCGTTTCTTTCGGGGAGCCGGCGAGATCGTGGCGGTTCGCAGTCAACTGTCGGTGGTCGGCACCGTGGTCGCCGCGATTGTCTGGGGCGTTGCTCCCGCGGGTGGCGACATACTCGTCGCAGCAGACTCGGCGCTCGAAGTGCGAAGCGCCGTGGGGAGCGCGGTCGTTTGCGGGACGGGGCCGGGACAAGTCACGATCCCGGCAGCGGAGCCTCGAGGAAATACGCTGTCGGGCTTCGAGGCGATGCCGGACGTCGGTGATTTCATCCACGCCTTTGTGGGGGACTCGATTGGGTCGGGCTGGATCCGGGCGACCGTGGCGTCGGTGGCGCCGGGCGCCGGCGCCTGCCCTCCTGCCGCGAGCGTAGCCGGGCTGACCCTTACACTCGCGGAGCCCATCGAGCTGCCTGCAGGCGCGGTGCTTCGCATCAGCCGCTCAATGAGGATGAGCAGCTACCGCGCGTCTGACGGGATGTGGTACTTCGGCGTGCGCGACTGGAACGCTGCGACCGGCCGCCTCAACACCATCCAGCCGGTCGCTGGTCCGCTGGAGCCGTACAGCGCCGACGCGACACGCAGCGGACTGCTGTTCCGCTACTTCGACGCCACCGGCTTGGAACTGCCGGTCCCGGTGGACGTCGGCCGCGTGGCCACCATCCAAGTCACGGCCCGAGCCCGATCGCGCCGGCCAGTTAGCGTTGCAGGCCTTGGCCGCCAAGGTGTCGCGTACGTGGACTCGACAACCACCACCGTGTCATTCAGGAACGCCCAATGAGGGTCGGCGCTGCACTTCCCGCCGTCCTGCTATCACTCGGCTTGGTGGCGGCACTCTCCGTTGGCGGGGCGTTCGTGACTCGCCGCTTTGCCGCTGATGCGCAACGATTCCAGCGCTCGGCCGACCTTGAACCTGTGCTTGAGCAGGCTCTGGTCATGACTGCCACGTCGGCGGATACGGTGTTTCTGTGGGGGCTGTCACCATGGGTTGCGACCGCGATGGGAGGCCAAGCGAATTGGGCGCCGCCAGGCGTGGTAGTCCGGGTCTGGGTCACCCGGCTTGGCGGCCCGGTCTTCGCTCTGGTAGGCGAGGCGGAATCGGCATCTAACCCGTTGCTGTATAGACGCTTAGGCCTATTTGTAAGGCTGGACTCGGCTGGGCTTGCTCCACTCCCCATGCGGCCATGGAACCCGCTTCCATAAGGGGTGATAGGAGTCACGGTCGGAAGTCCGTTTGTTACCGTCGCTTGGGTGGTTCGTGTTTCGCGTGAGTGACGGAGGCAAAGCTGCGCCGTCCTCCTTGGACCGAGGCCCCATGGGCAGCGGCTAAGTGCACGTCCGGACTGTTGGTACGAAGCCTGCAAGCTCAATGCGAACTGCGCAGTTCTCATTGAGTACTGATCCTCCCACCTGCCATGGCACTCTTCAGCCGCAACCGAACGACGATCGGACTTGATATCGGCTCCGGCCTTATCAAGGTCGCGGTCGTCGATCACTCCAAGAAGACGCCTGAACTGACGCGGGTGGCGATTCAGCCGCTCATGCAGGATGCCATTGTCGAGGGCGAGGTCATGGATCCCGGCGTGGTGGCCGAGGCGATCCAGGCGGCGCTCGCCACAGCCGGCGTCAAGAGCAAGAAGGTGGTCACCGCGGTGGGTGGCCGCGACGTGATCATCAAGAAGATCCAGATCGAGCGGGTGAAGGAAGCGCAGGCGCGCGAGCTGATGCGCTGGGAGGCGGAACAGCACGTGCCCTTCGACATGGAATCCGTGGAACTGGATTTCCAGATTCTCGATCCGGACGCGGAAGGACTCGAAATGAGCGTTCTGCTCGTGGCGGCGAAGCGCGAGCTCGTGGAGTCCAAGATGCGGGTCCTCACGGACGCGGGACTGGAGCCGGGCATGGTGGACGTCGACGCCTTTGCCCTGCACAACGCCTTCGAGATGAACCATCCCGAGGCGATGGAAGGCATGGTCGCGCTGGTCAACATCGGCCACGATGTCACCAACATCAACATTCTCGAAGAAGGCGTCCCGATCCTGACGCGCGATCTCACGCTCGGCACGCGCCGATTCGCGGAAGATTTGCAGCGCGACCGGGGCATCACTGCCGAGGAGACGGCCGCCTTGATCCAGGGCTCGGATCGCTCGCCGCACCTGGACGCGGTGAATGAAACGCGCGGTGAAGAAATCGCCGTGGGTGTCGAGCGCGCCGTGGCGTTCCTGTCGTCGAACATGAAGGGTGGCGCCGTGGTCCGTGCGGTGTATACGTGCGGCGGCGGCGCCCGCATTCCCGGTCTCACCGATCAGCTCGGGAGCCGGTTGCGCATGGAAGCGCAGATGGCGAATCCGCTGGCCGTGCTGGCCATGGCCGAAGGCGCGCTCGAAGGCCTCGCCGCGGACACCATCGCTCCGCTGCTGATGCTGCCGATTGGCCTGGCCCTGCGGGTGGTCTGATGAGGATCGAAGTCAATCTCCTCCCGGGCGCGAAGCGCGGCCGCCGGAAAGCGTCTGGCGGCTCGTCCATTGATTTCCAGAAGCTTGGCCAGGCGATTGCCGCCAAGTTCAAGGATTTCTATCTCTCGCTGGCCATCGGCACGGGCGTCGTGGCGGTCATTGCCGTCGGCCTCCTGTTCATGCTGCAACGCAGCAAGGAAGCCCGGCTGGACGTGGACGTCAAGAAAGCCGTTGACGACTCGACGCGCTTCGCCGTCGTGCTGGCCGACCGCGCCCGTGCCGAGGCGCGGCGCGACAGCGCGCTGACGCAGCTCAACATCATCAAGGCGATCGACGAAGATCGCTACATCTGGCCGCACATCCTCGACGAAATCAGCCGGTCGTTGCCGCCCTACACCTGGCTGCGCACGGTGAACTTCACGGGCACGGCGCAGGGCACCAACCCGGCGGCCGCGTACCGGCCACCGCCGCCCGACACGTCGAAGAAACGGAAACGCGTGGTCATCGAACTCCCACGTGACACGGTGCACATCCGTATCGTCGGCCGTACGGTGGACCCACAAGCGTTCACGCGATTCTACCGGTTGCTCGAGGAATCGCCCTTCCTTGGGAACGTGCAGTTCTCCAAGACCGAGACCCTGCTCGAGGAAGCCAAGGAAGTCACGCAGTTCACGCTCGACGTGCTGTACACGCGACCCGACTCGTCACTGCTGAAGCGCGCGCCGTTGTTCCCTCCACCGCCGAAATAGCCCATGGCCATCGAGGCGCCGAAAAACCAGCGTGAACAGCTGTTGCTGTTCGGAGCGGTCGTGGCCCTGGCCGCGATCGGACTCTACTTCTATTACATGTACAAGCCCACGGATGCGGCCCTGGGGTTGGTCCAGACGCGCATTGATTCCCTGGTCGCGCAGAATGAACTCGCACGGCGCGAAGTGGCGCGTGGCACGGCGTCCAAGCTCAAGGAAGAGGCCGAAGAATACGGCCGCATGCTGACGTTGATGCGTACGCTGGTGCCCAGTGCCAATGAAGTGCCGGTGCTCCTTGACGATATCTCCACCGCCGCACGCCGCGCCGGGCTCGAGATCGGCGGTGTCTCGCCACTGGGCGTGATCAGCGGTGACATCTTCGACACGCACAAGTACCGGCTTCAAGTCATCGGGCCGTACCATCGAGTAGTGCATTTCCTCACCAACATCGGATCGATGGCCCGGATCGTCGCGCCTATCAATGTCGCGTTGGTGGCGTCCGGACCCAACGCCAAGAAGTCCGGTGGCGCGGGTGAGCAGTCGCTCGATCTCCAGTTTGAGATTCAGACCTACGTCGCCAAGGGCGGCGTGAGGGTCCAATGAAGCCGGTTATTACGCTCGCGCTCGCGCTCGCGTGTGCGGCGGCTCCGGCCGCCGCGCAGGCCACGAAGGCGGGCGCCAAGCAAGCGGTGCCGCCGGCAACCAAGACGGAAACCAAAGCTGCTCCGCCCGCGACGAGGGCCGCAGCCCCGGCGCAGGCCGCGCCCAAGACGCCCGTGATCATGCGCGAGGTCTACGGCTACGTGCAGGAAGGGCGTCGGGACCCGTTCATCACGTTGCTTACGTCGTCCGATCTGCGTCCCACTGTGGGAGACCTGCGTCTCACCAGCATTCTGTACGACGAAAACGGATCGAACTCCATCGCGGTCATGCGTGACCTCGAGACCGACGAGCAATACCGCGTGACCACCGGACAGACCTTGGGGCGGATGAAAGTCGCCCTGATCAAGAGAAGGGCCGTGATCTTCAGCATCGAGGCATTTGGAATGAACCGCCAGGACTCGTTGGTCCTGGGTGATACAACCAAAGTGAGGGTGGTGAAATGATGGATCCCCGGATGGGCATCCCCCAAGCGGGCAAGCGCTGGCTGCGCGGGCTCGCGATCGGCGCGGGCGCTGTCCTCCTGACGGCGGCCACGGTGAACGCCACGGATGACGGCGCGGTCGTTTCCCTCAGCGTGGTGCCGACGAGCGGTCGAGCGCAGGTCGTCATCGGCGTGAACGGCGATGTGCGCGTTCGCGATTTCACCCTCCGGGATCCAGAGCGCATTGTCGTGGATATCACCGGAGCGACGCTGAGCGTCCGCCAGAGCGGATACGATCGCATCGCCCGTGGCGGCGTCATTGACGTTCGGTATGCCCAGTTCAAGCCCACTGTCGTTCGGGTGGTACTCAGCCTCAGCGGGCCGCGGCGCTATCAGGTGGTTCGCGGCAAGGGCGCGGTCATGGTGTCCGTCGACGGCGGCGGCGATTTCGTCGCTTGGCGCACGTCAGCGGGTTCATCCGCTGCAGCCGCCGCGACGCCGCCGAAACCGGCTGCCGCTGCGACGGATGTGGTGGCGGCTCCCAAGGCGCAGGTCACCGTGTCCACGGTGGCCCCACTGCCGGTAAGCCTGGCCGACTACATCCCGCAGCCACCGCAAGGCGAGCGGCGCATTTCCATCGTGTTCGACAACGCGCCCATCTCCGACGTCTTGTCGCAGTTCGCGTCGTTCTCGCGGCGCACGATCATTCCGGCCAGGGGCGTGACCGGCAACATCACGGCGGAGATCAAGGACAAGCCGTGGGACGTGGCCATGAAAGTGATCCTCAACGCCAACGGCTACGATGCCGTCGAGGACCCCAATGGCATCGTCATCGTCAACACGCTGGAAGCGCTGGCCGCCCGTCCGCGGCTTGAGTCACTCACGACGCAGACGCTCCGATTCAACTACACCGCGGCGGTCGCCGTGGCCGAAGCCCTCAGGGGTCGACTGACGCGCGACTGCGGACAACAGGCATCCTCCCCCGCCGCTCCGGCGCAAGGCGCCGCCTCGCAGATGAGCTGCCCGGTGCGCGGCGCCGTTACGGCCGACTCGCTCACCAACAGCGTATCCGTCACGGACGCCCCGTCGGCCATCGAGGACATCATGCGGTACGCCAAGACGCTCGACGTCCGGCAGCCGCAAGTGAACATCAAGGCCAAGATCATCCTCGTGGACCGCACGCAACTCGAGGGCCTCGGCCTCAAGTACGACATCGGTTCGCGCAACCAGCACTTCAACGATGTCGTCGGGCGCAAGGACAGCCTCGGAGCGCCGGAAGTCGGCAACGTCGTGCTGCTGGGCGGCAATACGCTGTCGGCGATCGCCAACGCGACGGCCGCGGTGCCGCGGGCGGCGCTCAACATCGCCTATTCGGCGGCGCTCGGTGCGTTCGACTTCACCACGTTCCTTGACGCATTGCAGGAAGTGTCGCTGCTGGACGTCCAGGCGGAGCCGAGCGTGACCACCCTGAACTACCGCACGGCCACACTCTCGGCTGGCACGCAGGTGCCGATTCGAACCACGGAGCAGGGCACCGGTGGCAACGCGGGCGGTCAGCTGCCACAGGTGACGGTGGATTTCCGGCAGACCGGTATTGTGCTGGCCGTCACGCCGTACATCACGAACAATCGCCAAGTTAGGATGCGCGTCCATGCCGAAAACTCGGACGTGGACTTCCGGGCGGACGGCGCCGTCTTCCCGAGCCAGATCATCGAGAACGAGCTGTTGGTCGGAGACGGCGAAACCGCGGTGATGGGCGGATTGACCCAAACGTCCGTTCGCGTGTCCAAGACGGGCATTCCGCTCCTCGTGGACCTTCCGCTCATCGGCCGACTCTTTGGCGTCACCAACCGATCGGAGACCAAGCGCGACCTGTTGATTCTCATCACGCCGCACATCGTCGACGAAGGGGACATGACGATGGAGCCGCGGCGCCAGCCGTAGGAGCATGAAGGACATGCGTGTCTCACTCGTTCGTCTCGCTGCGCTTGCCGGCGGCGTCGTCCTGGTCCTGAGCTGCGATGGCGGGCCGTTGGGGACCAAGTTCGGCAACGGCATCGGCGGCGGCCCCACCGGCACCTCGCCCATCACGCCGCCCGCCCCGGGCTCGGTGGACTCGAGCAGGCCGTTCGTGCGCATCGACACGCCGGTGGCCGCGCCCGTGCAGCTGATCAACGCGGGTGATTCGATCCTCGTCGTCACCCGCATCATCGACGATCGCAAGGTCGGCACGCTGACCGTGCGCGGACTGCAGTACAAGGGCAGCTCGAGCCTCGGCACCCTGCAGGAGATTGAACGTTATCCGGCCGTCTCCGTACCGTCGGGCGCGACGCCGTTTCGTGCGGGCCTCCAGGACACCATCATCCGCCGTTACCTGAAGGCGGCGACGCCCGTGGACACGAGCATCGACAGCCTCGTCATCCAGGCGATTCACAAGGATTCCGCCGGCAACGTGGACACCACACGCCGAGTGATCCAACTCGTCAACGGACCCAAGGTGACCATCACGGCTCCGCTCGCCAACGACAGCGTGCCGCGCGGCATCAACTTCACCGTTAGCGCGACCGCCGAGCATCCCTCGGGCGTCGACACCATCGAGATTCACGTGTTCGGCGAGCCTTCCTGGCCGCTCCCAAGGCTGGACACCACCGTTCGCGCGCCGTTCGTGTCAGGCACCACGAACGCGGCAATGACGGCGTCGATTCTCGTGCCCGCGAATGCGCCAGCGCGTGGAAAGATCACGATCAATGCCCGGGCGCGAGACGCCAACCGCAACCAGGGCAACGCGCCGCCCATCGTCATCTTCGCCCGGGCGGCCAGCAGCGTCGCGCCGCGCGTGTACCAGACGGTGCCGATCAAGGTGGAATACGCGGATAGCCTCACCATCACGGCAACCGCCGATGGTGTCGCGACCATCGGTCGCCTGATCCTCGACAGCGCGCTGAACGTCATCGACAGCGCGGTGGTGGGTTTCGTGTCGCCGTTCAATTCCAACCGGACCGTGCGGATGCCGCTCAACCTGGGTCTCAACGACCAGGGCCGCCGTATCAATGTGATCAGCTTTGCGATCGATTCGGCTGGCGTGGTCGGTTGGTCCCTGCCCGGGGGCATTGGCACACCGGTGACCGCGCGCCTCAATGCGTTCCGTGATACGTCGCTCGTCACCTACGGGCGCACCTACAAGCTCCCGCGCGCCGGTGTTGCTGGCGACTTGGCGGTGGACGAAGTGCGCGGCGTCGTCTTCGTCTCGAACACCAGCTACAACCTGCTGGAGATCTGGAACAACACGTCCAAGACGTTTACCACCAGTGTGCAGGTCGGCGCGCAGCCGTGGGGACTGTTTGTGTCCACGACCGGCGCCAATCGTGACACCCTGCTGGTCGGAAACTCGGGCTCCACAACCATCAGCAGGGTTGACCTGGCGGCGAGCCCGCCGGTGGAGGTCCTGAGCAAACGCATTCGCACCAGGAACTCGGTGAACTTCGAGGTGCTGTTCGCGACGGATGCCACCACCGGCAAGGTCGTCATTACCTGGGACGGAAAAATCAATTCGTATTCGGACCGCCCGCAATACGTGGCCAAGTCGGCCGGAGGGCGGATCTTCTACTCGACGCGGCCCACGGACGCCAAAACACCCGGCACGCTGCGCTGGCTGGATCCGACACAAGCCGTGCCAGACTCGCGCCAGATCTATTCCTACGGCCGCAGCACGTCCACCGAGACCGAGCGCTTCGTCCTGTTCAACCTCGACTCCATCCGCGTCGTCAAGGGAGCGTCGGGCACCGCCGTCGGCGACACCATCTACGCGTACGATCACCCGAAGGGCGCGCTCGCGGGCGATTTCGCCGTGTCGTCGGCGCGACTCGACTCGCTGTTGGCGCGCGCCGTCGTGGCTGGCAGCGACATGCAGATCGCGCTCGGACTGAACCTGACCACGCTCGGCCTGACGGACACCAACTTCGTCGCGGCCTCGGGTGACAGGAACTGGATTGCCTTTGGCGAAGGCAACGCGGCCAAGATCGCCGGTACGCTCGTGGACCAGTCGGCGCCGACGGCGCGCATCATGATGGTCAATGACCCCGGTGGCGCACAGCCGGGCTTCTTCTCACACGCCATCCAGGTGGACGATATCCAGGAAAACGCGGCCGAGAAGATGTTCGGTCTCGCGCTCGATGCCACCGGACTGCAACTCCTCGGTCATGGCGACAAGACGTTTGTCGCCGCGGTGGACCTGCCGTTCCATTTGCGCCTCGACGGCGTGTACGACTCGTTCGATAACGGCGCGGGCGTCGCGTTCCACCCGAACGCCCAAGGCACCAATACGGCCAGTTCCGCCAACCGCATCGCGTTCACCGCGACGCGCAGCGGCGTCATCGAAGCGTTCGACGTGGCGCACTACAACAACCGCGGCCGCTACGTGACTAAGGGCAACCTGTATGGCCCGCTGCGCGTCACCGCGCCGTTGCCGGGTGAACCGGCGGGAGTGATCCTGAAGCTGTACGGTCTGACGAACGACGGCCTGATCGTCATCGACCTCCAAGCCGCGGACATCAAGCCCTAGGTGCGCGCGCGCCGCCGTTGGAACACGACCGGCCCCTCTGGGGCCGGTTTTGTTCCGGGCATCAGCGAGCCCGGGTTCTGTGCCATCCGGCCATGCTGAGATTCACCACCGCCGGCGAGTCACACGGCCAAGCCCTCGTGGGGATCCTCGAGGGCATTCCGGCCGGTCTCTCCCTGCTGGCCGAGCACGTCAACGAACAATTGGCGCGGCGGCAACAGGGATATGGGCGCGGCCGCCGCATGCAGATCGAGCAGGATGCCGTGGAGTTGCTATCGGGCGTTCGCGCGGGCGAAACGACCGGTGCGCCCATCGCTATGCTGGTCCGCAACCGCGACTGGAAGAATTGGGAAGCGATCATGGATCCCGCGCCGCGTACGGAAGATCCGTCGCGCCAGCGCGCGGTCACCCGCGTCCGCCCGGGCCACGCGGACCTCACCGGGCTGCTCAAGTACGACCGCGAGGATGCACGCGACATTCTCGAGCGCGCGTCGGCGCGGGAGACCACGGTGCGCGTGGCCATCGGCGCGGTGTGCCGGCGTTTCCTCTCGGAGTTCGGCGTGCGCATCGGGAGTCACGTGGTCGAGTTGGGCGACATGGTCGCGCGCCGGCCGGATCCGTTTCCCGCGGACATCAACGCCGCGGCAGATGGGTCACCGTTGCGCACACTCGATGCGGACGCCGAGCGCCGCATGGTGGAGCGGATCGATGCCATCAAGAAGGAAGGGAACACCCTCGGCGGGATTGTCGAAGTCGTCGCGGATGGCGTCTGCGTCGGGCTCGGTTCGCACACGGCGTGGGATCGCAAACTCGACGGACGCATCGGTCGCGCCATGCTGTCGATTCCAGCGGTGAAAGGAGTGGAGCTCGGAATGGGATTTGCCGCCGCGCGCGCCACCGGTGCGCAGGTACACGACGAAATGGACCCCGCGCCGGGCCACGTGTTGACGGGCGGTGTGAAGCGCCGCTCCAACCGCGCGGGCGGAACCGAAGGTGGAATGACGACGGGCGAGCCCGTCGTGGTTCGCGTGGCGATGAAGCCGATCAGCACGCTCATGAAACCGCTCGCCACCGTTGACGTCGCCACCGGCGCGTCGGCTGCGGCCACCGCGGAGCGCAGCGACGTGACGGCGGTTCCGGCGATGGGTGTCATCGCCGAGGCAATGCTCGCCATCGTCCTCACCGAGGCGCTGCTCGAGAAGTTCGGCGGCGATTCGCTCCGCGAAACCCGGCGCAACTATGACGGATACCTTTCGCACGTCAAAGACCGCATCGTCGATCGATCCGGGTAAGCCGCACCTGATCCTGGTGGGCCTGCCTGGCGCGGGGAAGTCCACCGTCGGCGCATTGCTGGCCCAACGGCTCAAACGGGCGTTCCTCGACTTCGACCTCGAGATCGAGCGTCGCGAGGGCCTGCCCGTGGCCCAGATCTTCGGCGAGCGCGGCGAAGCCGGCTTCCGCCGGCTCGAGCGCACCCTCACCGAGGAACTGAAGTCGATCGGCAACATGGTGCTTGCCCCAGGCGGCGGATGGGTCGCTGATGCCGCGGTGGTCGCGATGCTCAGGCCGCCCGCGATCATGGTGTATCTGCGCACGCGGCCAGAAACGGCGCTGCAGCGGTTGGGGGGCGGCACTGGCGGTCGGCCGCTGCTCAACAGGCCGGACCCGCTGGCAGAGCTCAAATCACTGTTGCAGGCCCGAGAGGCTGCCTACCTGTCCGCCGACTTCGAAGTCATGACGGAACTTATTACGCCACAACAGGTTATGGAGCAGATTGTGGCCGATGTCCAGTCGGGGACCTAGCTAGCGGACGCCCGGGCGGCAACTGGCAGTCACCATTGACGTCCGGGATACTTTGGTACAAGTGACGTATCTAAGGTAGTGGATCGTCCTCATTATCTATGACATTCCGCATACCGGGACCGCACGAGCGGGGACGTTTTGCGCCGGACGCGTGGGGTGAGCTGTTGGCCCTGGTGCGTTCGGGGAAAGTGAGCGCCGCCGAGCTCGAGCAGATCATTGAGCGGGCCCTGGTTCAGATCGATGGTCGCATTGCGTTGGATGACCTGCGCGTCCTCGTCGAGGGCGCCGGACTCACTGCGCCGGCCAGCGAAGCACAGGAAACGGTACACTGACATGGCAATACGCAAGACAACCAAAAAGGGCGCGAAGAAGAAGAAGAAGGCGGTGACGGAGATCGATACTGGCGCGGACGCGGCCGGTGGATCGTCCCTCGTCATCGTCGAGTCGCCCGCGAAGGCCAAAACGATCGGGAAATACCTGGGCCGCGGCTACAAGGTGCGGGCCACTGTCGGGCACATCATGGACCTGCCCGAGAAGAAGTTGGGCATCGATCTCGACAAGGGCTTCAAGCCCGACCTCGTGCCAATTCCGGGAAAAGAAAAGACGATCGCGGATCTGAAGGCCGCGGCCAAGGTGTCGAAGGCCATCTTCATCGCGACCGACCCGGACCGTGAAGGTGAAGCGATTGCATTCCACGTCGCCGAGCAGATCAGACCTAAACGCCGCAAGAAGGGCGAGGAGGCCGTGTTCACCGCGCCTGTCCGCCGCGTCCTTTTCCACGAGATCACCAAGGACGCGGTCCAGTCGGCGATCAAGCAGGCCGGTTCAATCGACACGCGAAAGGTCGAAGCCCAGCAGGCACGCCGTGTGCTGGACCGCCTCGTCGGCTACAAGGCCAGTCCGGTGCTCTGGAAGACCGTCAAGAAAGGCATTTCGGCGGGCCGCGTGCAGACCGTCGCGCTTCGGCTCATCGTGGAGCGCGAGCGGGAGATCCGCGCGTTCAAGCCGGTCGAGTATTGGACGGTGGAGGCGCAACTGCAGAAGGGCGAGCAGCAGTTCGCGGCCAAGCTGCATCACATTGACGGCAAGAAGGCCGAGATTCCGAATCAGGCCGCCGCCGATCGCATCCTGAGCGACCTCAAAGCACGCGGTCGCGCCGCCTCAGGCGGTGCAGGGTCTTACAAGGACTTCGAGGTCACCGAGGTCAAGCGGCGCGAGCGTCGCAAGAATCCCCAGGCTCCCTTCATCACGTCCACGCTCCAGCAGGAGGCCTCCAAGAAGCTGGGCTTCGGTTCCAAGCGCGCGATGCGTGTGGCGCAGGACCTGTACGAAGGCATCGAGCTGGGCGACGAGGGCGCCGTCGGCCTCATCACGTACATGCGGACCGACTCGACGCGCGTGGCGGAGAGCGCGGCGGGTACCGCGCGCGACTATCTGCGCACGCTATTTGGCGCCGAGTTTCTCGCCGACGGCATTCAGCTGTATGGCGACAGCAAGAAGAAGAACACGCAGGACGCGCATGAGGCTGTTCGCCCCACTGATCCCACGCGCCGGCCGGACGAACTCCGCAAATACCTCTCGCCCGACCAGTTCAAGCTGTACCAGCTGGTGTGGCAGCGTTTCATGGCGTCGCAGATGGCACCCGCCGTGTTCGATACCACCACGCTGGACTTTGACATCGCCGTGGGCCCGCAGCCGGACATCGGCCGTCGCAGTTACTTGTTCCGCGCCACCGGAAGCGTCGTGAAGTTCCAGGGTTTCCTGGCGCTGTACCGTGAGGCGCATGAGGAAGGCGAGCACAAGGCGCTGGAAGACGAGCAGCCGCTGCCGTTCATCGAGAAGGGCGAGCACGTGCCGTGTCTCGGTATCGCGTCGTCGCAACACTTCACCGAGCCGCCGCCGCGCTTTTCCGAGGCGTCGATGGTGAAGGAACTCGAGCGGCTCGGCATCGGCCGGCCTTCGACGTACGCGTCCATCAACTCCGTGCTGGTGGACCGTCGCTACGTGGAGCTCATCAACAAGCGCTTCTTCCCGACGGAGCTGGGCGAGACCGTTGAGAAAGTCATGGTCAAGCAGTTCCCGGACATCTTCAACGTCAGCTTCACGTCGGAGATGGAACTCGAGCTCGACAAGATTGAAGAAGGCGAAATGAGTTGGGAGAAGGTGCTCAAGGAGTTCTACGGCCCGTTTGCGAAGAGCCTGGCCAAGGTGGACGCGCCCGCGCTCATCGCCGTGGCGCACGACCTCTCGGCGATCGAGAAGGATCGGTGTCCTACGTGCGGCGGCCGGCTCGAACCGCGTGGCGGCTTCTTCGGCCCCTTCCTCGCCTGCGAGAACCATCCCAAGACCTGCAAGTACACGCGCCCTATCAAGGGCGAGCGCGCAAAGCCGCGCATGACGGACATCCCGTGCCATCTCTGCGGAGCGATGATGGTCGTGCGCAACGGCCGCAGCGGCGAGTTCCTCGGCTGCTCCACGTTCCCGAAGTGCCGCGGCACGAAGTCGATGCCTACGGGCGTATTCTGCCCCAAGGATGGCGGTGAACTGGTGCAGCGCCGGTCGCGCAAGCGCGGCACCGAGTTCTTCGCGTGCTCCAACGAGACGTGTGACTTTGTCGCCTGGAATCGGCCGGTGAACGAGAAGTGCCCGGAGTGCAGCTTCGTTGGCGCCGAGATGAAGACGTCGAAGGCACGCGGCGATTTCCGGAAGTGCATGAAGTGCGGCAACGAGTGGGATGCACCGAAGGCTCCCGACTCAGAGGAAGTAGCGGTCCTGGCGGGATAACTGCTGTACTCGACGCGGCCGCGGCCGAGAACAGTAGGTTTCGGGCGTGACCCCATCCATCCACGTCATCGGCGGCGGTTTGGCCGGTAGCGAAGCGGCTTGGCAGTTGGCAGAGCGCGGCCACGACGTGGTGCTGCACGAAATGCGCCCCGTGCGGCAGACGCCCGCGCACAAGACGGACCGCTTCGCCGAACTCGTGTGCTCCAACACGTTCAAGAGCACCGAGACCACAAATGCGCACGGCTTGCTCAAGGCCGAAATGCGCCTGTTGGGGTCGGTGGTGCTTCAGGCAGCGGACGCATCGCGGGTGCCAGGTGGCTCGGCGCTGGCCGTCGACCGCGACCTCTTCTCCCGCGCCGTCCACGGGCGGATCGCATCGCATCCGGGCATTCGAGTCGAACGCGATGAAGTCACTTCGGTGAACGGGCCGTGCATCATAGCGTCCGGACCGCTCACATCAGACGCCCTTGCCGAGGCGATCCGGGCCCGCCTTGGCGTGGAGTCGCTGTCTTTCTACGACGCAATTGCGCCGATCGTCTCCGGCGAATCCGTGGACGAGAGCATCGCCTTTCGCGCGTCGCGCTACGACAAGGATACCGGGCCGCTGGCGGGTGACGGGAGCGAAGGGTCATACCTGAACTGCCCAATGTCGCGCGAGGAGTATGACGCCTTCATCGACGCGCTCGTCGCGGCCGATCAGTTCGCGGTCCACGAGTTTGACAAGGTGCCGTATTTCGAGGGCTGCATGCCCATCGAGGAAATGGCCCGGCGCGGGCGGGACACGCTCCGTTTCGGCCCGATGAAGCCCGTCGGCCTCCGTGATCCGCGCGGCGACCAGCGGCCGTACGCCGTGGTGCAGCTGCGTCGCGAAGACCGCGACGGACGGATGTGGAACCTCGTCGGGTTCCAGACGCGACTCCGCTATCCGGAACAGGCTCGTGTCTGCCGGATGATTCCCGGTCTCGCGGGCGCGGAATTCCTGCGCTTCGGCTCGATCCATCGCAATTCGTACGTCAACGCCCCGGCGGCACTCACGCCGCACCTCTCCCTTCGCGACGACCCGTCCGTACTCTTCGCCGGACAGCTCACCGGCGTCGAGGGCTACACGGAGAGCACGGCGACGGGCGTGCTGGCCGCGCTGAATCTCTCGCGCCTTGTCTCCGGTCTCGAGCCGGTCGTGCCGCCGGCGACCACGATGCTCGGCGCCATCTACCGGTATCTCCGCGAAGCAGATCCGGCGCACTTCCAGCCCATGAACGCGAACTTCGGCCTCATGGATGCGCTCCCGAATCCGACGCGCGACAAAGGTGTAAAGCGCGAGCGCATCGCTGAACGTGCCATGCATGACATGCGTCACTGGGCCGACGCGACCTTGGGCGCAGGCGTGGCCTGACTCGTGGAATCGCGCCGGCCGGGCACTGCGGCAAAGGCGGCCGAGAACAGCGATGTCGCGGCCTTTCTCACTCATCTCGAGAAGGAACGCAACGTCAGCCCGAACACGCTCAAGGCCTACGGCCGTGACTGCGCGGAGTTCGTGGTGTTTCTCACGGACTACTACGGTGGCACATCGTGGACATGGCAGGGCGTGGATCGCCTGGCGATGCGCGGGTTCCTCGGTCGCCTCACCAAACGCGGGCTGTCCAGGAAGTCGGTGGCGCGCTCGCTGGCAGCAGTGCGCGGCTTCTACAAGTTTCTCGCGATCACGGAACAGGTTGATGCCAACCCGGCGCGTGCCGTCGGGACGCCGAAGGCGGAGCGGTATCTGCCGTCGTACCTCGATCGGGCGCAAGTGGACCGGCTGTTCGAGCTGGTGGTGTCGCGTGCGTCCAGTGGCGAGTTCCGGGACCTTCGCAACGCCGCGATGCTCGAGCTGTTCTATTCGACCGGCATGCGACTTTCGGAGCTGCAGGGACTGGACCGCAAAGACTTTGACGCGGTGAGTCAACAGGTGAAAGTGCGGGGAAAAGGGCGCAAGGAGCGCATCCTCCCGGTGGGCGACCATGCCACGCTGGCGCTACGCAACTACGAACGGAAGCGCGAGGAACTCGGCACTCAACGGCTCGGCAAGCTGGACAAGAACGCGGTCTTCGTGTCCCGCACCGGCAAGCGCCTCACCGTTCGTGGCGTGCAGAAGATCGTCGGCACCTTTATGGATCTGGTGGCGGAGGACACTGGCCTCAGCACCCATTCGCTGCGGCACTCGTTCGCCACGCACCTGCTCGACGCCGGCGCGGACCTGCGCGCTGTTCAGGAGCTCCTGGGCCACGCCTCCGTGTCCACGACGCAGATCTATACCCACACAAGCGTCGAACGCCTGAAAGAGGTGTACCGCAAGGCTCATCCGAGGGCCTGACCGCTAACTTCCGCGCTGTATGGGTGCCGTACCCTGCACCCTGCACCCTGCACCCTGCACCCTGCACCTTGTAAGTCCCGTGCCTCTCCCTTCCATTCGCGCCACAACCATCCTGTCTGTCCGCCGCGACGGCAAAGTCGCGCTCGGCGGCGACGGCCAGGTCACCGTCGGCGAGACGGTCATGAAGGCCAATGCCCAGAAGGTCCGCCTGCTCAAGGGCAATCGTGTGCTCGGCGGCTTTGCGGGCTCGGCGGCGGACGCGCTGACTCTCTTCGAGAAGTTCGAGGAGAAGCTGGAGCGCTATCCAACCAACCTCTCGCGCGCTGCTGTCGAACTCACGAAGGAGTGGCGCAGCGATCGCGTCCTGCGCCGACTCGAAGCCATGCTGGCGGTCGCGGACACCGAGCACGGCTTCATCCTGTCGGGCACCGGTGAAGTCATCGAACCCGACGACGGCGTCTTGGCCATCGGCTCCGGCGGACCGTACGCCATGGCGGCAGCGCGCGCGCTGATGCGCGGTACCACGCTTTCCGCTGCTGAGATCGTGCGACAGTCGCTTCAGATCGCGGGCGAGATCTGCATTTTCACGAACACCAACATTACCGTCCTCGAAGCCTGACAGAAATCCGGCGCGTAGCGCCGGCAGCACGTCAGTCGGCCGCGCCGCGGCCGCCGAGAACCTCTTTCATATCCGGATGCCTACCAACAGGACTGCGCAGGCGTTGGCCAAGCTCGCCGATCTCACGCCCAGGCAGATCGTCACGGAGCTGGACCGCTACATCGTGGGTCAGGCGAACGCCAAGAAGGCAGTGGCGATCGCGTTGCGAAACCGGTGGCGCAGGCAGCGCGCGCCCGAGAGCATCCGCGCCGAGATCGCGCCCAACAACATTATCCTGATCGGCCCCACTGGCGTCGGCAAAACCGAAATCGCGCGTCGCTTGGCCAAACTGGCGGGTGCGCCATTCGTGAAAGTCGAAGCGTCGAAGTTCACCGAGGTCGGGTACGTCGGCCGCGATGTGGAAGGCATGGTGCGCGACTTGGTGGACAGCGCCATCGACATGGTGCGCACCGAGCGCGAAGCCGAAGTGGACGAGTTGGCGCACGAAAAAGTGGAAGAACGCCTGTTGGATCTCTTGCTGCCACCGGTGGAGTCGCGGTCGTCCGCGCGAAGCGCGGCCGAGGACGTGAATCCGGGCGCGAAGCGCCCGGCCGAGGACCGCCCGTTGGCTGCGGCCGAGAACGAGTTGTTCCTCGTCGGCAGCAAAGGCGAAGCAGAACGGAGCAGCGGCGACACCGAACGCCACAAACGCACCCGCGACAAGCTGCGCCAACTGCTCCGCGACGGCCAACTCGAGTCCCGTGAGGTCGAGGTCGAAGTCACTCCGCCGGGACCCAGCATCGACGTGATGTCGGCGCAGGGCGCGCCGGAGGGCATGGGCAACTTCTCCGACATGCTGAAGCAGATCCTTCCCCAGCGTCAGAAGAAGCGCACGGTGAAGGTGAGCGAGGCCCGTCGCATCCTGATGGATCAGGAATTCGACAAGCTGATCGACATGGAAGACGTCACCGGCGATGCGCTGGAACGCGTCGAACAGCTCGGCATCATCTTCCTGGACGAGATCGACAAGATCGCCGGCGAGCGCTCGCAGATGGGCGGACCCGACGTGTCGCGCGAAGGCGTGCAGCGGGACCTGCTGCCGATCGTCGAGGGGTCCAATGTCCAGACGAAGCACGGCATGGTGAAGACGGACCACGTGCTGTTCATCGCGGCTGGCGCGTTTCACGTCTCCAAGCCAAGCGACCTCATCCCCGAACTTCAGGGGCGGTTCCCGATTCGCGTGGAACTCAAGTCGCTGACGGAGGCGGATTTCGTCCGCATCATGACGGAGCCGGAGAACGCCCTGACCAAGCAGTACAGCGCGCTGGTAGCCGCGGATGGCGCCACGCTCACCTTCGCCGACGACGGCGTGCGAGAAATCGCCCGCATCGCGGCCATGATGAACGACCGGATGGAGAACATCGGGGCGCGTCGCCTTCACACGGTCATGACCACGCTGCTGGAGGACGTCCTGTTCGAGCTGCCCGATGGCACCTCGCGGACCATCGTCATGGACGGAAAGACCGTCTCGGGCCGCCTCAAGGCCATTGTCGAGGACGAAGACCTGAGGCGCTACATTCTCTGACGATTATGGGAAAAGAGCACCGCGATTTCCTCCAGATCCCGGACTTCACGAAGTCCGAATTGCTCGCATTGTTCGGCATCGCCGAGCGCATGCGCTCCGGCAAATACAAGAAGAAGCCGCTGGCTGGAAAAACCCTGGCCATGATTTTCATGAAGGCCTCCACGCGCACGCGCGTGTCGTTCGAGGTCGGGACGTACCAGTTGGGCGGTCACGCCCTGTTTCTGTCGCCGCGTGATGTGCAGTTGGGCCGCGGTGAGCCCATCGCCGACACGGCGCGCGTTCTCTCGCGCTACGTGGACGGCATCATGATCCGCACGTTCGCGCACCAGGACGTCGAGGAATTCGCGCGCCACGCCGAGGTGCCCATCATCAACGGCCTCACGGACATGGTGCACCCGTGCCAGGTGCTGGCCGACCTGCTCACGGCGCGCCAGCATGTGAAGACCAAGCTTGAGAACCTCGTGGTGGCGTGGATCGGCGACGGCAACAACATGGCCAACTCCTGGATCAACGCCGCGTACCGGTTCGGATTCGAATTGCGGATCGCCTGCCCGGAAGGCTACGAGCCGGCCGACCACCTCGTGGCCCGGGCCAAGGGATCAGCGACCATCGTGATCACGCGCGATCCGGCCGAGGCGGTGAAGGGCGCCCACGTCGTGAACACCGATGTGTGGGCGTCCATGGGGCAGGAAGACGAGCAGCGCCAGCGCGAACGGGCCTTCCGCGGATTCTCGGTGAATGCGGCGCTCATGAAGCGCGCCGACAAGAACGCCATCTTCCTGCATTGCCTGCCGGCGCATCGGGGCGAAGAAGTCTCCGCCGACGTCATTGACGGGCCGCAGAGCCGCGTCTGGGACGAAGCCGAGAACCGCCTGCACATGCAGAAGGCGATCATGGCGGCGCTCATGGGCGGTGAGTCGCTCAAGTGACCGCCAAGTCCATCGCCGAAGTCGGCAACACGGCGCCCGCCTTCGCGACCATCGATGAGGCGGAAAAGCAGGTCCGGCTGTCGGACTTCAAGGGCAGGTACGTCGTCCTGTTTTTCTATCCCAAGGACGACACCCCTGGCTGAACCATCGAGGCGTGCTCGTTCAGCGACGCCTTCCCTCGGTTCGAGGGACTCGATGCGGAGGTCCTCGGCGTGAGCCCGGACGATGCGGCGTCACACCGGAAGTTCAAGGCGAAGTACGGCCTTCAGCAGCGCCTGCTCGTGGACGACGGACACGCGATCGCCGAGTCCTATGGTGTCTGGGTCAAGAAGAACACGTTCGGCGTGAAGCGGATGGGCGTGGCCCGCACGACGTTCGTGATCGATCCGGCCGGTCGAGTGGCCCACGTCTTCGAGAAGGTGAATCCTGCCGGCCACGCGGACCAGGTGGCCAAGGTTCTCGGCGAGCTGAAGCGAACGGTCTAGCCGGCCTCCAGATGCGCGGCGTCAGCGACCCGTATCGCAGCGGTCGAGGATCTTCCGGACGAACGCGAGCACGGTTGCGTTTTCGGTGACGTCCAGCGGCGCGCGGTCGTTCGCCGTGATGGCCCCGGTGGCCGTGTATCGCTTGGTGCCCACCGAAACGGACCCCGACTCCGTGAACCCGACGAACACGTTTTCCGTTTCCGTGCGATCGGTGCCGGACTGCGTTCCGCGAATGTCGATGCTCACCGCCGGAAACCGTCTTGGCGGCTTGCCGATCTCGATGACGTAGGTCCGTCGCGGCGAGCTGGTCTCGTACGTGACTTCGCGCGCCTGGTCGGCGTTTGCGCGATACCGTTTCACGCCACAGCGGCCGCCGCTGGGAAGGCTGTCCAGGAGACTCAGCCGCGAAAGCGGCGGGGGTGCGGGCGGCGGTGAAGTGTCCCGTGCCGTGATGTCTTCCACCGGGATGATCTTGGTCGAATCGGTGCGCTCGCCGACGCCGGCGCACGCGATCGTCCCGCAAACGACCAAAGGAAAGGCCAAGAGAGATTTCATGCGACCAATCTGACAAGAACCCCATCCCCGCGCCTGCGCTGTGATACGCAAAAAGTAGTGCTCTATACGCAATAAGTGCGCTATAAAGCATTGTCGGCGATCACCTGCGCCATCTAAACATGCCGTTAAGTCACTGTAACATAACGTTTTAGACGTATCTCATTGAGTTGGCTCACTCCCTGCCATACAATACTTCACCGATGAAAGCCGACTCTCACTCAAGACCACACTTTCGCCAGGCGCGAACAGGTTTCTCCCTCGCGGAGTTGCTCATCGCGGTTGCCATCATGGGCATTCTGACTGCGATCTCCCTGCCGAAGTTCGGTTCGTTGCGCAAGCAGGTGCAGCTGCAGTCCGCCATGAGTCACTTCACGCGTCTGGTGATGACGGCGCGCCAGACCGCGATTCAACGCGGCAAGCCGGCGTACTTCAAGACGAACGGCACGTTGTTGTGGGTCACGCTGGATACGACCGGTAACAACACCGACTCGGTGGTGGTGGTACGCGCGCTGAGCCTGCCTACGCAATACCGCGTGAATATCACGTCGCCGACGGGCGAGACTTCCATCAGGTACGACCCGCGCGGCATCGCCACGCAGTCCGCCAAGACCACGTTCATCTTCACGCATACCACCACCGACATGCTGGACTCGCTGTGCGTGTCGAAGCTCGGCAATACCATTCGCGCGAGGTGCCCGTGAACCGGGACCGTGCCCGTCATGACGGGGTGGGTCCGCGAGCCCGGCGCGGCGTCACGCTCATCGAGCTGCTGGTGGCCATGTCAATTCTCAGCATCGGGCTGATGGCCATCGCCGGCGTGAGCGGGTCCATCACCCGTTCGCTGGGTGAGTCCCGCAACGAGACCTTGGCCGCCACCGCCGCCATGGCGCGGTTCGAGAAAGTGGCCGGCACCCAGTGTTCGTCGTTGACCTTGGGATCGGTGACGGAAGTGACGAGCCGCAATGTCACGGAGCGCTACATCGTCACCGACGAAGGCAACAACACGCGACGTATCATCGACAGCGTCTCCTGGAAGACGCGCCGCGGCACTCGCGTCGCGGCGTTCACGACCCTTATGCCTTGCAGGCCCGGCGCATGATTGCCTCACGCACGAATCGCACTTCCGTCCGTCGTTCTTCACGTGCCGGCTTTACGCTGGCTGAACTGATGATCGTGGCGACGTTGATGGGCATCATCGGCTCGTTGCTTACCGCGCTTCTGGTACGCCAGCAGCGCTTCCACCGTGCGGTGTCCGCGATTGCTGATGCTCGCGCCCGGATGCGAGACATCGAGACGATCCTGCCGACGGACTTGCGCGGGATCTCCACGGTCGGTGGCGACTTGTACGCCATCAGCGATACGTCCATCCAGTTCCGCGCTTTCACCGGTGCATCCGTCCTTTGCGCCTACGTTTCGGGTCAGCCGACCAAGATCGAGTTGCCGCCCAAGTCCATGGCGATTCCCGTCGGGGCCAGCAACCAGGTCGGCACCGTACTCACCGCCTGGATCAATGCGCCGGCGGTGGGCGACCAAGTCTTCCTGTACAACGACAGCACGTCTGCTGGTAACGCGGACGACTCATGGACGAACTTCACGGTGATGGATACGGCGTCGTCCGCCGCATTCGCACCCAATTCCTGCCTGTCATCCAACGCCACGCCGCTGATCACGGCCGCTGATGATGCGTCACCCCGGTACCGGCTCACGCTGAGCGCGGCCCCCACCCAGGCGCAGATCAATGTCGGGGCGCCGATCCGTATCGCGCGTGAAGTGCGGTACAGCGGATACATCGGGGCCGATTACCAGTGGTACGTGGGTTACCAGACGTGCACGCCTTCCGGCACCGCGGCGCCCGGCACGTGCGGGAGCCGTGAGGTGCTCGCCGGCCCCATTCTCCCCATCACGGCGGACACGACCACGAGCGGATTGTTCTTCGTCTTCTACGACCAGTACGGTACGCGCAGGACGTCCCTCACGCCGGCGGACACGATCGCGCGCATCAGCGTCGGCGTCCGGACGTCGGCCGAATCGCTGCGCCGCGCGACTGGTTCCAATGCCACGATCACCGGCGGCGATTCGTTGCGCTTCGTCGTCGGCATTCGCAACAGGATCTGACCATGCACATCCCGATCTCGCAACGTTGGTCGCAGGTGTATTCCCGTGCGTTCCGGGCCGCGGAGCGCGGCGGCATCAGGTCGCGCCGGGGGTTCGCCATGTTCATGGCGCTCGGCGCGCTGGTCATTGTCGCGGTGCTCATCGCCGGCTCGTCCTTCGTCACCACCCAGGAAGCGCGATTGGGGCAGAATCAACTGGTGCAGTCGCGCGCGATGGCGGCCGCCGAGTATGGGCTGAACCGAATCCAGGCGGACTGGGACAAGACACCCAACCTGCAGATGGCGAACGGAGCCTTCTTCGATACGAACTACACCATTGCGAATCAGGGTACGGCGATGGTGCGGTACCTCCGGCTCAACAATGAGACGTTCTGGATTGTGTCGGAGGGCCGGGCGACCGTGGGCAACTCCACCAGCGCCGCGCGCACCGCGGTGAAGCGTGTGGGCGCCATTCTGCGGCTGCGTATTCCGACGATCAAGACCGAGGGGGCAGTCACCACGGGCGGCAACGTCGTCGTGAAGGGCGCAGGGCAGATTCGCGGGAACAACAACACCGCGCCTGGGTGGACAGGATGCGCCGCCGGGCCGGACAAGGCAGGGCTGGTGATCGGTCCGAACGCCACCACGTCCATCCAGAAGGCGGAAAACGTCACCGGCACGCCGCAAGTGACGCAGAGCGCGCTGGCGGCGGACTCCAACACCTACGTGCGGTTCGGCGACGAAACGTGGACCGCACTCGTGGCGGGCGCTAACATCACGGTTACGGTACTCTCAGATGGGGCTCCGACCACCAACGCAGATGGTTCCTGCAACAAGAGCAGCATCACGAACTACGGCGAACCGTGGCGGACCGCACAACACTCCGATGCGGTCACTGCGTGCAACAATTACTTTCCCATTATCTATGTCTCGCAGACCACCTCGTCGCACGGCGGCCGCGGTCAGGGGATTCTCATCGTGAATGGCGACTTCAGCTTCAACGCCGGGTTCGAGTGGCACGGCCTGATTATCGTCAAAGACGACATCACCAAGGCCAACGGGCATGCCACGGTTTATGGGGGCATTATGGCCCGCAATGCGGACCCCGCGGCTGACGAGCAGGATTTCAACGGCACCGTCGATATCCTCTACTCCGCCTGCTCATTGGAGCGCGCGATGCGCGGGTCGGCTCAGGTTGTTCAGGCAAGACACCGTGCATGGACTGAGATCTACTAGGCGCGCGAGCACTGATGCGGTTCGGCAGCCGGTGGCCCCCCGCGGAGGGCCCAGGCTGGTTCGCTTGCCCGGGTCGTTGCATCTCCTGCCCGGACTGTGGCACCCAAAGCACGCCTTCACGGTGCTGGAGTTGATCGTCACCCTTACCATTGTCGGCATCGTCGCCGCCATCACGGTGCCGAGAATCTCGTCCGTTAACACACAGAACAAGGTGCAGCGGGCGGCCAACGCGTTGCAGTCCGAAGTGCAGCAGGCGTTCGCGATCGCCGGTCGTAACCGCCGGCCGGTGAAATTTCTCTGGAATAGCTCGGCGCTGGAGGTGCGTGTCACGGACCGAACCGAGGCCACCATCTATCGAAAGACCGGACTCGGTCCGGGATCGGAGATGGGCCTGGCGGCCAGCGACGTGACGATCTATCCCACCGCGCTCACCGTGTTCCCGAATGGCATCGCCTCCGACACGCTATTCATGAAGGTGTCCAAGAGCGGGTTTTCAAAGACGATCCGGGTCTCCAAATCGGGAATGACGAGAGTTCAGTGATGCCTGCCAAACGCCGTTCGCGACGCCGCGGCGGCTTCTCGCTCGCCGAAGTCATCATTGCGTTGACGGTCCTGTCCGTGGCGATGATGCTGCTGGCCCGCTTGTCCTATCTCGTCTCGCAGAGCGGGCGCACCAACGACCTGGTCGCCAAGCGCAATGCGGCGTTGGCGCAGGAGGCGGGGCGTTTTGGCGTCATGGGATTCACGGACATCGCCAAGCAGTCGAGCGGGAGCACGCTGATGCTGGTCGGCGATTTCACGTTCACTCGCCGGCTCACGATCACGGCGACGAAGTCCAACTGGTACACGATCAAGGTCGTCGTGGCGCCGCAGGCATCTGAATTCAGAGCCGATTCCGTGACGTTCAGCCGAACTCGGCCGGGCACGGGCACGACGCTCTGCATCACATGCTGAGGGGCCGTCGCGGGGCCCGTGCCGGTTTTTCGCTGGCGGAGCTGATCGTCGCGTTCACGCTGCTGGCCATTCTCGGCGCCACGTTCACGCGGATCATGGTGACACAAGGGCGCTTCACCGATCAGCAGAATGCTTTGCGGAACGCCCGCACGGTCTCGCGGCAGGGGATGAACGTGCTGATGTCCGAGGCGCGGATGGTGCAGGACTCCCTGGGAGTCGACTCGGCGTCGTCGGACGGGAAGACGATTCGCCTCGTCGTGCCGTACCGGTTCGGCATGAATTGCGGTGTGTCGGGCACCAAGAACGTGGTGAGCATGCTTCCCGTGGACTCCTTGGCGCTGGTCCAGGCAGTGTACGCCGGTTGGGCATACCGGAACCAACTCGGTGCGTACACCATGCCGGTGGTCCCGGCGCCGCTGACGACGGATGCGCCGACCGCCTCGACCGACGCGGCACAGTGCACCGGAAGCGGTGCCGGCCAGGCGCAGATCCGGACCATCACGCTGGGCGGACGCGCGGGTGAAGTGCTCGATATCAGTCCGGCGGTGGCGTCCCCTACGGCCCCGAAGGGGCAGGCCGTGTTCTTCTATCAGCGGGTCACGTACCAGTTCAAGGCGTCAGCCGCGTTCCCGGGATGGAATGGCCTGTATCGGTCGGTGGAGGGCGGAACCGGTGATGAACTGGTCGCCCCGTTCGACACCAGCGCGCGATTCAAGTACTGGACGGCCGCGGCGACGGCGTCGGTCTCGTCGCCTCCGGCGCTGGCCCTGATTCGCGGCATCGACATCGTATTCGTTGGCCGCAGCAGTTACACTCCCATGGGCAAGACCGTGCCGTCGAAGACGACGGTGGTGGCCTCGATCTTTTTCAAGAATGTCCGCAACTTCTGATGAAATTCGGGTAACGGCAAAGCGTCCGCGCCGCGGTTTTGCGCTTCCGCTGGCGATTCTGGCGCTGGCGTTGATCACGGCGGCGGTCGCCGCCTCGTCTGCGTCCACCCGGGCAGAGATCATCGCCAACCAAGCGGTGCGGGCACAGGATCGCGCCTATCAGCTGGCGGAAGCCGGGCTCCAGACGTTCATGTCGCAACGCGGTTTGGGGCTTTCGTGCTCCAACTGCGTCACGAATCCGGGCACGTCGTCGGCAGATTCCGAGTGGACCCGGGTGAGCCTTACCGGCGGGTACGCCGATGTCGCGGCCATTCGCCTGCGCCCCTACATCGCCGATACGATGCCGGCGCTCTTCTTCGTCAAGTCGCGCGGCGTCGACACGACGCTCAAGATGAGCGGCACGGGACTGACGGTGTATCCCGAGCGGATCGTTGGCCAGTACGCCACGTTTCGGACCGCGAGCATGAAGATCGTCGCTGCGTGGGTCGCGCTTGGCGGCGTTACGAAATCGGGCTCGACGAGCGCGATCAGCGGCGCCGATGAATGTGGCGTGCAAGATTCGGTCGCCGGCGTCACGGTCCCGATCGGGGAATACCGCACCAGCGGAAGCACGCCGGCGCCAATTGGCAAGCCGGCCGGTGTGTCGACAATGAGTGCGTCTGCCCTCAAGGCGCTGATCGGGATCGACTGGAACGCGATCATCAACAACGACGCCATCCCGGCGGACAACACGATTCCGACGAACGGCTGGCCCGGTTCAAGCTGGCGGGTGACCCGGATCAAGCAGGCGAGCTACACCATTCCGAGCGATGGCAACGGGATTCTCATTGCCGACGGCAACGTGACCTTCCCCGGTTCTCGCGACTTCGACGGGATCATTCTCGTGGGTGGACAGATTCTCGGCACCGGAAGCCAGCCGTCCTCGGGCGTCGTATACAGTGGCCTCAACTACCTGTTGCCGGGCGCGGCCAGTCCGCCGGCGTCATCCACCGACGACGCAACCATCGCCAGTTCCAAGAGCGTTCGGTACAACTCGTGCAACGTGGCGACGGCACTTGCCCTGTTGAACAACTACTTCGCGTGGTCCAACACGTGGCTGGACAACGTCGCGATCTGGTAGCGATTCGCTAGGCCACGACGTGCTGGGCGACCTTGTCGGCCAGCACCTGCAGCTGATTGGCCACGCGTTCGGCGTCCTGGGATTCCTCCAGATGCCGCGTGGTGCGGGCCCGAAACTCGAAGCTGGCGGCCAACCGCTGCAGCCGCAGCACGTCCTCCAAGGTGAAGATCGGGCCTGTCTCGGTCGATTGAGTCATGATCGTCGTCCGTGCGTTAAGCGACTGACGTGACACGCGAGGGCGCGCCACCGAGAATGCGCGGCACTTTCACCAGTGCCCGTTCCACCCCGGACGCCACGCCGTCCGGCAACTGCGCTGCGCCGCGGCGATAAGCCTCCCACACCGCATCGAGCGCCCGCGCCTGCTGGCGAAAAGCGGACAACAGTTCGATGCCAAGCTCGCCGCGCGCCATGGCGCGACGCATCAGTTCGTCCAGATGGTCATCCGGGCCCTCCTGCAGCGCCGCGCGGTCCGCGCAGACCTCCAGGTTGAAACGGGCGCGGTGCGTGGCGCAGAGTTCGCCACGATCGATCGGTGCGATCCCATCGGACTGGCACGCGTCGCATCCCGCGATCGCGTTCCGGAGACCAACACTGGCAACAAAGGGCATTGGGGAGGTTTCCAGGAGCTGCTGAAGTTCTTTTCTGAGGACGAGGTCGGAGGTCGAGCTGAGCAGGAGATGCAGGCGCTGGCTGGCGTTCGGTTCAAACCCCATGGGCCACCTCCTGCCGTGTGGCCACCGTGTGACTAGTTCGCCCGTAACGGCGGTTGCTCTTGGTGCTCTTGCGCGTCAACTGATTGGCAGCACACATCTTCCACGTCGGATCCAGCGCTTCGGACGCAGATTCATGATGCCAGTGGACGACGCCGGCGACCTGCTCGATGCGCATTGGGCGGTCGCGGTGTTTGAACCCGCGGATCGCAAGGAGTTGCTCGCCTTCGCCGAACAGGTGCGGCGGCAACTTGTGGCCGGCACCTGGACTCTGAGTGCGTCCGTGCCGGACCATCTTCTGCCTCTGTCGAGCGCCTACGAACTCGCGGCGCGCGAGCGTCTGGATCTCTTCGGTCTGGGCCATCCCAACAGTCCCGCCACTGCCGAACAACGCGCCGAGCGCACCCGGTTCATCGAGCTGGGTGCACGCCGCGCCTTTGACCTGGGCGTCTCGATTCCGTTGGGGAACACGGACATCGGCGGCGCACTGTACCAAGCGCTGCTGCTGGCCGCCCTTGGCACCGTGGCCGGCCGGGACACGGAATTCCGGAGCTGGCTGGCGCTTCACCGCGAACGCCTGTTTGAGGCCGTGCCGGGCGACGACTGGGCCATCGAGTACCTTCGCGCCATCGTGGAGCTGTGGACCGAAGTGCTGCAGGGCGCCGGCCCCTCCGGCCTGGACCGCGGAATGGAGATCGTTGCCACCATCCGCGAAAACCGCCCTGGGCGCGAGAAGGCGGCGCTGACGTCGGGCGACGAATCCGCCGAGATGACGCTGCGATTCTTCTTTTTCGCGCTGCACCACCTCACGGACGGCGCCACCGAACTGCTGCTGTACCGGCTGCACGGTGAGCCGGCGGACATCCGCCAGCGCGTCTTCGTGGCCCTGTCCCTGGCCGGCGAAGCCACCGCCGGAGACGCCCGTTTCCACTCCGCGCTGGACTGGCTGTACGAGGCCGCGGCCCGCATCGCCACGCGGCGTACCCCGCAACTGGACCTGCTGCCCGGCTCGGTGGCGCGCGCGACTCCGCGCGTCCACTAGCGCGCGGCTCCAGCCGGCCGCGCGCGCCGGCGGGACGTGCCGACGAGGATGGGCCGGCGGCCGCGAGCCGCCATCAAGCGCATGGCCATCACGTCCTCGTGGGCGCGACTTGAGGAAAACTTGATGATTCTGGCGCGTGGACCGTCGGAATGCTCTTCGCGCGGCGATTCGTCGGCCAGGCGAAACCAGCATTCGTGGCCGTCCGCATGGGTGCAGCGCGTGTAGTAGCCCTCATCCGCGATGCACCAAAATCCTTCCCAGGTTTCCTGCGGCGAGTCCGCGCGCAGCGACGTGCGCGGCGCGGTCTCGAGGGATCCAGTCGGTCGGTTGCAGGGAAGCAGTTGCACGCTGAGTGGACTGCCGAGTGGTGCGAGTGGAGACTGGAATTGACCGGCGCGCTTCAGGGACGGGCAACGTAGATGCGTTACGGAAGCGACGCAATAGCGAGACACCATCTAAGTTGTTGTAGATCATGTTGATAGCCCGTGTGGACCACTGTGGATTCCGTGCTAACTCCATGTGGCCACAGCGAGTGGCTGGCGGATGGATCGTTGATAAGCGTTGTGCACAGGCGTGGAAAGCAATGCGCCGAAAGGGACGAAATAACTGGCTAGAAAGCGACTAAATACGCGGGGCTGCACCGCGCTATAAAGAGCGCCGTATCTGGTGCGGACCCGAAGGGACGGGCGCTCCCGAACGCAGGTGCATTGCAATCCAGACCTGAACCCGGCGATCCATCGGACGGGGTTCAGGCTGTGGGAAACTCATGCTCTGACGTGGAGAAAACACGGCTATTCCACAGCCGAATGTTCACGAATTGTTAGCGTGCGTCGATGGGCTCCAGTCCTTGGATTCCCAGTTGCACTGGAGCGGCTTGCCGCGTCCACGGAGCGCAATCATCATTTGGCGCTGTCGCTTTCTCTCACCAGTCGCACAACTCACTCATGCGATCCATCTGGAAAGGCGCGATCAGTTTCGGCCTCGTGAACATTCCGATCGAACTGCACACAGCCGTGCGCAGTGAAGAGCGGATCAAGTTCCGCCAACTGCACAAGAAGGACATGTCGCCGATCAAGTACGACCGCGTGTGCGCCAAGGAAGAGAAGTCGGTGCCATGGGAAGACATCGTAAAGGGCTACGAGTACACCAAGGGCAAGTACGTCGTGATGGAAGAAGACGACTTCCGGGCGGCAGCTGTCGAGAAGTCCAGGACGATCGACATCCAGGAATTCGTCGGGTCTGACGAGGTGGACCCGCGGTACTTCGAAACGCCGTATTACATCCTGCCGCAGAAGGGCGGCGAGAAAGCGTACGCGCTGCTGCGCGAGACGATCCGGAAGTCAGGCAAGGTGGGCATTGGCATGGTGACCATGCGCTCGAACTCGATGCACTTTGTCTGCATCAAGGTCATCGAGGATGCGATGGTGCTGGAAGTCATGCGCTACGCCGATGAGCTGGTGGACGCGTCGACGTTCAACTTCCCGACCGCCGAGAACGTGCGCCCCGCCGAACTCCAAATGGCGGAGCAGTTGGTGAGCACGATGGCGGACACGTTCAAGCCCGAGAAGTACAGCAACGAGTATCGCGACAACCTGATGAAGATCATCAACGACAAGCTGAAGGGAAAAAAGACCGAAGTACCCGAAGTTGTTGAGCCGGAACCGACCAACGTCCTGGACCTGATGACGCGCCTTCAGGAGAGTCTCTCGCAGGGCAAGCCGAAAAAGAAAGCATCCGAGACCAAGGCGGCCCCCGCTGAGAGGTCCAAGGCTGGCACGGCCGAGGCCAAGCCGAAAAAGCGCCGCAAGACGGCGTAGCGGGGCAATCGCGTGGCAACCGGACGCCAGGCTCCGAAGGTCGCGAGCCTCATTCAGCCGATGCTGGCGTCCCCGGGCGATCGTGCGCCGTCCGGCGACGGGTGGGCGTATGAGCCCAAGTACGACGGTATCCGGGTCGTCTGCCTGGTGGCGCCTGACGCGGTCGCACTCATGACGCGCAACGGGCACGACAAGGCAGCGCAGTTTCCCGAAGTGGCCAAGGCGCTCCGCGCGCTGGCCGCCCGACTGAAGCGCCACCTCGTCGTTGACGGCGAGATCGTCGCGCTCGACCGCACGGGCAACCCGGCGCGTTTCGAAGCGCTTCAGGGCCGAATGCAGCTGCGCGACGAAATGTCGGTGCGCGCGGCGGCGGGGCACACGCCGGCGGCGATGTACGTCTTCGACCTTCTGGTGGACGGCGATGAGCTGCTGGTGAACGATGCGTGGGACCACCGTCGCATGCGGCTCGAGAAAGTCATGAAGTCGGTCGCGCCGGCGTCGAATAAGTGGCTCAGGCTCACCGAAGTCGCGCTGGAAACACCGGAAGACCTCCTGCGCGAAGCCCTGGCCAACGGATGGGAAGGCATCATCGCCAAGCGGCGCGACGGCCGGTACGACCCGGGCCGCCGCGTGCGTCACTGGCAGAAGATCAAACTGGAGCACCAGCAGGAATTCGTCGTGGGCGGCTGGACGGACCCGCGCAAGTCGCGTCAGCACATGGGCGCCCTGCTCCTCGGCTACTACAAGGGCGGCAAGTTGCACTATGCCGGCAGTGTCGGCACCGGCTTCACCGACAAGGCGCTCGCCGATATCGCCAGAAAACTGAAGGCCATCGAGCGTGACACGCCGGCATTCACGGATTTCCCGGCTGGGCTGATGACCGGGGCGCACTTCGTCGCGCCCAAGTTCGTGGCGCAGGTGCGATTCAACGAGTGGACGTCCACCGGTATGCTGCGCCACCCGGCGTTCCTGGGTCTGCGCGACGACAAGGCGGCGCGACAGGTGACGCGCGAACGCACCACGCCGCGAACGGCGGCCGCCAACAACACCGCGCACGAACTTGACACCGTGCATGTGCCGGCGGGGAAGGCATCGGCGGCGAAGATCACGTTCACCAACCTGGACAAGATCTTCTTTCCCGTTCCCAGAATCACCAAGGGCAGGCTGCTCCAGTACTATGCCGACATTGCCCCCTGCCTGCTGCCCGCATTGCGCGACCGTCCCATGGTGCTGCGGCGCTTCCCGAACGGAATCACGCAGGAGGCGTTCTACCAGCAGAAGGCGCTGGTGCAGCCGCCGGACGGTGTGCGCGTTGAACCAGTCGCCGACGAGGGCATCGATACCGAACTGCGCTTCATCGGCGGCGACCTCCCGACGCTGCTGTACCTCATCCAGCTGGGCGCGATCTCCACCGATCCGTGGCACTCACGCGTGCAGAGCGTGGCCAACCCGGACTACTCCATCGTGGATCTGGATCCCGGGCCGACGGCGACGTTCAAGCGGGTCGTGCAGGTGGCCCGCTGGGTGAAGGAAGAGCTGGACGAACTCGGCCTGCACGCGGTTCCCAAGACGTCCGGCGCCAGCGGGATCCACATCGTCCTGCCCCTGCCGCGCGGCGCCACGTACGAGCTGTCGCGCGTATTGGCCGAGTTGGTGGCGCGGCGCGTGAACGAGAAGCATCCGAAGGAGACTACGGTGCTGCGTGGTGTCCGGTCACGTCCGCCGGACGCGGTGTACGTGGACTATCTCCAGAACATCCGCGGCAAGACGGTCGCCAGCGTATACGCCGCGCGCGCCGAGACCTACGCGTCCACGTCCACGCCTCTCAAGTGGACCGAGCTCACGAACGACCTGAGCCCGCTGGATTTCACGATCGAGAATCTTGTGAAGCGGGTGAAGCGGGTCGGCGACCTGTGGGCGCTGGGTATGCGCCGGCCCAACCGGTTGCCCGGCATCATCGGGGACGCGGCCGCATGACGCTGCGACTGGTGGATTCCATGGATTGGGAGCGTCCGAGCGAGGGGTTCCTCGCCTACCTGGAGCGCTTATCACAGGCGTGCCTGGAGCACGACCGCAAGGAACTGGACAAGCTGCTGCGGCTACGCCTGTCATCGCATCTGCCGCGCGCGGTGCTGGACGAACTGGAGTATTTCAGGCGGGCGCGGGGTGGCAGCATGCGCGCCCCGCTCCGGGTCCTTCGATACTTGCATCAGGTGCGCCAACTGGCGGAAAAGCCGCCGGAGCAGACGCAGCTGTCGCTCGATCTCAGAAAGCGCGGTCGTCCCGCACCGCCGTCGGCGGCGACGCGACGGCGTCGGCCATCGCGTCGCACGCCCGAGCGCTAAGCAGGCTTAAGCGTTCAGCGCGTCGAGCGACATCTTCAGTTCTTCGGCGAGCTGGGCGTCGCCGGAGATGATCGCGCGCCACGGAATCTCGCGGCCCTTCCGCTTGCCTTTCTCCACGACCTTCACGCCTTCCGGCGCGATGGTGATCGTGTAGGTGCGGCCTTCCAGTTCCAGTTCACGCTTGATCGATTTTTCGAGCTTTACGGCCATGTTTTGTTCTCCGTGAGGTCGCCAGAATGACACGCAAAGTAGTCAGGGTGCGCGCACGGCGGCCTGGATGTCGCTGAGGGTCACGGTGCGGCCATGGATGCCGGCCACTCGGTCCACCTGGAGCCCGCGCCGCTGGATGTTCTCCAACAGGTTCGGCGCGAACGGGAACGAAACCGGCGCCGTGGCGTTGGCTGCGGGCGGATTGTACAGGTCCGCCTGAATCAGGACGCGCTCGGCGGGCAGGTACACCACCAGCATGCTGCCCGAGTGCGGGTTGCCAATGACCTGGTACACCTCGATGGTGCGCAGGCTGTCGCGCCGGACGTACCTGTCGCCCAGGGCCATCAGGCGCAGCGGCTTCGGGTTTCGGGCCTGGGCGTCCGTCATCACGGTGTGCTTTCCGGGGAGTACGACGCGCTCGTACAGGTCGCGATTCGCCTCGTGCGTGAGAATCGTGAGGCCTTGGGAAATGGCCGCTCGAATGCCGCCGGCGTGATCGAAGTGGTGGTGGGTGTTGATCACGATCTCCACCGGCTTGCCGGGCACCAGCGTGCGTGCCTTTTCGATCACGGCCAGCGTGCGCTCCTCGCTCTGCGGCGCCTCTACGAGGACGATGGAGCGCTGCTGCTCGATGGCCACGCTGTGATGTGACTGCCCGTTGAGGTACCAGACGCCGGGCGCGATCTCCTCGACGTTGACCGTCACCGCCACCGGACCCGGCGCAGGCTGCGCTCGTGCATCCGCCGACGCCGCCAGGTCGCCGACCTCCGCGTTCACCCGGGCTGACGTCAGGCGCACGTCGCTTAGCACCCACTTCTCCGCGAGCCGCTGCGTGATCCGCATCGGCAACATCAGACCGTCCACGCTCTTCCAGTCGCCAAACTCGGTCTCGATCACCGCGTCGCCGAGCATAGGGTGGTAGCTGAGTTTCTGGATCCGCGTCGGCAGGCTGGTGACCGGATCCACGAGGATGGTGAACTGGTTGCCCGCCGCATTGAGCCGGATCGAGCGCATCTGCCCACGCGGCGGATTCTCGGTGACCTCACTGCCGGACATCCAGGCGGTCTGCAGAAAGACGATCGGATGGTGGAACAGCTCGTTGAGGCGATCCACGGCCGTCTGGCCCCCGACGCGTTGCATCACGCCGTCGTTGCCGACGTTGTACGCGACATCAGCATCGACGCCAAGGCGCTGCCGTTGGGGCGCCGTGTTACCGGTGACGAAGCGTGGCTCGCGAGTCAGGTCCACGAACCAGCGGCGGTTGGCGATGTCGATGCTGCGCCGGTACCGCATGATCTCGTAGCGCGGCAAGTCCGCTGAGGGGGTGTGGTTTTGGCCGAAGTTGAAGTTTTCGCCCGTGCCCTCGAGTACGAGCGTCCGGACGGCGAGGATCCGCTCTCGGCCGCCCATGGCGCGGGCGACCGCGTCCAGCGTGCCGGCGTTCTGTGCGTGCGCGGCATGCGCCGCCACGGTGACGAAGAGCAGGGCGAATACAGAGCGATGCATGGCGTCAGGCCTCCAGTGCCCGTTTGAGAACGGCGATCTGGCCGCCGTGATACGCGTCGTGTTCGATGATGCCGTGGACCATGGCGGTGACCGCGTGGTCCTTGCCGGCGACGCGGGCCTTCAGCGCGGCATCGCTCAGCTCTGCCACGTCCGCCGCGAGGTCGCGATGGGCGTCCTTGAGGCGCTGCACTGCCGCGCGCCATGCCTCGGCGGATGTGTCGCCCACCGGTGGCCAGTCCTGCTCGGGAGTGGGTTCTGGCGCTTCGACGGGCGCCAGGCGCTGCCGCGCGATTTCCGTCCAGGACGTCGTGTGGAGGACCAGCTCCCAGATGGAGTGGGCCGACCGAACCGGTCGGGCGGCGGCGTCCGCATGGGGGACGTCGCCGAGGAGGTCAGCCAATGAGGGCCCGTGCCACATGGGCCCGCTCATGGAACGTTCGATCGATTCCGCCAGTCGCTGGGCGCGGGTCATGGTGTAGTTTTGAGGGCGAGTCGCCAATGTATTCGCCGCGGTGCCGTTGGGCGACCGTTTGTCCGATGTCGCAGTCGCGGAGGTCAGCCGAATCGCGCAGTTTTAGGGGCGCAAAACGACGCAGTCCACGCAACACTTCACGGGAATCACACGCTATGTCGGGAACTCCATCGTCCGGCGGTTCATCCACCGGCCAGCTCATCGCCAACGAGCAGGTGCTCGAGCGCCTGTTCCGCGCTTCGTTTGAGCGCTGGGTTGCGGACGCCAAGAAGCGCCTTGGCGCGGACGCAGCCATTGCGGCACCGCGCGTGGTGTCCA
>ERZ1292623.426-Hain-H51-01um-R1-426-length-45933-cov-10_pt1 | contig 37720 bp, 67 predicted proteins | sample MGYA00564398_ERZ1292623 | MGnify/ENA primary metagenome ERZ1292623 (study PRJEB36523, sample SAMEA6512633) | groundwater metagenome | collected 2019-01-07 | study: AquaDiva: Metagenomics assemblies of 32 groundwater samples
CCCGAGCCAAATACCTCGCTTTGATAGATGGGTCGTTATGATATGCAAGCATCATTGAATAGTTCATCTCTTACTCCTCGATGCCTCGCTCTATAACGGTATTAAGGAACGTGAAACAATCAAGATTGCGCGCGTTCATTTCTTTGTATAACCCCTATTCTCGTACTCCCTGCGTTCGTCTATCATCTCAATGCCCTCTGCACGTCCTCCAAGCTCCTCGCCACAATGTGCCTCATGCCTTGATCCAATGCTAAGCCGGCCCACCTATCCTGTGCGGTCTGGAGTTTGCCAGTGGTGCTTTTTACTTCGATACACAGAACGTCACAATGATCGAATATAGCCCCGCCCCTCAAACCGCCTCGAAACACGAATATATCCGCGATTCCTGCTTGCGATTCTCTCATTTTGCGAAAGCAAGCAGATCTGATCTTATTAAAAGCCAACCGAATTGTCAGCTGATGATGATAGAGATCAGTTAGTATGTTCCAGATCACATTCCAACTAAGAATGACATTACTGGGCGAATGTCTCACCCACAGCAATTTCCCCTGTACCTGTAGGAGGTCCAGATAGTCCATGATTGTCTTCAAAACGTCGGCCTCGGTGGAGTCGAGACGGCGAAGGGATTTGGTGCGGGAAACGATTGTGTGTTCATAAGCCATTGTTATTCTCCCGTTGCCTTCTCACTGAACGATCTCCGCCTAGCAATTTCAGCGTCTCTTTCCTTGTGATCTTGAGGTAATAAATTATGAGCGGCAAGGTACTTTTTCCAAAGTGGCAGAGTTAATCCATCCACGTCCACAATATGACCGTAAAGGAGCCGCACGGTTCTAACCCACCCAATCGTGCGCTCTACCGCTCCGTCCAGTTCTTCTTTGCCTTTTCGTTCCAAGTTTGCCGTCAAATGACCTGCTAAAGACCTGTCGTCTGGGAATTTAAGCCAATGAAGGTACTGAATAATGAACTTGGAATGAGAGCAAAATTTACAAGAAGGAGTATCGGCAGTAGCTTGACTCCTTTTTCTACTTGCCATCTCGATAATTTCCCTCCCAGACTTTCACACAATTCTCGGTCCCGTCCTGGCCCTTAGTAAGCAGCCAATCAAACGAGGCGATAAAATGCTCATGGCCTTTTGACCTTGTAAACCCCCGAAGAAAAGTGCTATGGGCTATCTCAGAGAACACCCTTTCCCAAAACTCCCGCTTTGGAAAGACCATTAAATACCGGTTGGCCTTTTCCCGTCGCTTAGGGCTTATAAGCTCAACCTCTGGACACTCCTCCGGTGTGACACTGTTATAAAGTTCGACCAAGAGTTCGACTGACGGCCAATCGACCCCATTGTCGGACTTATCAACCCTCTTCTCCCCAGACCCCTCTTCTTCTTTAAGATCTAAGATATAAGAATCAGTATCAGTAGCAGGGGGCTTTCGGCATGGTTCGCCAAAGGCTTTCGTAAAGACTTCCCGAAAGGCTTTCCCTATTTTTGCTTCTTTTTCTGCAAAACTTCTAAGTTCCTGATAAAACTCAGCTTTAAGGTCACAGTCTGGAATCTCTCTATATGTTGGTGCCCACGACTTCAAGACATTCGGGTTGTTTGGAGGATTGTATTTTAGGAAGTGCGGAATGAACACTACCAAATGCCTTTCGTCATACTTCACGAAAGGCTTTCCGAAGGCTTCCCGAAAGGCTTTCAAGTATCTTTTGACGGGCCAACGTTTCTCTTTGGCTAGGGCCTCAATGCTCGCTTTATAAAGTCCAAAGGGCGTTGATAATGGGGTCGTAAGAAGGTGGAAAAAGACTAGTTGGCAATCGTCCGATACAAATGGAAATTTGTCATCATTCCAAATAAGACAGTGGATGTTACGGTAACGGCTCACCCCAAGTAAACCCCATATAATTGGGGCTCCCGCTATGGGGAACGGAAGCCCCCGTCCAAGGAAGGAAAAGAAACGAACGCAGAAAACATACATTAGGTGAAATCCCTTGTCAAGAAAAATCTTTGCTCCCCGAATGAAACCCCCGAGTAAGCGGAACATTCTGCTTTTTCAGGATGACAGAACCCAAGAAGCGCTTTTTCTTTCCGACCTTTCTCCGTCCTGCTTGCTTTCTGTAAGCCACCAAATGGCCGAAGTTCCAAGAGCCCTGTTTCTTTAATGCTAAGCTCGCTGCTATGTGGCGGATCTCACATTTGCGGGCGTTCTCAGGCGGAGAGTGTTTAGTGTGGCACACTGCGCACTCTGCACTTTCAAGCTCCCGTCCTTCTATAAGGATCGGCATTACAGTCCAAATCCTCTCTTTACTGTCGTGGGCCTATTGACGACTCGGACACCAGGAAGAGCCAGCATACTCTTTAACGACCGCGCCTGTTGATTCACATACTTGCTCGTATAGAGCCTATTCCCGTTCTCCATATCCTCAATCCCTAAAGCTCCAGCAAGTGGCACCTTGCCCTCAGCAATGCCAATTATAAAGCCCAGGAGGTCATATATCTCGCCGCTCCAGTTGTCCTTTAGATACTGGCCTTCGATTTTCTCCTCATTGACTATGACCACAGGGGGTGTGTTCAGAGGCTCAGATATGACGATCTGGGCTTCTTCTGTTCGGCCCTCCCGCTCTAATGCTGTAGCCTCTTCAAGCCTACGGTCCTCTTCCTGTTTCCGTAGTCGCTCCCGTTCCTCGTGCGCCTTTCTCACCCTTTCTTGGGCATCCTCCAGTTCCCGGTTTGTGATTGATTGGCCGTAGTATTCCACAATCAACTTAGGTATTTTTAATGCTTCGGCTTTTTCTTCCGTTAGTCCCTTCCATGTCGCGTGTGCTCTTTCGATATGAGGCTTGGCGGCTTTCTCAATGTCATTTATGACCAGTCGTGCCAGATCCCGTCTCACCACGGCAATTTTCTTTTCCTCAAAGTTGGTGATTCTGAAAGCCCTAGCTTCCTCCACATCTCTTTGCACAAGGCGAGTATCTATAAACCGAGGTGTTTTGTCTGTCACTACCATTGCCGTTTCCATGTTTCCCTCCTTGTTACCCTATCCTCATTCCTTTTGCCTTTAGTGCCGTCCAGATTTCTTTCCGTTCCTCTCGGTTAAAAGAGGCGAGCTTCATAGCCCGCGTGAGAGCCAGCCGCCGACCTATCCGCTTTACAAACTGATCGTTCGGGTGGACCAACGCACGAGCCTCAGCGTGACCCTCTCTACCTACAGTTGTCCAGTCTAAAAGCGCTACGGTAAACGGGCTGGAGTTGTTCGTGCGTAGCAGAGAATGGCGGAACATGATTTTTACTTCTTTAAGGCCGTTATTGAGTGTGATTTTCATATTTAGCTCAACAAATAAAATGCCAACCTATAACCGAGCCAATAATGCCAAAATAGACCGTAAAACACTCCCCACCAAAACCCATGTACTCCCCAAACGTACCAAAAGACTCCACATCCAACTCCACCAAAACCGTAGATCGTCATACTATTTTTCATAAATCGCCGCCTCCTTCACTCTTTGAGCAACACAATCGCCTTGTCTATCTCCGCTTCCGTTAGCATCCCGATATGCGCCCTTGCTTTTGGAATCTCCAGATTATCCACTAACCACTGCTTGTAGTTCTCGCCTAGCTTGACATGAAGGGTATGTCGGAGCGTCCGGTATGCCTTCCTTACGGGGATCCCGAGTGGCTGGCCGTCTGGATGTGCCCCTATAGCCTCGGTGCATTTCGGCCAGGCCGAGCAGCCGTAAAATAAGCGCGGTTTGTCGGATTTCGGGTAGCGGATTCTTGTCGTTTGCCGGAGTATCATTGGGCTATGGCAAGACGGGCAAATTAAAGTCGAATCAGCTTGCCCTAATTTCGTTTGTTGAGTCTTCGTAAATGCCAACCCCAACACTTGAGACATCTGTAGGTTCTTAACCATCGGGCATTACCTTTAGGGTGCATAATGGATCTGAGTCCAGCACTTAACGCTTTTTCGTCTGAGCCATACCGTTTCTTATGGCAAGCCATCTTAATCCAACAGTCTTATCTTTCTAGCTCCCCGGTCCAGCCTTTTTAACGTCGAAGTTAGAACTGGAATCGACAATCTCTTTTTCCTCATTGCCTTAGCTATCTTCTGCCCACGGATTTCTTTTTGCCTATCGGCCATGAGTTCTCCTACTTCCAATGCTAACTTCTGCTGAGACTTTTTGAGACCGAGCCTCCTTCTCATCTCTTTCAAAAGATCGCTGTAGCCAGGGACCATAATCACTATCTGGCCGATAGTGAGATAGGGGCACTCCTCAGTTTTGGTTTTTAATGCCTTTCGCTCAATATACTTGATGGCGTTCATCAGATGAGAATCCATCATGTCGCAAATGGGAATCTCACGACCGTTCATGGTTTTCCAAAGAGTAGTGATTTTGCGGGCGGACATTTAATCCTGATTTGTAACTTCCTTAGCTCGGTCAATCGCCTTCTCAATCTCGGTAAATGTCTCGACTCCCACCTCCCACTTGCTAGGCTTTCTGCCTAACCCGCTAACTTCTCTACCGTAGGCTGAATCTAAGACTAGAATCTCACCTACTGTAAATACGGGAGTCACAAGACCGGCCCAAATGGTTGGTATAATATCTTCTGCCGGCACGATAGTACCATCATCTTTTCTAACGTAAAGATCAGTTATACACAGGTTCCCCTTTTCTCCCTTGTCGGCATCTGGCACTTTGGTTATTACGGCAAAAGTATAAGCACTCATAAATTCTCCCTTTTCCATCTTGCCGTCGCCAATGCCCCTAGAACTATATTCCTGTCATTCCTGTCCGTAAACGGCACTACGTTTGGCTTTCCATCTGGTCTCAGCCCCACACCGAACCGCCTGAAGTAGCTATTACCCAAGACCAGTTCATACCACGCTAATTGTAGGCCGGTGTATGGAGGCACAACCGGAGGCTTTATCTCTATCAAGCACTTCTGGCCCTTACTGTCCCGCATGATTCGGTCGTATGTGCCAGCTATCCAGAGTTGTTCGTTATAGATCACTTGTTCTGCCTCAAGTATTTGTAGATTCGAGTCTCGACGGAATTTGCGCCAAGAAGCGAGTCCGCCTACGAGGTCTTCCGATAGCCCTCTATCGTCCAGTTCGCCCATGTCGTCTAGTAGAGTTGCTCGGTGAAGCCTAGAGCCTCTTGATCTTGCCGTTTCTAACCGACCTTCTGGAATCTGGTTTAGGTCGATAATCCCCACTGAGGTCAAAACTCCCGTTACATGGTCCATGAGTTTACCGTCTAAGCGGTATTCGTGGAGATCGTCGTTGTAGTTAAAGCGGCCGGTTACTTGATTCGCTTCCATTGGCCTTACGCCTTCTTCGCCCTTGCCACCTTACCGAACTGTTCCTGAAACTTCTCTATGGCCTGTTCTGCCACGCTTTCAGTGATAGACGATATTTCCCTTCTTCCAGGGTGCTTATTCTGTCTCGCGTCCTCCCATGCGGTCAATGTCTCAACCATGTCCGCCATGCGGATCATGTCGTTGTTACAGTAATCGCGGACTAGCTGATCTAGGAGCCTATGAGCCGAGGTTAGTTCATAGAGTCCTTTTTCTTCTGGCTTTGGCTGTCCGTTCTCTGCTTGAGGCTTCCCATTCGTGGCCGTGTCCCATTTATGACCGCAGCCCGCCTTTTTGGGGAAGCAGAATAGGGCCGTGGGAGATCCCGCGTATTGGTCTTTGATGACTGGCTTGTCCTTCCCACACTTGGGGCAAACGGGACCGACGTCTTTGACTTCTCGCTGAGTCTCCGACTCTTGCGTCCGACCTCGGTCAAAATCTAATTCCTCAGCTGGTGTTGGTCGGTAGCCAGCCAAAACAACTACCCACGCAAGGACGTTTCTGAGTACCTTGGCACACGCCCTGGTCTGCGACATTGATCGGAGTTGAAATAGCGGCACTTGCTCTTCACTGACCTTGACCTTGATTTTCTTAGGCCGGTTTTTGCCCTCCACGTTTTCCCAGACTATCTCTTCGCTTCCCGGATCGCTCGATGAGAGTCCACCGCTCTTTTTAACGTAATGCCACTCGTATTTCGGCCTAGTGGACCAATTCGGTTCATCGTTGAGGCACATAGCATCAGCCGCCGACCTCTCAGAAGTCTCACCGGTTCTCTTGTCATAGACCAACGCTACAGCCCGAGCCTCAAAGCCCTTAACGTTACCGAACTCAACGTATTGTGTGCTTAGGACTTTGGCTGTAACGCCGTAAAACTTCCCAACCGTTTGCCAGTCCTCAAACTCTAAGTATTGTTCATTGTTAAAAAATACCTTTTTGGTCTTCTTCTCTATCACATCCCGTAAGGCGGCAGCGGCCTTGTGTGCCTCTGCTAAAACAACACTTGGTTCGCGGGCAAGATCCAAGCCTCCTTCTGCAAATTGTCCAGCCGTGTCTCCATATTTCTCCGGTACTTCTGTCATGTTTTTTCTCCTTTCTTTTTTGGCTCATCACCCGACCGTTTATCTATCTTATCAATAACCGACCTCCACACCCCATTCATTTCCCCTAGATACGCCACATACGCTGGATCGCAGTCACCTTGAGCATGGTAATGTTTGCAATAAAGACAGAAATTGTCGCCAGATTCTTGCACGACTAGATCCCCTTTTTCTCTTCACACTCTTTATACTGTTTATGCGGAGGTTGTTGCCTTGCCATCTCTTTCCTCACATACTCGCATTGCTCGTAGGTATAGAACGGTCCCACTTCTGCCTTGTGGCCCCGTAGGGTGTCGGTAAAGAGAAAGTACCAAGATAGAAACAGGACAGTAATCATAAAAAGAGAAAGACCAATAGATAGCCCACGGCCAACGCCGCTATGACGATTTGCAGCGTAAGGCGAGTATTATTCGAGGAGGGCTTTTGGCTCACGCTTCCCTCCTTGAATAAGTTTCAGCCATGCCGTTCGTTCGGATCGTTTTCTAAGTAACCACGCAAGAGGCTGCACCTGCGTAGATCGGCAAACCGAACATACGCCCCCAGGACAACCGTCCATGACTTCACTGCACGACCAACAGAGGTAGGCAACGGTGATCTTCATAGTCAATCGGCTCTCTTCCTGAGAGCTTCCTTCCTTTTTTCGACTTCCAGCCGAAGAATCTCTAACTCCATGTCGGCCTTTGTCTTTTGTGCCTTTTGCATTTGTTCAAAGAGTTGAAGGTCAGAGTCTCTGCGTTTTCTGATTAGCTCTTGTATCTGTCGTTCCTCAATCGACCCAAGTTCTCGTCGCTCGTTGTGTCCTTGGCACTGAGCAAAGCCAAGCGGGTTTTGAAGAAGATAAAGCCCCCGTTGCTGATTGCACTGTTCAAATTCAAGGTATTCGCCTAACACCTTCCCGCCCTCAAGTGAGCCAGGACTGAATGACATAAGATACCACCAAGTGAATATCAGGCCGAACGTTTTATTCTTTCTCCTCTTTCTTCGTCGCCGGATATACTCCCTTGATATTTCGGGCTAGGAAACTCCCCTTGGATTCTGAGGCTATGAACTCATCATAGGTTGCCCTGGATACCCCATGATAGATATAGGTGCCAGAGCCTTTGAATTGGACATGAAGCTCGAAAGTCGCGTCATCATAACCGACAGCTTGGATATTAGAGCTTTGAACGTGCTGCATTTCCATCGTTTTCCTCCTTATATCGGTAAACATTGTGACACTTGGGACACGCGGTTACTTTCTCAGGTGGGAGTCTCGGAACCCACTCATAGCCGCAAGCCGAACATAGAAGCCGGATTGTACCCCGACCTCTAACGTAAGCCGGTATTCTCTTGAGTCCGTGCTTCCTCATCTGGCACTTTCACACTCAGAAACATGATTTTCTTTTCTGGGATTGGTATGCTCTCCAAGTGGATTTTAGCAAGTAATACGGCCTTATATTCAGCTTCTCCCCATGTTTCTCCATCGGCTTCTGCTAAAATAGCACCGCTTCCAGTGTTTGTGATTTTACAATGCGGCTTGGGATTGATGGTGCCAAACCAGAATGAAATCTCAACGGGTATTTCTTTTATGGACATGGAAGCCTCCTAAAGATAGTTTTCTTTGAGCCATTCGACCTCGGCCAATAGAGCTTTACTGCGATCAGTAAATGGACCTAAAATCGGTCCACCGACCTTCGTCAAATCAGCTACCCATTCCGTATCTTCTGGCTCAACGGAGCTTACTCTCTCAATCTTCGTATCTCCCAAAGCGAAGAATGGTCGGAGATCGTCGGAGTAAATCGCCTTGAGTTTTCCGTCAAGCCCGATTGACAACTCCAGTCTTTGCTTTCGCCTTCGCATAGAACTCTTCGGTCTCCTTGTCCTTAACGGTTGAGCCAATGGCCTTCTCAATCTCATGTGTGAGGGCCTTACAAGACGGGCCAGGACAATTTTTAACCGATACTTTCGGATTCCCTTCAAGGTCTATCTCAATAATAATTTCTTCCATCTCTTACCTCTGGCAAATAAGCTGTAGTCTGCCTTTAGAGTCCACTTTCTCAGACACCCGAAAGCCTTGCTGCCGTGCTTTCTTTGCTGCGACTTCTGCACCGTATCTTTGTTTTAGAAGACAGGCATTCCGGCCTACTTTGTCTTGGAGGCCGTAACCTCCATTCCAAGAATCCCACAATAGGGTATAGCCTGGCTTGCCGTCCCGTCGCTTAACGACTCCGATCTCATAGCCTTGAGGATTATTGGGCTGAATGATGGCATGGTCGCACTTCCCTAAATCTGCTTTCTTAAAGCCTTTCGGGAGCGGGTAGTCACCGACCGAACGACCAAACCACCGATATTCTTCCTGTCCCCGCTTTAGCTCTAGGCCGAGTTTACGACAGGAAACAGCCAGGGCGTCCAAATCTTTTATCTCAAGCGATATTTCCGCAACGTGGCTCATAGTTCGCTACCTCCAGACCGATATTTTCCGCATGGTCTCTATGCCGTTTAAGTACGTCTCAGTCTTAATCTTCTCTATCTGCCATCTTCGCTCTAACCATTCGATAGTCTCAGAATCGGTTCCGTCGTGCCATTCTTCCATTATCATTTTCCGAGCTTTACTGGATTTGTCTATTTCCCGCCACATGGGTTCCAGGAGATGGTACGATGCTACTTCTGACATAAAAATGACTAGACCTGCTATTTGAGAAACTAAACAGACCGCAAGAAGAATGATGTTAAACATAGAGTTTCCTGCTCCGCCTTTTCTTATGGATCAAGCGGACTAGCTCCTTGTATGCCCTTCTTGCCGTTCGGGGACGGGATATAGCTATTAGGTATTGAAGTTCTAATACACGAAGGAGCAATTGCTTTCCTCGTTTAAGCTCAGTTGTTCGTGGCCTACCCATTTCAAACCTTACTGCTTTTGACCTGTTCTCTTAGCGGCATCCAAGCTTGGCACATTTGATTGGGGCACTTTTTAGGGTTTATAACCCGCAATTTCCAAGTCCAGCCGCATTTGCGGCAACGTCCGACTGTTTTCTCCTTAATGGCAGATTTTGGTAGACCATGAGCTGTGCGATGACAAACTTTACATAACAATACTAGGTTATGGACATCGTTATATTGATTTTCTTGCAAACCGACGCTATTTTTGTGATGAACATGACCGCTCTTGCCAACAAATATTTTACACTTGGAGCATCGAGCGTGATACTTTCTGGCAACGAATATCCGAATTGCTAGAGGAGGACTAATAAGTTGGTGAACTCTTTGACGAGACATTCCGAGCCGTTTCGCAATATATTGATAAGTCTGGCCGTCAAGTCGCAGGCGCAGAATCTGTGTTTTCACCTCCATCTTGGACCTATCTCTAGCAGGTCAAGTTGACGTTGTCAAGTAAAATCGTACTGCCCCGCTCCCCCGCTCTGGGTAAGGGTTTGCGGAGAGTTAGCTTTTTAGCCCTTGACGAATATCTTGCTCAATCTGAGATATGCGCAAGCCTAAAGAGTGGAGATATTTGTAAAGAATAGCTTGCTGGTAAGCGGGTAGGGAATCGACAAGTTTGTGGATTTCGTCTTCAACCTTCTTTAACGACTCAAGGTCCATTCGCGTTCAGTGCTTACTTTTGAGGCTGTTCCGGTCCTATACGCAACGCCCCTTTTTCTGACGGCGAAATTTGAGTAGCCGTAGAGTGCCCATGCTCAATCTTGCACTCTTTATCGTCCACGACTACCTTCGATCCTATCTGCTTTGTCCTCCCAATATAGGCGTAACCGTATGATCCGCCTACGGGGACAGCGGGGGCTGGAATGACCATGCCACCACCATAGAAGACATAGAGCTTGGCACAGAAAGAGGCGTCGTCTCGGCCTGCGGCCTGAAGTAGTTTCTCAGCATCGGCCATGACGCAGCCGGAGAGGAACAGGCAAGCCGCTAGGATTAAGCCCTTCATGGTTGCACCACCTTCTTGTCTTCTGGTAACGGTGTACCGTTCTTCTTTTCTTCTGTTCTTGATTGAAACCAAAACGCCATGACCATTCCAGCTACACTGAGAAAGGCGTCCTTCGGCACATGGCCCGTAAAAAGCCCCGCAATAAAGGCTCCCGCAAAGGCGTAAGTGACGACTGGCCTGACTGAACCGCGTAGGACTTCAAGTTTATCCATAATACTCTCCTATTTCTTCTTGTCCAACTGCTCGATCTTCTTTTGAGTTTTTTCTAGCTGCTTTTGGGTCTTTTCAATGTCCTCACGGATAAGACCGCGTACCGCTGGAGGTGCCGTCTTTTCCTTATACCGGAGATCCAGAAGTCTCTGTTCTAGCTGGTCAGCCCGATCCTCATATCTCTGAGCTTGGACTTCGGCGTACCGTTCGTCCGCTCTGTCCCGATTCTCGTACGGTGGCTTTCCCAGGGTCCAAGCCGCGCCGCCTATGGTTGTAACTGCGACAACGACTCCGACCGCCCATGTAAGCATATTAGTTTCCTTTGGAATAAAGGGATTTTTGCTTTTAGCCATTACTCCTTATCGACCTTTTTGTCCCACAAATCCCGTAGGTTCTGTTGCGTCTGTTGATAGAATCGGTCATCCTTTTTATCGTGTTCGTCTTTCCAAGTATTGAGCTTTCCGATTGAACCGTTCATTTCTCCCATTTTCTCTCTCATGGTCCACAAAATTCGAGCAATCCCACTTATTCCTAAAAGCCCGCATGCCTGAAGAAAAACTATTAGCTCAGTCATTGTTCTTTACTTTTAGCCAAACCTCTTCGCCCAGTTTTGTCTGTTCTTGGACAATTTTTCTTAACTGATTTAGCGCTGGTTGACAGTTCCAAATAAACGGCTTCACTGCCGCATTGAGATTCCGCTTCGTGCCAACAAGGATACAACCCTCCGTGTCCTTTTCATCGTTCCCGCCATGTACCCTGATACTCGTAAATAACGGCTTTCCATCGGGAGCTAACCCAACATCACCTGGAGTTTCCCAGCATGGATCGGTGAGCGTAATAGTATCAAGCCCAAATCGGGGCGAGTTCTCAAGGGTCAACCGATAGCGACCTGCGGGTATCGCTGTGCGCGTAGGGACCTTTGCGCCCTCGTCCTCAACGGTAAGCGGGTTGTCTATGCGAACACAGTCCTCCAAGGTGAAAACCAGCCAAGTAGCATTGTCGTAAATATCCCCATGAGTTCGGTACTCGTTTGAGGGAAAACGTTGTAGTCGGAGCTCCATTATTATTGATTTGCCTCAAAGCCAATCTTTGGTGTTTGCATTGGTTGGCCGAAATTAGGTGGTAGAAATGTTAATCTTTCAGTTTCAGGATTGGCTTCATTAAGTAGCTGACTAGCTATAATCGCCAATCTCTTTGCCCTTTCGCTTCCTGGACGTTGTTCAGCTAAGAGCCTCACTATTCTAGCTCCACGGTCTGAAGTTAAAAGTGTCTGCAAAGCACCAGTTCCCAAGACTATTGCTCCGCCTTCTAAAGCTAGAGTGGCCCCAAATGGAGCACCTAGGACCATAGCACCGATTCCAAAGGCGGCCCTTCGACCAGCGTATAGCTCTTCGGCACGGAGGAACTTTTCAAACTTTCCAGGTGCAGTTATTTCCTTGAGTCTTTCTAGGGCTTGTCTCTCGGCCTCTGATGGTATTGTATTTGTTCTTCTAATCTCTCTTTCTAACTCTTGAGCCTCCGAGCGGAGTTGTGAAAGTAACTTTTCGGTTTGTTGTGCTTTAGTCTTGGTCACTCCTAAGACTTCCTTTCCTTCTTTTGCAATTCTTTGCGCCTCTTGACTTTCTGTGGTACGAGCCTGATATTGTCTCCCAGCCTGAGCGATCTCTGCTCTGCGGGTTTCAACTTCAGCCTGTCGTGTCTTACGAGCCGCCCGTAGAGTTTCTATTGCGTCCTCAGCTTCTTGTCTTGCCTGAGTAATTCTTGCCGCACGGACAGTCTCCGCTTCTGCTTGTCTAAGCGGAGTTTGTCGAAAGATCCTTGCGATCCGGTTAAGGTCTTCTCTATATTCAGGAGCGAAAAGAGCATTTTTGATGCCCTCTCTGTATAATAGATATTCTTTTCCCCAGGCAACTGGATCAAACGGCATTTGGGCTTTTTGGGAGCGATTAGTCACGGTCTGCAAAAACGCATCCTTAAACGCCAATCTTTGCTCTGGGCCAAGAAGCTCCATGACGCGCACTACTCTCTCTTCTTGTTGTTTGCCAGTTTTACGGAAGAGAGAAACAACGAAATCTTCTGCTTTGTCCTTTGAGAGATTATAGGGAAGAGACTTATAGCCAAAAAGATTTGTTACTCCGTAGGCATAATCACGGTCCCAACGGGCTAATTGGCTTGCTCCTTGTTGCCCAAGTGTGTCATTGATAACTTGCGTATAACCATTTTCCAGTGTTTGCAGTTGTTGTCTGAGCACTCCCTGACCACTTTTCTCCGCTCCGCGTTTTAGTGCTCTTATGATTATGCGCTCTCCGTGTACTGTCTTCAGAGTAGGAAGAGCCCCAGCAATGATTCTTTCCTGATACACTCGGAAAGCCTCAGCGGTTGTCTTATATTTACTAAGATCCATTACGTCTAAAAAAGAGATTGGGGTTCCTCTGGGTAATGCTCGTAATGCTTTATCAAATTCCTCTGTTACTAATTCCGCCTTCTCAATCTCGTTGCCGGGAAGTCTTTCCAGATTGGTTAATATGCCCTCAGCAATTCCTTGAGACCGATAGCCGAGCCTTGATACTCTACTTGGCGGCAATATCGCGTTAGCGGCATTTCTAATAGGTTCAAGACTATTTACTGGTCTATCTTCTGCTCCCAATATCGTTTTCAACCTAATAGATAAATTCTCCTGTATTCCCTTTGCGGCAGTACGGAACAAGCCTGGGTTATCAAATGTACCGCTGTATCGCTCACCAATCTCCTTGACTGGCGTTGGCTTGAGCCTTAAAGGGAACCGCTCTGCTTCTTGCATGGCTTGCGCCGTTTGCGGTTCTAATTCGGGCAACTTAGGAGGTTTTGGACTTCGTATTGCTTCACGAAACTTTTGTCGTGCTTGAATTACAGCTTCTTCTTCTGCTTGAGGCAATCTTGGGGCTGGCTGATTTTTAATACGTTGCAATTCTTTTTGTTGAGTGCGTCTTATGGTTTCAGCCCCCAAAGCCGTTCTTTGTTGTTGTTCAGCTTCAGCTTGAGCTAGTCGCGTCGCCTCCTCTGCTTGAACTGTTCTTTGAGCCAAGCCTGGAGCCGCCCCTTGAAACTCTCCAAGTTCAGAAAGTAATTGTCTAGCTTCTTCTTCGCGTAAGCCTCGTTCTGCCATAATCTTCCGAACAAGCTTTTCTTTCTCACCTAACTTAGCTATAACGCGACCCGTTTTTGGAATGGCCCGAAGAAGTGTGCTCGGCCAATTAAGAAGCTGAGTAGGAGTCAAAAAGCTCGCCCCCAATCCCGCTATCTCGCCTAATATCGGGGCTGAGACTTTCGGTTTGCCTGATAGTCTTGCCGCTTCAGCAGGAACGGTCTCAGATACAAACTCTTTGACTGGTTCGTAGATAAATGCAGTTGTCGGAGCACCGATAATGCGACCAAGTCCCATTACGCGCTCTATGCCTTCCCATAGTTCTTCTCGGAATGTTCTTGGCTTTACCGGCTGAAATAATTGCTTTCCACCTGCGATAATTTCTTCCCATGTTCTTTTAGGGCCTCGCATTAAATCGGGCCATAATCCTGGTGGCAGAGAAGGAGCTTCAGGAGTTGAGGGGTAAAATGGTTCATCATCTATTTCGACTGGTCGAACCATAAGCACTATTCCACAAGCTTTTGGTTATCTGGAGTCTTATATATTCGCTCGCCCGTTTTAGTCCATCCTATTAAGATCGAGCCGTCTGGAATTCCACTTGGGAGCTTTTGTCCTACTCCAGTTGAGTCTTGTAGCCGATCGCGCATCATCGCAAACTTTAGACGTGCCGATTCCTTTGAGTCGGTAGCAGGGTTAGGAAGCTGTGAGCCTTCGAGATTAAAAAGCCCTAGACTCAAACGACCACCCGGAATTTGTTCTATTATTCTTGCCAAATTCGGCAGAAGAATCGCATAAGACGCTGCATATTGCGCAGCCATAGGATCGCCACTGCGTCGAAGTAGGTCAGCGACAACTCGGTTCTGGGTCTGTTGGGCTAACTGTGCAAAAAGGTTTGGATCTTTTGGCCGTGATATGAGTAGTTTGCTCATTGCGTGTTCCATTTTATCAATTTGCGTGTACATTCCCTGTACAGGACGAAGAATACGTACTTCGCTAGCGTCTATAGCCCGTCTTCCGCCTTGGGCTAATAATTCTCCTGGGGTCCGGCCAATGACTTTATTTTGCGGAATCTGTTGGCCCCATTTGTCAAGCCAAAATCCAGCCTCCTTCGGCGTGACTGGCAGATTAGTCTGCGCCGCCGCCGCGCTGGTTAATATGCTGATTTGCGGTGCTTCTTTGTATCGACGTGAAACTTCCTGATCGACTTTAACCTGTTGTTTCGGATCGGTTAGCTCAGAGAATCGCGTGTTGTAGAGGTCCTTAGAAACAACGTCTCTCTTTTTATCGAATTCCGTAAGAGTTGGTTCTTTACCTATTCTGGATTGCACACTGTCAAGCAGAAAAGGAACCAATTCTGGGAATTGATTGGCTATCTCTACTTCGGCGTCATGTCTTGTTCTAGATTGCCCCGCCTGCACCCTGTTCGTCACAAGACGATTAAAAACCGCTTGCGCTTGTAAAGATTGCGCTGCCATCTGTTCAGCCCCAGTTGGCTGTCTAGGCAGTTGTGGACCAACAGGTTTGCCTGTGAATACATCACTCGGCACAGTACTAGGATCAGCAAAAGTGACCTTTTCCGGTTCCTGAAAGAAAAGGCTAGGTGGTAGCCCTGCTTTCATGCCGATCATGGCCCTTTGTCGGGTCTCTGGCGAACTATAGGCCATTGCTTCTGGTAAATTTCTAGCGGGTCTCGTAATAGTTGGACCAGTCAGGGTGGCACCTGGAAACTCATAGGTCGAGGCAACAGGCTCATTTCCTTCTTCTGGATAAGGAAAAACAGGAAATGTTTCACGTGGAACATTGACTTCTGTTGGAACTCGAACGCCCTTTAGCTCAGCCATAGCTCTTTCTGCCAACGGAAAGGCCCAATTCTCAGGGGCAAGTCGCCTCTTAGCCATCTCCTCCCCGACAATGCCTCCTAAAGTCCCACCTATGCGCGTAGCACCCCCTAGAAAGCGTCCTAATCCCGTAGGTGCCACTTTTAGCTGCCCAGGAGGAGGTAGGAGGCCCCCAGCCGCTCTAAGGGCCAATTCCATCATGCTAGGCGGTGGAGCCTGAAATTCAGACTGAGGCCCCCAGAGGTTTTGAAGTAGGTCTCCCATGTCAACTATTTTGTGGCTCCAAACTGCGCTTTTTGGTACACTTTAGCCAAGTCGTCTCTTATAAAGCTCCTCCCAGATACTTCTCGGATTCCCAGCGGAGACAATGCCAAAGTCGAACTTGGGGGCTTGAATACCGCTGTGGGTAGGCGGAGGACTGGCACCGGGGATGCCCCCAGGAAGCTCAGGGGGTGCTTGCATGAGATTGCCTAATGCCCGGCCTCCAAAATAGCCTCCCGCTCCACCAAGAGTACCACCGAGGGCAGTTCCAGCAAGCTGAAGCGGTGCTGCCGCTGCGGACGCTCCTGACAAGCCGGCTAGACTGGGTAATGCCGCCGCACCTGCGGTAGAACCCAGTTTTGCTCCTATAGCGGCAAGTGCCATCCCAATCGATACCGGATCGCCCATTTTACTTTCCCCCTCCTCCTCTTTGGCTCGTGGTCACTCTTTGTAGGGTAGAGGTCGGAAATCCGCCCAAAACACCCAAGGTCAGGGCCTCTGCTGTACCGAACCGTCTCAAATACTCCTGTCTCTCGACTTCCGCTCTCTGTGCCGCTATGGTCCGCTCAAACTCTTGCCCCATGCCCGCCTCACCCAATAGACCGGACTCTCTGGCGGTCATCGTTTGACCCATATTGGATAATGTATTGGCCCCAGTTATATCTCCCATTCTCATTCTCTCCCCGATTGCCGCTTGTAACTGCGCTCCTGTAAGCGTTCCAGTCCTCATTGCTTGGCCTATCGAGGTCAAGATTTGTGCCCCTTGCATGTCTCCCATCCTCATTCTCTCGGCTATCTGGGCTTGTAACTGCGCGCCGCCAAGCCCACCAGCTCTCATGCCTTGGCCGATCTCGCTTAGTCGTTGCGCTCCTTGCACGTCACCAACTCTCATTCTCTCGGCTATCTGGGCCTCTAGGTTAGCCGCCTGCATTTGGCCTCCCCGTAATTGCGTTCCCATCCCCATAAGCTGCGGGATCACCCCTGCCCTAGTCCTTATCTCCTCAGCCAGGATCGGCGCATACGCTCCCGCCAGTTCGGTCCCGACGGCCCCAGAACGACCTAATCCAGCCATTGTAAGGTCGTTTAAGACCTTCTCCCTGGCCGTAGTCATTGCTGCTTGAGTTACGGGCGACTGGCCTATCTCACCCCCCGTAAACCGCTCTATCTGCCCCAAGGCCATCGTTTCGGGGCTAGTAAATTGGCCGAACGTCGGTGCTCGGCTAAGAGCGCTAATCTCAGGATAACGCAGTCCACCAAACCCCCTGGCTGTAGTTGCGGCCTCGGCCTCTGGGGAGGTCATAAAGCCAGCTTGCCCTGCACCCGTTAAGGCAGACACTTCGGGGAAACGCGGACCTCCAAATCCGAACGCCATGCCTCTTGCCCAGGCTTCTTCTGGCGTAAAGAACGTAGGCTGAAATGCCCGCTCAAATTGCCGACCGATTATGGACTGCTGTCCTGGAGTAGCCCCTGGGATAAACTGCGGCTGAGCCGTCATAAAGGGGTCTAGGACACTCCCTGACGGCTGGCCCAACTGAGCCGCCGCTAAGGTCGTGCCGGTCTGCCCAAATAGGGGCTTTAGGACCGGATCTATCTCAGTTGTTGTACTGCTCGACCCGCTCGATTTGCCGCCTCCTCCCATTACTCCTCCTCTCCGCTAGGTCTTACCATAAGCCATCTCAGATTCTTAAAACCGTATTTGATTTTCCAAAGCCGCATAACCTTCTCGTTTAAGGCCATATTGGATAGGCTCTTTAAGCCCTTCTGCTTTCTCCAATTCTCAATTAGCTCAAGTCCCTTTTCCATAATGGCTGGATCTCTACTATTGTTCTCTACCTGAACAATAAAAGCCGATGGCCGTTGCTCTATTAGATCAATCCTTACTATCGCATGGGCTATTATCTCGGTCTTGTCATTCAGGGCAGCCAGAAGAAGACAGTCTGGGCTTCGGTCCTGAAAGGCGTTGAATACGGCTTGACGCATCCAGATTGGGTCCGCGTCTGAGCCATAGAGCCGGATAAAGTCCACTACGCGATCTAAAAATTTTGGAAAAATTAAACATGAGGTTGGATCATCCCGTCTGAGTTCGATGACAAAATACTCTGCTGCCGAAGCATACTCACCGATGATCGTCCTTCCCTGATTAGGCTGAGAGCCGCCGTTCATTCCCTGCAATTTTGGCGCTTCGAGATTCATCTATTTCGACCGGTAAAACGAACATTAACTGATACGTCCACATCCGCTGTGGTCGGTGCCCAACTTACAGTCGTCAAGCGACATCCGACCAAATCGCCCGCGTCAAAGTTATCAGTCCCAGGGTCTTGCCTTGCTGTCGCCGTTCTCGTATCGGTAGCGTTCAAGACCGCCGTCAATCCTATAGCCGTAACGATCCCATCGTCCTTGTCGGTAATGATAGGCTCTACGGTCAATGTTCCCGCCGTCCGTGCCGCGTTGGACGTAACGGTTATGCTAGTGACCGACCCGTACTGTCCGGCACAGTGGCCTCTGTCGGACATACCGTTCGATAATGCCTGATTTGTCAAGTTAGCCCCTACATTGTCAAGAAAAAAACTGAATGAGACCTCTTCCGTCCGTTCGTTAATTCCCCGTATTGCTTCGTCAAAAGCGGCAGAAACGGCGAATTGTTCTTCTCTCAGATAGTCAAGGACTTTTTGAATGTTGTCATCGTATAACTCCTCAAGTTCCCCTAATCGTTTTAGCACTTCCTCCACTGATGGACGGTCGGATAATGAGTAACTATTAGCCCACTGGCTAAATTTAGCCGTTTGCTTCAAATCAGGAAGCATGGGAAGTTTTACGAACCTATCAAGCCCGGCATTTTCAGGCACAGTTTACCTATGTGGTCGGCCCCGCAGTGATTCCTTCACGGTTTCCTAACAATCGACCCCCGAGAAATTCAACCCCCCCTGTGGCAGTAGAAAAGCTATGCCGCACGGTGACAAAGCGGTTAATGAGTTCCAGACCAGCCAAGTTAATATCGTTACGTTGATCGGTCTGGAGATTGATGTCCGCTGCCGCAGTTAAACTCCTATCGGTCATAAGAGTATTTGTCACTCCAATAGATGTGCTTAGAGTCGTGGAGTTTGTCGTTTGACGGAAGAAGGCTTCGTAAGCCAGAGGATGAAAATTGTGGTCTGGGCCTCCAGCCGGTAATAGCCCGTACTCCCATATCCCCGATATGGCGTTTCCGTTATCTCCCCCACCGCCAAGACCGAGCATATGAACATCGCCGCTGGAATCGCCTAGAATCTCCGCCTTATTCGCCGCTCCCGAAAAAGAGTCCCATGTCGGATAGGTCGCAGCGATATTGTTCCAAGTAAGTGAGTCGAGATCGTTCCAAGTGATAAGTGTCACCGTTCTCCATGGAGCAGACGCCGTTATCTCACCAAAGGCAAGCCGCCCCATTTCTCCCGTTCGGACGTTATAGTAAATGCCCGTATTTGGCGCTCCAGCAGTCGTCCCTGGGAAAAGCCACCATATCGTCTCAAATCGAGATACAAATACGCCGTGGCTCATTGTCCTATTCGTGTAGTTCAAGTTATCGAGCACAAATCTCTTCATCCGATACCCGACCACGACTATCTGAACACCGTCAAACCGATAGACGTTTCCGTCCTCCGCAAGCCAGTAATTAAACCCGCCATGATAGACGATAGACCTAGCCGAGATTGGTCCCGGATAACTCGCTATCCATTCTACTCGGACGGGAAAAGTGCCCTGCTGTGCTTTGGCGACCCATTGTGAGCTATCCCCGTAAATCCCCACCATAGTCCGGTTAAGCCGCTCCATGCCAACCATAATGTCACCTGAGTCGGCCAAGATGATGGCAAGAGTAGCGGACCAGGTGGCGGAGTCGTTATAGGCCGAAATGCGAAGCGTGTTGGGCCGCAGAAGCCCCAAGACTCTATTCCCCAAGACTTTCATATCGGCAAAGACCGGCGGGGAGCCGCCCAAGTCAGAACAGGTTGCCGCCGAGCCGTTCCAAATCTGATCGGCTACCTGGTTATTGCAGATAAGTACGTTATAGACGATGGGTGAGCCTTCGGGAAACACGGCGAACCGAGGCTCGTCCGTAGTCGAGCCGCTAGGAGCCGTGTTGGTCCTATTAGTCCAGCTTGCCCCGTCAAAAGACCAAATCTGAGTCCGGTTTACGGCGATTGTTCTATCTGCCGCTGCCGCCGTCCGGTAGTAATGGAGACCCATGATGCGGCCTCCGGGACTTGTAGTGACAAGCTCCCTATAGCCTGGTCGAATGACCAATCGGCCCCGATTGTCACGGAGCATATTCTGGCAGACAGCGAGAGAATTGAGCGGGAGCTTATGAGCGGGAATATCGTTTCGCTCACCACCGTCAGGAATTTCAAGCGGAATATGGATAGTGCCGATAGACATTATTTGATCGCTTCGAGTTTCGGTTCTCCTCGTTTTTTGGCATCTTCAAGTTCATCCAAAAGCGTCCTTGTCCATGGCGCGACAATGGCTGGAATTTTGGAATTATCCCTTACCCAATTCACGACCGCCAAAAGCCAGAGGACCGCGCTCTTTTCAATGTCTATGAAACTGAGATTATCGCTCGAAGTCGCTTGGTCCATGGCATCGGCAATGTCGGCCCAAATATCGGCGTCCGTGCCGTTCATTCCTTGGGGATAGCGAACTTGTACAAGCGTTCTCAGAAGCCATTCGGTTATGTGCTTATTGGCAGGAAAGGTCTTACGATCATCCGCCTTGACAGCCTTGTATGGAAGATCAAGATTAAACTGCTTCATTTATGTCCCCTCCTGCTGATTGCTCTTTGCGATACAAACCGAATTTTCTAAATCTTGAACTTTCGTTTGTCCCGCTGCGCCAGGAACCCACAACACTACCCGATGAACAATTACGTTACCCAGATTGTCCTTGACATCATAGTCGTAGTGGATCGCCCAAACGCCCGCAGTTTTAATGAGCCGAATCACAGCCTCAGTGGAGGCTACGACGGGTACTTGGGTAATGGTTTTGTTAGGCATTTCGTTCCTCCAAACTTCTAAGTCGAGCTTCGTGCTCAAACAAATAGACCATCTGCTGTTCTTGCCCCTGCCAGAGCCGCGAGACCATGGCCCCCAAACTGCGCTCTTTTTCAAAGTTCTCCCGCGTGGGCATCCAGGGAAGTTTACGGTCATTTTTTGCAACCGCTTCCACTTCGCCTAAAGTGTAGAGCTTCTGCCCACGATAAAACGGATCGTCCGCTCTTACTTTACCGTCATAGTAGAGGTCCATTAGCCAGTCGGTAAGCAACACATTGTCGTCGTAAACGGCGGTGGCGTTGATGGTTCCTGCTCCCTTGAAACCGCCGGTGGGTGCCCCAACATTCAACCCATCATTCCGTAGTACCATTTCATTTATTTCCGAAACAGCCGCACCCGCTGCAACGCTTACTGCGGTGGTCCAGATATGTTGGGGGGTCAGTGCTCCGCTAGTCGCTATGTAGAAGCGAGCGGAATGTGCATTTTCGATTGCTCGGAGTGTACCGTCGTAATACATATTGTTAGCTAACGAAACATTGGCGGCTATTTCTGCATGAGTATTCCCTCGTGCTGAGTATTGCACAGCGGCAATAGACCAGCCGGGATCTGCCGCATTAGCCATCCTGATCTGTCCGTCAGCATTGTCAAACGTGATGGCGCGGCCTGCACCGCTCATAACGGGATTGGCCGTGAAGGTTTTAACACCGCTAATCGTCTCCGCGCCGCCAAGACTGCACAAATCGGCGTCCGTTACCGCCGTATTAAATTGCGCCAGTGTGCCTGTGACGGTGTTGGAACCAAGAGCAATAGTCTTGTTCGTAAGGGTCTGGGTCTTGGCCGTGCCAACAGGGTCACTTGCCGCTAAGGAACGGAAGAGCTCCCTATAATTGCCCGACCCTTCGTGCATGAAGCAGATAACATCGCCCGCAACCGTCGTGTAATTCGCCGCACCGAGCATGATAAGGGAAGTTGCATTGTGCGTGATAGCTACTGCATCGTCATAGACAAGATAGATCGGTCCTGCACCGTCTATAGACGCGATAGAGGTCATGCCAGTAGTGCCGGTTATGTGAAAGAGATTGCCGTCAACCCCAGGAGTGAGTGCCGCAGCCGAGGCAATGCCCGCACCTTCGGCCATCGACAAACGACGGGACATAGTAATACGCCCGTTCGTCTGGTAGGTCCAAGCGAGATTGTCTATGTTGGTCCCAGAAACGAAACCAAATGTGTCGATGAGAAAGGTTTTTAGGTCACGAATTTAACTTTAGCTTCCTCACCGCAACTGATCGTCACCCAGGCCTGGGCTATCAGTTGCAGCGGGACTCGCCGAATTTAGATTATTCGGTAGCGCCATGTTGGACCACCCCCTTCTTGAGTCCTATCGACTCTACTTCTTCTCTTTCTCTCTCACTTCTATGATCCTCTGAAACTCATCTCCATTGATCGTTATCTCTTCCGCTTCCCAATGGTCTGAGCCTGGATTCGTCCATGACTTCTTGACCCTAACAGCACCGGTAACATCGACGGCAACGCTCATTTTACGATCAGAGTTGTCGGTTATCTGATAGAGATTGCTCATTGCTGTTGCTTCAACGCCGCAATCTCTTTTTCCAGTTTCTCTTTTTCTGCCCGAAGCTTCTTCTCGTATTGCTCCATTGAGGCGCAATGGTCACGACATTCAACCGCCTTCTCAATTACCTCTCGCATTTTCGACATGGCTTCATGCTGCGGCCAGTTTTTAGGGAATTGATGTTGAATCTGATAGGCAAGATCTAATGCTTCGTCCAAAGTCATCTCTTTTTTGTCCTCAGACATGACTCCTCCTTTTCTCTGCCAGAACTGCAATTTTGCGAAGGCCATTTATGGTTCATGTCCACACACTAGAAGAGGCTGATACTCACCCAGACCGAAGTTGGGCCTGTACTTCCAGTTGCGGTCGTCGTGACGGCATAACTAAAGGCAGTGGCAAACTCCTGTTCGCCCATGTTTATGCTGATTGTCGAATCCGCTCCAACTTGGATTACCATATCTGGTGTTGTTGTACCCAATGTCACGTTCGCAGAACGGGCGTTAAACAGCTGAACAAAGCGTGCGGCGGAATCATCATTATGGATTACCAGTTCGGCGATATGTCCTCTTTGGGCCAGAATCTCCTGGACCGCATTACTTGTTATGTTTCTATCGTCTCTGCCTCTCATGAATTCTCCTTTTAGCCTACATCCTTGTCCAACCCGTAATCGCTGTCCGACCGAAACGATCCGCCCACGTCCTTGATATATTTGGGTAGGCCGAATTTGCTCTCATCCATGGTCTTTATCCGTTCCCAAGCCCGTTCAAATTCTTTCTCGTACTGATTGGCGAGCTTGAGCCATCTCTCGTCTTCGTCTTTGGAATGGAGGAAGTAGCAAGAGAGAATCGCCGCCTTCCAGACGACCACAACGGACGGAACTATGGGGTTATCGGCGTCTGCGGAAAGATCAGTGTGGCCCAGAATGACGTTAGCCCTTATAGCTATCGTTCCGGTCGGCCTCGGCCAGAACTCTATCTGCGTTCGGTCGCTGGAATCTCTAGGCCCTAAAGAGTAATGGCTCGGATCTCCCGTTGTGGATCTTACTGGATCGGCCTGGTCGAGATTGTCGGTTGTGACCTCACCGAGTTTTTCCTTGTAGCTTATAACGTCTATAGACTCTATGGCCGTTCCAAGATTGTACCAACGTTGGAACATGACGTAGGTAGCACTTGTGCTTGTCGTGCCGCCATAATTGACGTTTGTGCCGTTAAAGTCCCTTAGTGTCGCATCATTGCCTGAGACTGCGCCGATCACATAGAGCGCATCGTCTGTAGCGAAGCGGATATATTTACCTACGTCACCTGAGCCTAGACCAACAGAGGCAGTAGCGGTTGCCGTTGCACTTCCGTTTGTAACCGTCCATGTGCCAGTCGAGTCCTGAGCGGTTGTCAAGATTATGATCTCGTCTCTTTTGCGGCTCCAGTCGAAAGATTCCAACAACTCACTATGAGCCTCGTTAATAAAAGCGTTCGTTATGGCCGTCGTCAAAAGTGTGTTCAAAGCACACCGGCGTTGAACTGAAGTCCGCATTGCGCCGAAATTTGCCAAGGGTCAAATCTCCTAGATAGCTCCAGGGTCGCCTGGCTCTTGCTCAAGGACGAGTTTATAGTCCAAATGTCCCACGCATCTTTCACAGACAAGGGATTCTGGCGCTCCGCCGCCATGCAATTTGACTTTGTGGCAGCCACCCGAACCGCCGCATAGTCCGCAATTCCCGCTCGTTACTCCAAGATAGGTGACTACGATTGTGGCAAAGTATTCTTTGCCCTCTTCCAAATTCACCATTTTCTTTTCTCCTTTCTGAGTTCAGAAACAAAAAGGGGATGGATGAGAAAGAATCAGCTCACCCATCCCCTCTATAAGTCGAACAGACAATCCTAAAACTATGGACCACCAATAGCGAAGAATCGCCACCTGATGCCGCCTGTTACTGGAAATACGGTTACGGTCCCGCCACTTACCGCATAGGAATAGGCCGAGGTAGCTATTGTCGGTAATGTGTCGGCGGACTCTGCTGACAGATTAAAATAAATGATTGAGCTTAACCCCGTCGCTATCGTTCCCCCGGTTGTCGCTGTCACGACTCCTGTTACCGAAACAAAGTTTCCGAGCGAGAGCCGGTTCGCGCTTGAGATCGTCAATGCTCCGGCATTGATAACCCCAGGCGTTAAGAGCAAAGCCAGTGCAAGAATGAAAGTTAGGAGTTTTTTCATTGTTTTTGTTCCTCCTTATCCTTTCATCCCCATCAAGCGAGGGCCGCTTGACGCAACCAAAGATCCAAAAAAAATCCAGCCACAGTTGCCGTACTGGAAGTTGCCATTGGGAAGAACCCAATGAAGTCCTCGCTCGTCTCGGTGTTCCGAGGCAATACGGCGGCAGCACCCGCTACACCGGCGAGATTAGCCGTAATCGCAGGTCCGCTCGCATCAACAATCACGCCTGGATGAAACCCGTAAATCTGAACCCAAGCGAAGTCGCCTGTCACTCCAGGATCGGACATGACGATTCCCATAACGTCGATCTGGTCTGTTCCCGCTGCGGCATCGTCGGCATGGTGGATCCCCCAATCGGAGTAGGTATCATCAACCTCTGGAGCGGCAGAGAGTGGATAACCGGAATCCAACGTTACCTGACTTGCCGTATTGTCCACAATGTAGCCGCACTGTCCTTGTGGAGCCGCAGCTCCCGCCACGTTTATCTGAGCGATCTTTCCCTCTTCGTTGTTCGCTGTCCAGTTGGTCGTATCCGCAAAGTGGGTCGTATCGTTCAGCTCGCCCGTAGCCGCCGTAACGGTTCCCGTAACGAGCGCCACTCGATCGGCCAATTCCCCCTGAGTCATCCCAGCGGATTGAAGAATCCTGACGGCCCGAAAGATACGAAGACCGAAATTGTCCCTAAGCCACGTCAATTCGCCAAAGTGCGGTCTATCGAACGAGGTATAGGCGTAACTGGCGAGAAGGTCCGACATTGAGTGACCTTGAAGTAACCCTACATTAAGCAGGGCATCCCGTGTTGCAAGAGCCATAAATTGCCTCCTTTCTCAAAACCGCTCCGGCTCTGGAACGGCGAGAAATGTTGTAGCCTATCTTGTCGCTACTTCAATCTTGGCATTAGGCTTAGGCTGCCAGCCTACTTGCCAAACCTTTTTTCTTTCATCCATCCAGCAGTCTTTTCGGAGCTTAAAGCTCTGAAGCGCAGGCCCTGTCCATGCCCTGTTTCTCGCTCGGTATCGCCTGAAGTTGTCCCGAACGAGATCATAAACTTTAAACATATGCTTGTGGTTCGGGCCTTTGAGAACGCATATTTCAGAGAAGCCCCCGTCCTGAGCGGCATGGAGAAAATAGACGGCAAGCATTTTACAGGGAAAAGTCTTCTGCTCCTTTGTCGTCTGGAGAAAAAGGACTCTATCGCCTGCAATCTTCTTTAGTGCCGCCTTTCCCCTAAGAGGCTCAAACTGCTTTAGGAACTGAAGCTGACTTTTCATACAGCTAGAAGAGAGAAAAGTCAACGATTACGTAATGTTAGTGACTAAAGAATTTAAGCGCGGCTGGTTGACCACGAGTTCCCCCGCCCATAAAAGTTGCCCTACCTGTTGGTCCGCGTTAGTCGGGTATTTCCAGCCGGTAAAGCTCCACATCCTCGCTGCGTGGACGATGAGCTTTATCCATCGGGTGTTGAGAAAAAAGACCTGGGTCGTTGGGACATTGGAATCCACAACCACATCGGCCCCGTTAAATACGAGTGTATCGAAGCCGATAGAGGCCATCTGATTACGGGTGTCTCCGGAGGCAAACCGCTGAGAAGGCTGAACGCGGTCCCACCAAATATTCCAGATCGCCTGCGTGGTGAGGATCAAATCGGGCTTCTCCCGAGCCAGAACAGCGTCTTGGAATCGGCTGTTCATCAAGGACATAGTGAACGCCCCTCCGGTCGTGTCGATCTGGCCCGATACGGCGTAGGACTCGGTGCCCGCAACGGCCGCCGCTGTCCGAGTTATGCCGCCATAGGTCGCGTAAGTCGTGCCGTCGTCCAAGGCGAGTCTTAGCCCCGATATGGCCTTGTTGTTGTTCCCAGTGCCGTCAAGGTAAATGTCGTCCCCGACATAGTCGGCCCCAGAAATCGCCGCTACGTCCATCAAGGTCGATGTGTGGTCGATGATCTTTGCCGCACCGGAGTTCTTGAGACCGTCGAGACCGGAGATCGTGATGTCAACGTAATACTGCTTCCAGTCGAACACCGCCGATGTAATGACCCTCGTCCGGGTGATGTTGAAGGTATCCAGGTCTGCATAGGAGCCTCCATTCAACCGGCCATAGATGATCGGCTGCATGATACGGTCTGCACCATCGACCCGAACATGATCTCTTTGGAGTAGCCTCGCAGCGAGCGGGTTGGCTCCGAAAAACCCATCCACTACATCTTGGATCTTATAATCGACCGTCATGGCGGAGATTTCGCCAAGCTCTCTCGTATCTGTATGTGCCATAGCTTAAAACCTCTCTTGAAACGCTATCGGCTTTAGCTCAGCCACACGGAGTAGCGACTCCCCGCTTTCGGTAGGAACTACCTAAGGCTTCGCTATGGTTGCCAAACTTTACTTCCGAACTTTTCCGTTACGGCGTTCGTCAACGCCGCCCTTCTGTCAGCCTGTTTTATCTCAGGGTTCTTGTATGGCTGTAGCGTGCTCGGCGGAGTTATCGGAGGAATGTTTCCTGGCTTAGACTTAAACTCCGTCTCAGCGTCCTGTTTTCCTAACTTCCGACCCTCGTTAAGCCACTTCTCCTTGTCCCGGTCGTACGTCTCTGCCCTGTATGCCTCATCGAACGGGTTGATCCCGTGAGCGGGAGCGAATTTCTTTACCCGGTCCATGTATTTGAGAACGTCCAAGTCCGGGTCCTGCGCCTTTCTCTGCTGAGCCTCTACGAAGACGGCAAACTGCCCCTGTAACTGGTCTGCGAGATTCTTTCCCCACTGTTCCAGGGCTTGCTGATACGTCTTTTCCTTTTCAGTTAAGGCAGCCATTTGAGCCTCACGAACTTTTTGCTCTAGGACTTGGGCCTGTCTCTCGCCCGGAAGCGTGTCCCAGCCGTCGTACCAATTCTGACCTGGATTCGGATTCGGATTTCCCGGATTGGGATTCGGATTGCCGTTCTGACGGGCGTAGTGAGCTTGCAGGATAGGCTCGGCTACGGCGATATAAGGCTCGTACTTCTCCCGATACCAACTCCTGAAAGTATCGTTCTCTTCCTGGAGTTTCTTTGCCTCTTCACCCTGTTTCTGGGTGTGTTGAGTAAAATCGGCCTTTAGGACATATTCGTTTTTCATCGCCTCCAAGAACGCCGCTTTTTGCTTCTCATCTGTGATAAGTGCCGCCATTTCTTCTATCTTCATGGCCTATTCTCCTCCTTGCGGGGCCGTCCTCTGGCGTTCAGGATTCCCGCTAGTTTGAGCTGGGATTTCTCTTGTGGTCAATCTTGACTCCTTTTGGGTCGGTCTTGATTCCACTTGAGTTCCGTCCCTGTAGCCTTAGTCAGACTCCCTCGACGATGGTCCCCCGTAGGGATTCGCCGGAGTCTCCGCCTCCTCATCTCCTCTCAAAACTGCCATTGCCCTTGAGACTCTTCCCCGTATCTTCGGATCTGCCCTTCTAGCCACGTCCATAGCGTCCAGGGCCTCTTTTATCTTCTCCGAGGCTAACGGCTTCCGCTTTGCGATAGCCGACACGTTGGAGAACATATTGGCTGCCTCTGGCATCATGCCTGGAGGCGGACCGGAAAACGGCATAGGAAGATCAGGAAAGGCCATCTCACTAGCGCGATGACTTAATCTTACGGGCCGAGGTCAAAGACGCCCCCTGCTCTTTCACCGGGGACTTCACGCTTCTTGACCCCTTTCCGTAGCCTTTTTTGCCTGCTTTCGTTCCCTTCATAGAACCTCCTTTTTAGTTATTGTCTTTCACATCCCTGGCAACATCGGTGCTTGTGGCGGCGGAGGACCGAACATGGCCCCTGGCTGAATCATGCCTCCCTGTGCTTGAAGGCCCTTTAGTCCCGGTCCCATCCTTGCCGTAATAGCGGGGAGAATAGCGGCCATCGGTATTTCTGGTTTTTGCTGCTGAGGCTCAGGCGGCATGAGGGACTTCAAGATGGGGGCGATCAAGTTCATTGAGTTTGCGGAGTCTTTTAGGCCAGCTCCAGCTAGGAGAAGTTTCAGGTCCGGCACTCCGAGAATTGACATGGGATCGGTGCCAGAGTCAGACAAGGATTTCATCCCCTTGGCTATCTTCTCGAATCCGGCCCCACTCAAGATACTTAAAATCAGATCAAACGGTGGCATAACGTCATTTGGCCCAAAGGGAGCCTTGACCGACTGGCGGTTCAATCAAGGCCCCCCAAAAAAAGGGGTGCTAACGGTTGTGCCGCCAGCACCCCTCTAAGACGGGCTATGTTTTAATCCTTCCGGCAGGAAGGATAGTTTTTAACGGGCTAAGGCCCCCTTCGGCTCCTAGCTCCTTTGCCTAAAGCGAATAAAGAAAAAATCCAAACTTGTCAATAAAAAATCTGAAAAATAGGGCCGGATTTTCAGAATTTTCTTAGGCTTCAAAGTCGTTTTCATGCCCCCTTGAAAATGGGTCTTTTCCACGCCTGAATAGTGCCTGTTGCCCTTTGCCATTTTGTCGCAACTGAAAGTCTGACCCCTCTCTAAATCCTATGGACTTCAAGTGTTCTATCCAACCAGAGAAATCCCTATCCAACATTACACACTTCTCTTTTTTCTTTCCCGCAACGGTGTGGGTGGGGAGCCACTTAGTCATTTGATAAAAGCCGTTAGACTCCATAGTTATTTGCCATTTTCTGTATGCGGTCACATAAGTTCGGGTTGCTAGTATTGTAACTGTCAAGGCCGACAAAGTTCCCAGGTATGTTCGACATTTAGATTGCCCCCTCTCCTAGTGTTCTCTGCTTCTTTCTTCCGTCAGTCTGCATCGGGTCAATACCGAACTCCTCTCTTTCCTCTTTGGCTTTTTCCATCTCCTCCTTCGCGTTTTCAATCCCGAACTCTTCCATGACCTTAGAGAGCCTGTAACCTCCAGCCTTGAATGACTCGAATTTCAGGCTTGCCCTCTGTAGCTTCGTAATAGCAAGGGAAGACCCAGGCTCTACGACGTAGCGAAAATCCCGGTAGGCTTTTTGCAGTTCCTCGATTGATCGGGGACGAAATTGTCCTGGTTTTTTATCGTCTGGCACAAGAAGAAGTTTTGATCTCTGATATTCAAAACTCTTCCATAATCCGGCGTCACCGACGTAATGGAGGATACGGTCGGAGGTGAAGAACTGGAATGCTCTCGATACCATCTTCTGCCCAATTCTCTCTGTAAACTCCTCCATCCTTCTTGCCGCCGTTCTGATAGACCCCTCGACTGCAAGCTGCAAGCCTTCTATCGCCGGTCCCGTAACGATGGACGGCATTTGCTTCTGGAGTTGGGCGTCCAGTACCCCGATATTCCGCTTTGAGAGTTCGACTAGATTCCCAACCAAGTTCATAACGTAGTCGGGGAGTATCGCTGGCACGGTCTGAACTACCTCTCGACCTGGGTTCTTGAAGATTATCTCAGCAGCGTCTTCAGCATAGGCTTTTGTCTGCTTTGGGTCCATTGCCCCGCGATCCACCATAAGGCGGATAATCGCGTTCTTTAGGATATTCCCGACAAAGGCGTCTCCGGTCCTATTGATGGCCTCTTGGAGCTTTATCTGCCGCTGCACATCGTCCGGTCCCCAGATAGTCTCCAAGTCTATGTTCCAAGAAAGCATATCTATTGGCCACTCGCCGTCCCAGAACTCGTTGTAGGTATCACGGAGAACAATCTTGCCGTTTGCCCCCCTACCGACAATTATCTTTCGGCCTCCGGGAAACGGCCTACCGTTGCCGGAAGCCGTCTCAGTCAGATTTTCGATGATAGGAAAATCGCCAGGATCGCCGACAGATTTCCGCCTATCCTGAATCCAATAAGTGTCGATAATACAACGGGGGATCGCCATGCCTTGAGGGAACTGTCCGCTTTTGGCTCCCAATTTAGCTGCGGCTGACTTTACGCGCCCGGCGGTTGATTTATCCGGCTTCTGATAGGTTGAGTACCGACTATCAGGAACGACCATGGCTCCCCTGCCTGGAATTTGGTCGTGGATGACACCAAGTGGAACAATGTCCTCGATGATTACATACTCGGCTCGTTTTAGTTCCGCTGGGTCTTTTACGGATGGATCGACTTTGACTCCTCGCGGGTCGTGGATAATAACGTCCACTTCCCCCTCTCCAAAGCGAAGCTCGGGCCTCCACGCGGTCGAGGCAAACGCTACTCCCATGTCGGCTCCATAATGGCCCACCCGTTCCAGTTTTGAGTTCATGGACGTTTCATGCCATAGATAATCGGAGCATTTCATTAAGACTTCTGCGGCATCCCCAAGGCCATTACGCATCGGGAGTATCTTTACCCTGGGCTTCATCTCAGACACCTTGCCCACCTTGGCGTCGATGTTCTCCCGGATGACGTTATACTGAAAATAGGGCTTTCTCTCTTTAATCTTCCATTGGCTAGTCCCCCTCACTTCGCCCAAGTTTTGCTCTACCCGGTCGTCAAAGCCCTTCTTTACCTCATCGGCTTCGGAGTCTAGTCGCTCCAATGCCTGAATGAGATCCGATTCTTGCCCGTACTTAGCCATTTAAGCTATCGGCTGCGGATGACTTTGCTTTGCCAGTTTCTCGGCTATTCTCTTTTTGTCCACCTCTCCCCCACACTTATTGGAGCAATAGGACTGCCCCAAGTGAGCGGGAATAAAGGGCTTGTTACAATTCATGCAGGTAGTCTCGTCCGGGTTAAATTCAATCCGGTTCTCCCATACCGAGTCGAATATAGGAGCCTGCGCCATGCCGTTCTCATCGGCAAAGGCAAACCATCCGGCAAAACATTGCCAGAGTGGACGCTTATGGATTCTCTCGGCTATCTCCCGTATCCAGTTGACCTTATTCGGTGGGAGTTTCGCCATCACAAGCCTCGCTCCAAGATCGGTCTGGAAGTTCGTAAAGGTATGACCTCGGTCGAGATAGGACTTCACGACCGCAAAGGCTTGATCTAACTCCCCCGCCTTGTGGTCCAGCATGGTTTCCTCTCTCCTGAGGCTTTCTTCAATCGGAATTAACGGAGAGGGCCTAAACGTTCCCCTGAGCTCTTCTGTCTTTTCCCCTCCCTCAATGGGAATTAAAAGTTTCTCGAGCTCCTGTGGCATTACCATACAATTCTCCTTTCAGTTTTTGATAACTCTGTCTTAACGAATCGGCGTGAATAATCGGCTTTTCTACATCAATCCAGGTTGGCCTCTCGCCCTTTTTCTTAGCCAGCACAAGACGTTTACATTTTCTCCATTCAATCTGATAGCTTCGATGACGCGGAGAAAAGTCTTGCCCATAAATCGCCAGTCTTAATGCTCGCGCTTTTGTGCCTCTCATCGTAATTCCTTCGTCCGATATTTCTGTTTGTCAAATAGGTGGACCGGCCAGTCTTGCTCTTTCAAAATCCTCCCAAATAGCCAGAACTTCCGCCTCTGTTTTTCTACCAGTATAGTCCGTTGCCTCTTCCAAGTAGGAGATCAGACTCAAAAATGTTATTTCTTCTTGAGCTTTTTCTTTTAGGAGCATTTCCTCTTCGGACATATTTTGGTCCATATCTATTTCACTGACCGCATGCCACTGCCGTTGCTCAAAGGGGGGTTGCCAGAACCATCGTTTTTCGCCAGTATCGTCATCAGTCACGAAAGACCAACGCCCTCTAGCTGGACAATCTCGGAGAAAATGGCTGACATTCTCGTCCGGTAGCAATTCATAAAGATCAAAGAGCAACTGCCTAACTCTGGCTTCATGGTTCAAATCGTATTTCCACTCCGTCCACACAGATTTTTCTTGTATCGTTTGCATTTGACTTCCGGTCATTGTGCCTCCTAACTCCTTCACCACGGTTTTGTCTCCGATCTGGCAGTATGAACGCCGATGGCTCTTAGCCCCTCAACGTCGTAGTAAGCAGGGTCGCGTTCTCGATACTTTTCCTCCGTCTTTTCCTGCTTGAATTCCATCTCCCCTTCTTGGCTCCACATAGCTTCGTCCTCAGAGATCCGGAGAGCTATCATAAAGGCTTGTATGAGATCGTCCGTTGACCCTGGTCCCGCATTGTAGGTATGGAAACCTCCAGGCGTAACGTCCCGGACATAATTCAACATCTCCTCCAAAAGAGCCTCACTGTAAATGTGAAGTTGGCGGTTCCAGAGAAGATGGCGGCAAAGATCGACAAGCAGAATCTTGGAGTTATTGGTCGTGGACCAACCTAAGAAGTTCGTATATTTGACGTTTATCTGGTCCCGCTTTTGCCAGATATGGATATTGGGATAGCAGAGTTCCTGTAGCCGGACCACGCAACCAAGCCCGTACTTTTCCGTTTCCGGCGCTATCTGGGCGACGTTGTAATACATCCCCAAGTGAAAGAGTACATCGGCAAAGTCGCGGGCGTCTATATAGCCTTGCCACTCGGCAACTTGTTTGCGATTCCCCTGCTTGACTATTTCAGCAGTAGTGGCATCGTGGGCTTCATCGTCTATTCCAGCGCCCAGGTCACTTCCCAAATGATATTCAGCACCTTGTTCCGGCTCCTCCCAAATCAGCAATCGACCATCTGGATCGTCATAGAGCTTCCCGTCTATCGTCATCTCGCAGCGTCTTTTGGGCGGCTTTATCTGGCCCCTTAGCTCCATGAGTCGGTCGATCGGAAAAGCGGAGTGGCCCCCTGGAATCCACGCCTCTTCAAATGTGAACGGGAACGAGATTCGGAAGGCATAAATATCGCCGTCCAAGTCCATGAGTTTTCTTCTTCGCCATTTGAGATTTTCGAGCGTAAGTAGCGGTACGGTCTTGAGCAAGTGCTTTTCTTCTTGCGTAGTCTTGAATATCTCGCCTTTCTCTAACGAGATTTGAAACTCCGGCTGTCTCCACCACCGAACAAAATGATACTCCCATTCGCTTTCTCCCCGCATAGCCCTTTCACACATTGATTTGAGCATTTCGGCTCCCGCAGCCCAATGTGCCGTGGACTCAATAATGCCGATAGTATTCTTGCCGTCAGAGAAGGCGGGGATTAAACTGTCTTTAAGAGATTGGACTGAGGCGTAACGGGCCAACTCCGACAGATGCAGTGCGTGGACGGTAAACCCAGTTCCTACGTTTATGTTCTTTGCCTCTCCGACAATTAGCTCTGAGTTAAGCCCCGGATCGTCCGTCCTGGCCCGCATATTAGGATTACCCAAAACCATGCGCGTTCCTTTGGTAAAGTATTTCTGCATGGGACGTATGTCGTCGGACAAATTCTCATAGTAATTGTTGTAGATCCCAAAAATTGTGCCGACCGTGGTCTTATCCTGAGCTACGACAAAGGCATGGACATTATGGGTGAGATAGGTAAGGCGGGAGACAATACCAGCCGCCATAGTTGACTCTCCAGGCTGGCGACACTTAAAGACGATCTGGCGAATCTTCCCTATCCTAGCAAGTTGCTTTTCTGCGGCCTCAATTTGGTCTAACTGCCAACGGTAAGGACGGAACTGCTGTAAGTCACTCTCTCCGGTAACGTCCTTAATGACTATCTTTAGCTCTTTTTCGCAGAATAGTCTAAGATCCTGATTGTAGAGGGCAATTTTCGCCGCTCTTTGGATCTCAGAGGGGTCGTATTGGGATAGGTCTAGCTGGCTAAGTCCTTCGCTCATAGATCGGCGGAGCCGAATCTATTAGTCTCTCCATTTGGGGGCCTCTCTTATGTAGGTCTTTTCGTCTTTGTCCTTTGCCTCTTGTTCCCTGATAGCACAGATTTTATCCCTCTCGCTGCCGGGCGAGTAGAGGCAAGGAGGCTGTTTGTCTGGATCAAAGTTACATTCGGGAAACTTAAAAATCTCTCTTATGTGGTCAAATTCGTTTTGGATGTCATTGAAACATTGGCGAGACCACAAAACGACAAAGATCAAGAAAACAAAAACGGCAACCAAGAGAACGACAATCGCGCCTAACAGCCAGATCATCTTCTTCCCTTCACATTCCGCTTTGACTTAGCCTTGCGAAGCGATGTGGTGCATATCGCATACGGATTGCCGGTTCCCTTGCGCTTCACATCGGAAACACACCTATCGAATTTCTCAGTCTGGCCTTTTAAGTCTTTCGGGGGCATCAGCTTTTATCCTCAATCTTGGCAAGTTCTTTTAACCCCTCAATGCTGAGTCCGTGACTAAGAAGCTCCGTGGGACTGAGCCTCTTTTTTGCCCCAGACTGCTCATATTCAATCTTTTTCTTTGCTGGAACCACGGTGTGGATGGCGATAGGGGCGATACGGAGTCGGGCATTGGCAGTCCAACGGTGAGCCTTTGCAAATTTCTCCACTTCCTTCGGGTCTCCGCCTACAATAAACTCGTACCATCCAACCAGTTTTCCCGCTATGTCTTGGATGCGGAGATAGAGAGCATCGTCGGCAGATACAATCTCAGTAGTGGATTGTTGGGATTCGGGAAGATTTTGAGAACCGTTGCCGTTTGAGTCGGACATGGCTAAACGGGAAGGATAAAAGAAAAAGGCTCAGGTGTCAACAGAAACTTTAACGCCTGGAACTAGCTTCATAAGCTCGGGCAATTCCAAAGCTGCTCGAATGATAGCTCTCCTTATGAGGTAAGAAGGCTTTAGGCCTTTATCTCGACTGCGTTTCCAGATTTCACATAAATTCGCAATCTTATCCAGTTTTTCGGCAGCATTATCGTTCCAGACTTTGATTTCGGCCAGAAGTTCTCCATCGCGTTCATGTACGTCTCCCATGTCTTTCTCCTATCTCTTTTCTGATTGCGTCGTTGTGGGCCATGGGTTCACATCCAAGACACAGATATATCTTGAGATAATAGCACCATACGACGTTTTCGGACGCCCCGCAATGGGAGCAAAATAGCCTAATCACCCGACTTTCTGAGTGGTAGTGGTTCAGTCTAGTTTTATGAAGCCTGAAAAGCAATGGGGGAGGCCAGGTCAATAATTTGCAGGATTGCTTTAGTAGGGATTGTCATGTCTCCGCAACCTTGACGGGAGACGTTATCATGATTGTGGGAGATGTGAGGGACGATTACCTTGCAATCGTCCCCGTCATGAAGTAGCCATCCAACCGAGCGACAGACAAGAGCCTTTGGTTGGCAGGTGTCGAGATCCTGCCAAGTAGGACTGCAACCAAATGAGTCGAGCCACTCGATTAAAACTAATCGCACGGCCTACTTTTTTGACTTATGCGGACGATTTGTCAATGCCGATCCCGCTGCACTCTTAGCCGCTGGCGTTTACTTTCCATGGCGTCAATCATGGCATCTGCGGTTGACGGATCTGTGGGTGCTATCGGTCCGCCCCAGCCGTCATAGTATCCCTCGAATGTGAAAAAATGCTCAAATCCTTGGGGGCTACGAATGCGATTCATATGTGTGCCCTCTATAATAGTCCAATCCCCTGAAAGATTTAATAACTCAACAGTTCCGTCTTTATGTTGAACTCTAATAATCATTTCAGAGCTGCTTTGTTAAGTGCATAATTCCGCTACCTTCTGAGTCCAAGCGTTGACAACGAAACATTCTGGGCATGGAGCCATTCCTGGGTGATAATGAATCGGAGGATACTCCTTCTTACCCAAGTCCCATATCTTACCATCCTGAGTCTTAACAAAGCTACTGTAAATGCCGTAATCCATTTTCATTATTCATCCCTCACACAAAACGCCACACCGCCAAGTCGTTCTCTCTTTTTGAACTCCTCATTAGCCTTATCCCTAGCCTCCTCACAGGTGTGCTTAGAGAGTTTACGGATATGCTCCACGGTCATAACTCCCTCCGCCCTAATGCCCAATGCAGAGCCGTAGATAAACCCTATGACTATGAGCATATACATAAGCTCTAACCACAGGGTTGAGACGGACGTAGGGGCCGCTCACCCTTAGCGTTAGAAAGATATATTTTACGGAGGCGCTTCATGGATTATCCAAAAATAAAAAGGGTCATTGAAGTTGACCAGGGCGACATCGTTGAAGAACTAAACAAAAAACTCTCGGAGGGCTGGCTACTTCTTGCGATAAGAAAGTATCGCGTTGCCAAACCGGATGATGAATTCCGAGAGTTCGCCATTTATGTCCTTGGGCTACCGTCAGAATAGACATGTTGGATTATCAATCCCCCACGTCGTATATACACCCAGCCACCATTGGAAGCCATCCACGATGCTGTCCAGCCGTCTTTAGGTGGTGGAGTTTTATCGAGATTGGATTTTGTCTCAATCTCTGCAACTTCTTGAGCCGAAAGTGGCCGTCGATTCTGATCGTAGTAAGATGTTTTATCCATTCGTCTGTGATCTCCTTTCTAACCATAGGCTTGACACCGATCGGGCGGAGCGCCCGACTGGTCAGCCTTATCGTCACCCTTGGACCTCCTCAATCTCAACAACAAGGCACGGAGCAATGGGATTCGGGTGTAATATAGTATTACCGTAACCAGGCGTGGATTGGATATTCATACCAGTAACAGTTCCCCGAACCCGAATAGAAATCGTTTCGCCTGGAGAGGTCTTTTTGAAAAGCACCTGAGCTTGATCGCCATAAATTATAAGCGTTCCAATCACATCAGCCATATATCCTCCTTTAGTCTATCAGCCTAATCCTTCTTTGTCCCGATTTGGAAACACGAATCGACGGTGGATTTGACGGCGAAGCACTTGCTTGCCGTGCAAGTTGTTCAAGAAACGGATTTATCTTTTGTACCCAAGGCTCATACGTTTCTCGATACCAACGTAAAAATAGATCTCGCTCGTCCTTATAAGCATCGCGTTCTCTGGTAAGTTGCTCAACATCTAAAATCTCCCAACTATGCGACGCCTTACTTGAAACCGTTATACTAAACAGACCGGCCTGTACAGTCCGAGTTATATTATCCTGCTGATACCAAGAGAGTATCTCACTTCCATTTACCGTGACTCCTATCTTTTGTCCTGCCATTTCCTCCTCATCTCAGTCTATGAGTCTTATTCTCCGTTTTCCCATTACCCGTTGGCGAATAGGAGGAAGAGGTTTTTCTGGCTCAACAGCATTAGGGCCAGTATTCTTGTAAATAATCTCCGCAATGTTATCCAAAAGGCTAGGGACAAATGTTCCAGGCCCTACGGTATCTCCTGCGGATGTAAGGTCATTTGTGTTGCCCGCAACTCCTAACAAACTACCAAAGTTTGCTCCTG
>ERZ1292623.616-Hain-H51-01um-R1-616-length-37594-cov-6_pt1 | contig 37594 bp, 36 predicted proteins | sample MGYA00564398_ERZ1292623 | MGnify/ENA primary metagenome ERZ1292623 (study PRJEB36523, sample SAMEA6512633) | groundwater metagenome | collected 2019-01-07 | study: AquaDiva: Metagenomics assemblies of 32 groundwater samples
ATTTCTTTAGCGTTGCTTCATGGTTATCTATCAAAGCAACGACACGCTCTCCATTTTCCGCCGTGTCTTGTTGCTTTACTAAAACAACATCTCCATCTTGGATATTCTCATCAATCATACTATTTCCAATTACACGCAGAGCATAAAGATTGCCGGTGCTAGGCAATATGTTTTTGGGAACAGCAATAAATTCATTTTGGCGAATTGCCTCTATTGGTTCACCGGCGGCGATAGTTCCTAAAAGAGGAATTTTAACCATTGGCTCCTTGGAAGCAACGCTAATGGCACGAGCTTTGTTCCCCGCATTGTCCAAATGGCCACTCTCTCGGAGTTTTGAGATGTGGAAATGGACAGTAGAAACAGAAGCGAGTTTAAGTCGCGTTCTAATCTCCTCAAACGAAGGAGCATATCTTTTCTTCGCCGTGTAGCTTTCTACAAAGTCCATAACCTCTTTTTGGCGTTTTGTAAGCATGTGCTTTTAAATATAATGCCCGTTTATCGCACATTGGTTATAATAGAACAAAAGTAGAAAATCAAAGTCGCGTTATCCCCAAATCAATTACCTCGCCGCAAGCCGACGGGAAAATCTGCTACGTGTATTATAAATTTAGCAATTAACCGCACGAAAATACCAAACATTTCTGTCGTTGCATATCGCTAAATAAAAAGTCGTCTCTTTACAAATCAGAACCAAGCCCGTCAATGTCGGATTCATTAAAGGCGTTCAAATCGGCCTCAATAGCCGAGGTCTCGTCGGAAGAACTCTGATTTAGAATTGCTTCCGGACTGACCGATTCTCCGCTATTTATCGCTGGATTCGGGTTATTGTCGGGGGTTATGTTTGTTTTTGAATTCATTCTTGAACTCCAGAAGTATATCCCGCCGATTAGAATAATGGCAAGAATTATGATGAGACCTATCACCGGACCGACCGACCGATTGCTGGCCGGAGAGCCGTTGCTTGAAGAGCCCGAAGTGTCAACTGTGTTGGTGTCCATAGTATTTTTGCGCACCGCTTTCGGCGCGCGGCTAATTAATAATTAATTATTTGAATTGGCTTCTGTGGAAGCGGATGGGTCGGTTTCAGACACTCCGTTTATCAAGGTCTTTCCTTCTTTGTTGATTCCCGGTTTGAGACCGACAATTGCCCTGACAAGGTTTTGATGGGCATTTTTAAGGTGTTCTCTTGCCAATCTGATATTTTCCAAGGTCTTGGTTAAAGTTGCTCGGATGTTGTTTGCCCCGTCTGTCGCCGATGAGTTCTTTGCCGCCGACGAGACATCATTCTCGGTATTCTCGGTCGTGTTTCCCGGCTCTATTGAACGGTCGGCGTTGACATAAGTTGTGCCGCCAAAACTGCAACGCGCCGGGTTGCTTTCCATAACAGTACCTTTGTTTGCGACGCACACCCTGAACATTTTCGTGCTCCACATTGTTTTCCCGCCGTATATCGTGTTGGCCTTTATGCTGGTTATGTCAGTTTTATCTACCTTATCTACGGATGCGACTTTATCGGCGAACGCGGCGAACTCGGTTTTAAATGAAACTCTAGCCGCTTCTATAAATGTTTTTGCCAGTCGCAGTTCTTCGCGGGCGACGGCCGTAAATTTCAAACCGGCTGACACGTCAATGTTTTCGGATGACAATTTCTTCATCCGCGACTCAATTCGCTCTGCCAATTTAGAAATCCGACCATGAACCGCTTCAAGATTTTTGACGGCATGTTCAAATCGTCTCGCAAAGTTTTCAAATGGATTTCCTTGATTTCCTGATTCTCCTCTAGATTTATCATCGGCCATAATTTTTCCTTTATTCATCATTTCTAATCTGTTTCCGCTAACCGCTGAACCGTCGGGTTGACCTTTGTTAGACGATGTCATCCCGCCGCCTTCGTCCGGAATTGGCCTGTTCCCGGGTAACAATTTGTTTGTAGGCAACAATCTGTCTGCGGGCAAGGGCCGGGGGTTATTGTATTTTATCCTAGAGTTAGATTCTGCTTGAGCAATCGCAACGCTTCCGATGAGGAGAGAAGCGACCGCAAATCCCAGGACACTAAAACGCGTTAGTTTTTTCATGGTTATTTTTTAATTGATAAATGACGATAAAAATCGGCTTTATGTGCAATTATAAAGACGCTCTGATTTTTATTGTATTACACTTTGGAAAATTTATCTTTATAGGTCTTTATGCCCTGTTTGAATGCTACAATGGCGTCCTTTTTCGGCAAAAAACCCTTTACTTCAACTATTTTGTCTTGAAGTTTCTTGTATGTGGAATAAAAATGTTCAATTTCTCTGATGGTATGGGGGTTTATGTCCTTTAGGTCTTTGGTGTCTGTCCAGCGCGGGTCGTCTATCGGAACGGCGATTATTTTTGAATCCGAGTCCCCGCTATCAATCATTTCCATGAGAGCAACGGGCCGAACTCGGACGAGGATGCCCGGAAGAAGGGGAAAAGTGGTTAAAAGAATAACGTCAACAGGGTCGTTGTCTTCCCAGAGGGTCTGGGGGATAAAGCCATAATCAAAAGGGAAATCCTGAGCGGTGTGAGCCACTCGGTCAAGAGCGATGAGGCCGGTTTCTTTGTCAACTTCATATTTGTTTTTTGAACCCTTGTTGATTTCGATGATTACATTCATTTTTTCCTCGGTGCCGGGAACGATGTCGTGCCATAAATTAAAGTTACTCATGTTATAAAGAAATTTAAATTACTCATTTTTAACGTTTTCGCCGGCCTCGGCCATTTTCTCGCCCTGGGCCGACTGGATGTCAATTTTCCAGCCGGTAAGTTTGGCGGCCAGCCGGACATTTTGACCGCCCTTGCCGATTGCGAGCGACTGCTGGTCTTCCGTTACCGTTACTGACGCTTTCTTTTCCATTTCGTCTATATCAACGGACAAAACCTTTGCCGGAGACAAAGCGTCCTCAACGAATTTTTTCTGGTCGGCCGACCATTCAATTATATCAATTTTTTCGCCGCCGAGTTCGCTCATGACGGTTGTAACCCGCACGCCACGCTGGCCGACCATTGAACCGACTGGGTCAATATGGCTGTCGTTTGAAGCCACAGCGATTTTGGTTCGGGAGCCGGCTTCCCTTGCGACGGCTTTGATGACGACCGTGCCGCCGCTGATTTCCGGCGTTTCAACCTCAAAAAGTTTTTCCAAAAATTTCGGATGAGCGCGGGAGAGTCGCAAAAAGATGCCACGGGGCGATTCCTCCACCCGATAAAGATATGAACGAACTCGCTCGCCTTGGCTGTAACGCTCGCCCGGTATCTGGTCTTCGTAGGAAAGCATGCCTGTGGCTCGTCCCATGTCCACAAAAATATTGCCGCGCTCAATTCTTTGGACAGTGCCGGTAACAATTTTGCCTTCTTGTTCGCCGTATTCTTTTAAAACCGCGGTTTTTTCGGCTTCGCGGATTTTTTGAATAATAACCTGTTTGGCTGTCTGGGATGCAATCCGACCATAATCCTCTTTATTATCAAGCGGAAAAATAATTTCATCGCCGAGTTTGGCGTCCCGTTTTATTTTCTTTGCGTCGGCCAGCAAAATGTGGTGTTCCGGATTGAAAATGTCTTTTTCAATTTCTTCACTTTCGCCTTCCACGCCGGTTTCTTTCTTTCTTGTTTTCGGCTCGGTTTCGCTGGTCGGGTCAAAAACAACCGTTGATTCGTCAACGACGACTTTTACTTGGGAAAATTCGGTCTTGCCTGAATTGAGGTCAAATTTAGAATGGATAATCTGACCTTTTTGGCCGTATTCTTTTTTATAGGCGGTGGCCAGAGCCATTTCAATGGCCTCAATGACTTTTTCTTTCGGAATGCCTCGCTCCTGTTCCAGCTGTTCCAGAACGGAGTTTATGATTTTTAGGTCTAACATGTTATTTTCTATTATTTTCGCGGGTTTTCGCCGGCAAAGGCGTTTTTTGCCGGTTTTTTTCTAAAATTCTAAAAAAATAGTCCGCCGTTGGGCGAACTTATTACACCAATATCCTATCAAATCATTAGGTCGTTGTCCAATTTTCTCCTAATAGCCCGCAGTATGCTTTTTTTCGCAGAAAACGCAACTGCTTCAAAAAGCATACTGCGGGCTATTAGAGCCACATATTTAGCTGGTAGTTTACAGTTTACAGTAAACTGCAAACTCGCTAATTTTTCGGTGTTATCCCCATAACTGACGGCTGGTTTAGGTTCGGCGCGACAAAATGTGCTAGAATTCTTTCAGTTAAATGGCTGTTCATGTCGGCGTATTTTGTTTTGAACAAGACCCTTATTTTATAAATAAACTCCGAATAATTTTTAAATGAAAGCATTTTTAAAAAGTTTTTTTTCTCCTCTTTGGAACAGCAAAATAGCGGTTGCTCTCGCGTTGTCGCTGGTTTTGGTCGGGGCGGCGGTGTTTTTCTGGGGAGGGGTTACTGAAAGGGCTTTGGGAGAGAATTGCAATCCTTTTCAGTGTGGCGACTGCGTAGATAATAACGATGGAGATGGGTTAATTGATTTTAATCGCCAAGGCCGCGTGGCTGATGTTGACCCTGATTGTGAATCTGCAACTGACGACAGCGAAAGCCCTGTCGGTGGCGGTGGTGGCGGGCCCGGCGGTGGCCCAGGTCTAGGCAGTAACTCTCCATTGTGCGGTTTTGCTTGGGGAGCGACGGATGAAGCCCCCTCACCTTCTAAAATGGGCGTTGGCTGGGTGAGTTTCAACAGTAAAGATTGCGATACTAATGGGAACAATCGTTTTGACGATGGCGTGCCGGGATGTCCTACCTCCGGGACAGTTTTCCCTTACGCGGTTTCTGTTGACAAAAATGGGAATCTTGTCGGTTATGCTTGGAGTAGTAACATTTACTGGATAAAATTCGGAGGGTTAGGTGACCCTCCAAATACAAGTGGAAATAATGAGGACGATGCAAAAATTTCGGGTAGCGGCAGTGTTTCTGGTTGGGCTCGAGCGATTGTCGCTGTTGGCCGAAACGACGGTTGGGACGGCTGGATTAGCTTGAGGGGTAATCTGTCTGGCTCTCAAGGTTTGCCAGGTTCATCAGGCAGTGACTATGGAATAAATTTTAATCAAAGTACCAGAAAATTTAGCGGTTTTTCATGGGGTAGCGAAGTTGTCGGCTGGTTGAAATGGGACCAAGCGTCTGGTAACGGGGTGCGGTATTGCGACGCTCAAAATCTGATAGCGCTTCTTACCGCTGACCCTGTTGAGGGCACAGTTCCTTTTGATTCAACGCTTACGGCAACCTCCCGAGTTGCTTTGGAATCTCAAAGACAACTTGCCCAAGTCGCGGATTTGTATCGCTTTGATTGTGGTCTTGGTGAAGGATGGGGCGAATCCCAACTGCTTAATTTTCATACTTGCACATATGATGTTTCCGGATGGTTTTATCCTCGGGTTGAAATAAAGTCCGGTGGTTTAGACGCCATAGGAACAGTCGAAATTCACGCTAAACCGGCGGCCGGTAATCTTGGGGCGGAATGCACTGTGTCTCCAGCTCCTTTGCTTATCAATCAGGAGGCGACATGGACGGCAGGGATTAGTCCACAAGGGGTAACGACTCTACCATATGTGTACACATTCACATTTGATGATGACCTTGACGGCGATTTCGATGATTTCTCCGCGAATGTTTCCAAAGGTGATACTTCCCCAGCAACGGTCGCCAGAACCTACAGTATTCTCGGGAAAAAATCTGTTAGGGTTTCCGTTACTGACAGCTCGTCTCCAGCAAATACCGGGATATGTGAAGAAAGCACAGGTGTAATCGTGCGACCCAAAATCATAGAAATTTAATATGAATCAAGAACATCACAACAAAATAATAATTATCGCGGGTATTCTGGTCTTGGTTATTGTCGCCATTCTCGGAGTGGCGGCGATTGGCGGAAAAAACAAAAAAACATTATCGCCGCCACCGCAGGTTAGCAACACTGACCGTCAATATCAAATGCTTATTGAAGCCACGACGGTCAAAGGAAGTTCTTCGATCACTGACCCTGAAGTTCAGAAGCTGATTGAAGCCACAAGCGTGTCTAAGAACGCAAATGGAGGAAGCGCAAGCAACCGCGAGGCCTTGATTCGGGCGACGAGCGTCATTTGATTCAATGGTTGAAAATTAAGATTTAAATAATTAATAAATTAATAGGTTAAAAATAAAAAAATTATGAAATACGATAACAAAATTCTGGACACAATCAAAGTAATCTTTCTGGCGCTTATGTTGACTGTCGGAATACAGTATGTGTCGGCCCAGAGTTGGACAGCGCCGACAAACACGCCACCGAACGGGAACACATACGCGCCTCTTAACATCAGTAATCTTGGGCAAGTAAAGGACGCGGGTTTGACGCTTGGCTTTGGACTCGGTGCGCCGTCAGTAACACCGGCCCTTATAATTCCGTATGGTCTGGTAAGTATTGGTGACACAACTGATCCATACGAGCCAGCGGAAAAAATTGATGTGGTTGGGAATGTTAAAGCGACAGGTTTTTGTCTTCGGGATGGGTCAAGCTGTATAACATCATGGCCGGCTGGCGGCGGCGGTGGTTTGCCGACCGGAACGGCTAGTCAAACATTAAGGCATAACGGAACAACTTGGCTAGCCAATAGCATTATCTCAAATGACGGCGCGAATGTCGGAATCGGAACGACAGGGGGAACCCACAAGCTTAATGTCGCCGGAAGCGTTAATGTAACGGGTACGAATAGTTGTTACAGAATCAACGGTGCCTGCATCGGTAACGTGTCTGGAGCCGGAACGGCGAACTATGTGCCAAAATGGTCGTCGGCATCGGCTACTCTTGTGGACAGCCGAATTATTGATAGAGGAGTGCATCCTGGTGGTTCTCAAACCGGTGGGGTCGGCATCAACATGACAAATCCCCGCGCACCTCTCCATGTAGGCCCAGACGACGTTGGCTCTGGATTACTTCGGGTCAGTAAATCAGCCACTAGCTCGGGCAATTCGGCTCTGCAACTGTACAAAGATGGCACTCCTTGGACAGGTTGGGCATTTGTAAATAACCCTCAAGATGATCTTGAAATTAATTACGACGGTAGTGAAAATTCAAGAACAAATACCCCCTTCTTTATTAAAGCCGGAGTCCCTAGTCCTAATTCAACTAACGGGTATGTCGGAGTCGGAACAACTAATCCACTAAGAAAACTGCATGTTGCCGATGGAAGCATTTATTTGGACGGAGCCGGAAAAAATATAATTATGAAATCGCTGGGTGGCATATGTTATGCAATTACTGTAAGTGAAGACGGAGTGTTAAATTCACTCCGCGTGACTTGCCCTCAGTAGCTTTGAAATACGACCCCAATCCTCATTTCTTTCTACCATCCAAACTCCTCATCCCCCGCCCTCTGGCTTGGATGGGGTTTTTGTTTGGTATAATTTAGAGGAAATAAAAAGCCCGCGGGTTTTCTTTTATAACTGAAAAGTCAAACAGCCCTTATTATGCACGTTGAAGAAAAGCAACTAAAAAATTTCATTCTTGACTCCGGACTGGTGTCAAAAAGCGCCCTAACCACGGCCGAAAAACACGCCCAAGAAACCGGCCAGAATCTCGGCGATGTTTTGGTTTCGGACGGCGCCATAAATGAAAACGACCTGCGCCGGATTCAGGCCAGCATTCTCGGCATACCTTTTGTTGACCTAAAGGGCGAGCATTTGGATTTTGAGGTGTTGTCCTCAATTCCCGAACCGATTGCCCGCAATCACAACATCGTGGCGTTTCGCCGAGGCAAGGATTCGCTTGAAGTGGCGATGCTCAACACCGACGACTTGCCGGCCATTGATTTCATAAAAAAGAAAGTCGGCCTGAAAATCCTGCCACGATACACCGACAGCGAATCAATCAAAAGCGCTCTGCTTCAGTATCAAAAAAGTTTGAAAGCCGAATTTGGCGATTTGATTCAAAAAGAAATCGGTTCAATTAAAACAATCGCCGAAGGAATTGAGGGAGTTGAGGGAATGGAAGGCGACAAAATTTCCGGCGATGATTTGAAAAAACTGGCCGAGGATTTGCCGGTCGTGAGAATAGTGGATACCCTTTTGAAGCACGCCATAATCCAGAACGCTTCTGATATCCACATTGAACCGCTTGAGGAACAGTTGCTTGTCCGCTATCGCATAGACGGCCTTCTCCGCGACGCCATGGTTTTGCCAAAAAATGTCGCGCCAAGCATCGCCGCCCGCATTAAAGTTTTGTCCAATCTTAAACTGGACGAAAAACGCCTGCCCCAAGACGGCCGTTTCAAAATTGACCTAAACGGCGAGAAAATTTCTTTCCGGGTTTCAACTTTGCCGACCTATTACGGCGAAAAAATCGTAACCCGTGTTTTGCGCGAAAGCGTTTCCGGTTTCACTTTGGAAGCGTCGGGTTTCCACGGCGAGTCGCTTGAGCGGGTTCATAAAGCGTTGAATCTCACGACCGGCATGATTCTGACAACCGGCCCGACCGGTTCCGGAAAAACCACCACTCTTTACACCATGCTTGATATTTTGAATACGCCGGATGTCAACATTTCAACCATTGAGGACCCGATTGAATATCAAATGGACAGAATAAATCAGACCCAAGTGAAATCCGAAATCGGCCTGACTTTCGGCACCGGCTTGCGGACGCTTGTTCGTCAGGACCCGGACATCATTATGGTCGGAGAAATTCGCGACACCGAAACGGCCTCTTTGGCAATCAACGCCTCGCTTACCGGCCATCTTGTGCTCTCAACTCTTCACACCAACTCGGCCGCCGGCGCTCTTCCGCGCCTGATTGATATGCACGCCGAGCCGTTTCTGATTGTTTCCACCGTCAGTATTATCATCGGCCAGAGATTGGTCCGGAAACTTACGGATAAAAAGGAAAAATATTTTATGACTGCGGCCGAAATCAAAACTCTTTCCGAATCGGTTGACATAGAGCGAGTCCTCCGCGCGCTCAAAGAGGAAAAAATTGTTGACCCGAAAGTGGTTTGGGAAAAAATCCCGCTCTTTCGGCCAAAAACCGGCGTAAATCCCGAAGACGCATTTTCTGGTCGCATCGGAATTTACGAAGTCATGAAAATGTCTTCGGCGGTGAAAGAATTGGTTATGCAAGGCAAAACCGACAAAGACCTTGAAGTCCAAGCCAAGAAAGAAGGCATGCTGACGATGATTGAAGACGGCGTGTTTAAGGCGGTTCAAGGACTGACGACGATTGAAGAAATTTTGCGGGTCGTTTCCGAGTAGCTGGCGACAAATCCGCTCTTGTAACCGGTTTTTGAGCGGGCAAGCGGACAAAAAATTTCCAAATTTCCAAACTTCCGAAAATTTTTAACAAAACAAATGACAAAATTTAAATTCAAAGCGGTTCGCCAAGGCGGGGAAAAATACGAAGGCGAGAAAGAGGCGACGGATAAATTTGCTTTATATGAAATGATAAGAAAAGAGGGCGGAACGGTTACTCATGTTGAAGAAGCAAAGGGGGCGCGCTCAAAATCTTTGAAAATGCCGGCCTTTTTGGGTTTTTTGAACAAGGTAAAAATGACCGACAAAGTCCAGTTTGCCAAGAATCTGGGCGTCATGATTGAAGCCGGTTTGCCGATGACTCGGGCGATTTCGGTTATGGAAAGACAGACCAGAAGCGTGGTTTTCAAGACGATTCTCGTTGATTTGAATGCGAGCATCGGCAGAGGCGAGTCGCTTTCGTTGGCGATGGGGAAGCACACAAACACATTCTCGGAACTTTTTGTCTCAATGGTAAAGGCCGGCGAGGAGTCGGGCAGTTTGACCGCTTCGCTCAAGGCCGTCGGCAGTCAGCTTGAAAAGGCCTATCTCCTGACAAAAAAAATTCGCGGAGCCATGATATACCCGGCGATAATCATTTGCATAATGATTGCAATTACTTTTCTCATGCTCACTCTGGTCGTGCCGACTCTTTCGGGCGTTTTTAAGGAGCTGAATGTTCAACTGCCCTTGATGACCAGAATCGTCATCGGTCTTTCGGATTTCTTGAAAAACAACATTTTTCTTTCGCTGGGGACGCTGGTGATTATCGTGGCTTCATTTATGTATTGGCGAAAAACAGCCGTCGGCAAACGAACGCTTGACGCGCTAGTCCTGCGTTTGCCGATTGTGGCGACGATTGTCAAACAAGCCAACTCGGCACGGACCGCGCGAACTCTCGCCTCGCTTCTTTCGGCCGGCGTTGATGTTTTGGTTGCTCTAAAAATCTCCGGCGATGTCGTGCAAAACGTTTTTTATAAAGAGATTCTAAAAAAGGCCGAGGTAGCGGTGGAAAAAGGCAATCCGCTTTCGGCCGTATTTATGGCTGAAGAAAAACTCTATCCGGCTTTTGTCGGTGAAATGACCAATATCGGCGAAGAAACCGGTCAGCTTTCCAAAATGTACGAGAATATCGCGATTTATTATGAAAACGAGGTTGAGCAAAAAACCAAAGACCTTTCAACGGTAATAGAGCCGTTTCTTATGGTTTTCATCGGTATCGCCGTCGGTTTTTTCGCCGTCTCAATGCTCTCGCCGATTTATGCTCTTGTTGATGTCATATAAAAAAACTAGGGGTTTCAGTCTTGTGGAGATGCTGGTCGGCATCGCCCTGTTTCTTGTCATTGCCACGGGAATTTACGGAGCGTTTACGACCGTGCTTACCGTCATTTCGGCCTCGCGAGCAAAAATTATCGCGATGGATTTGGCCAATGAAAGATTTGAACTCGTTCGCAATCTGCCCTATGAAGACGTCGGCATTTCGGGGGCGATTCCCGACGGTGTGCTTTTGCGCACCGAGACCTTTTTGCGAAGCGGTTTTTCATTCATCGCCACTACCACCATCAGAAACATTGACGACCCGTTTGACGGCACAATCGGTGGCAATCCAAACGACCTTTCGCCGGCCGATTCGCGGTTGGTTGAAATTGAAATTGATTGTCCTGCCTGCAAAAATTTCACGCCAATTTTCGTGAACACGCGGGTCGGGCCAAAAAATCTTGAGGGCCAGTCAACGAATGGTGCTCTTTTTGTGCGGGTTTTTGACGCCAACGGCCAGCCGGTTCCGGATGCTCTGGTTCACGTGGAAAACAATCAGCCGTCTACGCCGATTGTGATTGACGACTCAACCAATGTAAACGGCATGCTCCAGATTGTGGACGCCCCGCCCGGTGTAAATGCCTATGAAATCAGCGTTACTAAGTCCGGTTTTACAACGGATGAAACGGCCGCTCCGGGTGCAGTCGGGAACCCAAATCCGACAAAACCACACGCCACCGTGGTTGTTCAACAAGTTACCCAAATCAGTTTTGTCATTGACAAGGTCAGCACGATGAATTTTTCAAGCATGAGCCAATCGTGCACGGCGGTCGGTTCAATTGACTTTAATTTAAAAGGTACAAAACTTATCGGCACGAGTCCCGATGTTTTGAAATACGAACAAAACCTCGTTACAAACGGTTCTGGCCAGAAAATAGCGTCAAATATGGAATGGGACACTTATCCGATTACGCTTACCGACGGCGCATACGACCTTATCGGTATGAATCCGCTTTTTCCCGTGTCTTTGCCCCAAGACAGCGAGCAAAATGTAAAATTTATAGTTGCGCCCAAAAACCCGTCAACTCTTTTGGTCGTCGTGAAGGACGCTTCAACCGGTTTGCCTCTCTCAAACGCGGCGGTTGAACTAGTCGGCGACGGTTATACCGAAATGCTCGTTACGGAACGAGGATTTATCAATCAGACCGATTGGTCTGGCGGGGGAGGACAAGCGACGACGACAGACCCGACAAGATATTTTTCATCAAATAACATAGACGCGAATAATCCGGCGGGTGAAATCAAACTCAATGGTTCTTTCGGGGTTTATGACCCAAGCGGTATTCTGACTTCCTCAACATTTGACACCGGCTCCGTGAGCAATTTCCATCAATTATTTTGGTTGCCGGCTGACCAGCCACCGGCGGCCGGCGCCGACAGCGTTCGGATGCAAATCGCGACGAACAATGACGGTGAGACATGGAATTTTGTCGGACCGAACGGTTTGGCCGACAGTTTTTACGGCTCGGCTACATCGGACATAAACACAATTCATAACGGCAGTCAGTTTTTACGATACAAACTTTATTTAGGCACGGCCAGCACGACTTTCACTCCGAACATTTCAGGCATCTCCGCGACTTTTTCTTCACTTTGCGTCCCGCCTGGCCAAGTCGCGTTCACCGGTCTTTCTTCCGGAACATACGACATGGTCGTTAAACATGGAAACTATCAGGCGTATACAGCACAAGTCAGCGTCGGCGGTTCATGGCAACAAGAAGAGGTCTTGCTTTTGCCTCAATGAAAATTTGCCCAAACAAAAAACCCATGAAAATTTGCCCAATAAAAACCCCCATGCACATTTTTACTCGTCGCGACAACAAACCTCGTTTCAGTCGCGGCTTTACCCTTGTTGAACTCGTGGTGTCAATTGCCATTTTCACCGCTCTCGCTCTTTTAATCGGTTTGTTCGGAAAGGATATTTTTTCTTTCAATTCCTACATTCAAGCCGACCTGGGCGCCCAGATGGAAGGTCGTCGGGCAATCACCAGAATGGTTTCAGAAATGAGGGAAATGTCCCCGTCAAGCTTGGGAGCGTATCCGATTGCCGTCGCTGCCACTTCGTCAATAACTTTTTTTTCCGACATTGACACGGAACCGCTTAAGGAACAAGTTCGCTACTATATTCAGGGAGAAAAGGTTTTGAAAAGCGTCATTAAACCAGCCGGCGTTCCTCTTGTCTATGACGCCGGTTCCGCCGTGATTACGACCGTCGCTTCCAGTATTGCAAACAGCACAAGCACACCGTTTTTTGAATACTACGATACGAATTACGCGGGGACTTCAACCCCGCTATCCATTCCGGTCAATATTTCGGATGTAAAACTTGTTAAAATCAACATACTGCTTTCGCGCAAATCCTCAATGTCGGCCGTTCCACTCCTCATCACATCCCAAGTTACGCCGCGCAATCTAAAAGATAATCTATAAATGAATTCAAAATTTTTCCGCAAAAATTTTCAGACGAAAACCGGATTCATGATAATTCATTCGGTCATCTTCGGCTCTATCGCCATCGTAATAATCAGCGCGTTGGTGGTCTGGGCCGGCACGAATCTCAAAGTCGCTCGGTCGTCCGTGCTCAAGGAAAAAGCCATTCAAATCGCGGAAGCCGGTGTTGATTATTACCGTTGGCATCTGGCTCACGCGCCCAGTGATTTCACCGACGGCACCGGACAGCCGGGGCCGTATGCCCATGATTTTTATGATAAAGACGATGTGCTCATCGGCTCGTTTACGCTTAACATCACGCCGCCGCCGGCCGGTTCAACAATCGTTGCCATTGAATCAACAGGAGAAATCATTGAGGACTCGTCAGTCGCCAGAACAATCAAAACGGTTTTGGCCATTCCTTCACTTGCCAAATTCGCTTTTGTTTCAAACAGCGATATGCGCTTCGGGCAGGGCACGGAGGTCTTCGGCCCGATTCACTCAAACGGCGGTATTCGTTTTGATGGCGTCGCCCATAATATTGTCAGTAGCGCCAAACCCGATTACAACGACCCCGACCATTCGGGGGCAAACGAATTCGGCGTTCATACTCATGTCAATGTTCCACCAGCCACGGGAGTAAACGACGCTTTTCGGCCACTTGAAGCGCCGCCGACAACTCCCGTGCCAATCCGAACCGATGTTTTTGAGTCCGGCCGTCAGTTTCCAGTTGCGGATGTTGATTTTGTCGGTTTGACGAATGACCTCGCTCAAATAAAAGCCGACGCTCAAGCAAGCGGGCGATATTTTGCCGGTTCGGGAGCGCTTGGTTACAAATTAATTTTTAATTCGGTCGTGAGCGGAACGGATACTTTTACTGTTTACAGAATAAATAATCTTCGGTCGCCACCGAGCGGTTGTTCTAACAGTCAAAATCAAACCGGTTGGGGAACATGGAGTATCGGCACGGGCGGCAGTGCGCTGACTCTCATCGGCACATATCCGATTCCCGCAAACGGTCTCATCTTTATGGAAGACCATGTCTGGGTTGAGGGGACGATTAGCGATACTCGGGTAACTGTTGCGTCGGGAAGATTTCCGGACAACTCGTCAACCAGAACGAGCATCACCGTTAATGCGAACATAAACTACACATACACCGACGGCCGAGACGTTATCGCTTTGATATCCCAAAATAACATCAATGTCGGCCTTTTTAGCGCCGATGTTCTTGATATTGACGCCGCTCTTTTGGCTCAAAACGGTCGTGTCGGCCGCTACTATTACGGCACGAGTTGCCGGAGCGGTGGCAGTAATTATGAATATCGTCGCCAGCAAATTACTCTCTACGGCATGATTGCCACCAGTCAGCGATATGGCTTTACATGGACTGGGTCAAACTATAACTGCGGCGGTTCAATCGGCTATATCGGAAGCGGATATTGCGTGCGAAATATCACATACGACGCAAACCTTCTGTATGGCCCGCCGCCGAGTTTCCCGTTAACCTCCGACCAATACACGACTATTTCATGGGAGGAAATTTAGTTGTGTTACAATTTTCTGGTGTGGCGGGCAATGATGTTTTGAATGGGCCAAAGGGTGCCCAGAAAAACATTATTGCCCGCCACACCCAATAATCTAAACAATTTTCGTGAAATCTGATCGCATCATTGTCGCCAATTGGAAAATGAATCCCGAATCGCCTGAAACGGCCAGGACGATTTTCCTTGCGATTCGGCGGGCGAGCGAAAAACTTAAACGCACACGGACAGTTGTTTGCCCGCCGGCCATTTTTTTCGGCAATCTCGCAAAACTTTCAACCTCAAAAGTCCAAGTTGGCGTTCAGGATGTTTTTTGGCAAAATAACGGGCCACATACCGGCGAGTTGGGCGTTTCAATGGTCGTGGCTTCCGGCGGAACGCACGCGATTATCGGCCACTCGGAGCGTCGCGAGCTCGGCGAAACATCGGCGATGATTAATAAAAAGGTTTTGGCGGCCCTGCGTGAAAAAATCACGGTTATTCTTTGCATCGGCGAGAAAGAGCGTGACAATCAGGGCAATTATTTGGGTTTTGTGAAAGACCAAATCAGTTCGGCGCTGGCCGGCGTTCAAAAGCGTTACGTTGAAAATCTGGTTATCGCCTATGAGCCGGTTTGGGCGATAGGCAAGAGCGAACAGGAAGTCATGAAAGGAGCGGACATGCACGAAATGCTTCTTTACATCAGAAAAATCATCTCGGAAATGCTCGGCCGCGACTATGCCGAGAGCGTGCCGGTGCTTTACGGCGGGTCGGTCAGCGCGCTAAACGCGGAAGACATCATCGGCAACGGTCATGCAGACGGGCTCTTGGTCGGTCGGCAGAGTTTAGACCCCGTTCAGTTTAAGGAGATTATGAACATCGTTGATTCAGCAAATTGATTTTCATTAGTTGCCACTTCGGAGACCGCTTGCGCTCTCCTGCGAGGTCTCCTCTTTGACCACTAATGAAAGTCAAACCCCAAATGCAATTAAAAAGCATAAATCAATTAAAGAACATCAAAAGCAAGCGCGTTCTTTTGCGTCTTGACCTGAACGTGCCCATCGTTAGGGGCAAAGTTGCCGACGATTTTAGAATTCAAACGGCCATTCCGACGGTAAATCTTTTACGGGATGCCGGCGCGAAAGTTATTATCGTGAGTCATATTGAAGGGAAAGGTGGTGAGTCGCTTAAGCCAGTTGCCGACCATCTGAACGAGCGGAAAATCCCGGTAATTTTTAGCGACAAATATTTCACGGTCGCGGCGAAGAGCATTTTAGAAAAAATGAAAGACGGCGAGGTCGTTCTTTTTGAAAATGTTCGCTCAAACAAAGGTGAAACTCTAAACAGCAAAAATTTTGCCGAAAAACTGGCGGCCATGGGCGACATTTACGTGAACGAGGCCTTTTCCGTTTCTCATCGCAACCATGCTTCAATCGTCGGAGTGCCGAAGTTATTGCCGAGTTATGTCGGGACGGTGTTTGCGAGGGAGGTGAAAAATTTGAGCCAGGCCTTTGAACCGGACCGGCCGTTTCTTTTTATTCTCGGCGGGGCGAAGTTTGAGACCAAACTGCCGTTGATTAAAAAATTTTTGAGCCATGCCGATTTTATTTTTGTCGGCGGGGCGCTGGCGAACAACTTTTTCAAGGAACTTAATTTTGAAGTCGGACAGTCGGTTGTTTCGAAAGGAAGTTTTAATTTATCCGGACTTTTAAAAACCCAAAAGGTCTTTATTCCGACCGATGTCGTCGTGGCCAGCGGCAACGTCGCCGGCCGCGGACAGAAGGTTAAATCTGTTCAAGATGTCAACTCCAATGAAAAAATTTTGGATGTCGGTCCCCGGTCGCTGATTCAGCTTGGCGGGCTTGTGTCGCAGGCAAAATTTATCCTTTGGAACGGTCCGCTCGGAAATTGCGAGGACGGTTTTTTTGAAGGCACACAAAAAACGGCGGAAATCATCGCAAAGGCCAATGCCAAATCTGTCATCGGCGGGGGAGACACCGTGGCGGCCATAAAAAAAGTCGGGTTGCTGGATAAATTCACTTTTGTTTCTACCGGCGGCGGAGCGATGCTTGATTTTTTGGCGAATGAAACACTGCCAGGCATTGAGGCGATAAAAGATAAGGAATAATGAATATTTTGTCGCGGGGCAAGCCGGTGCTTGACACGAAAACACAATAGTAGTATAATATCCACCGGATTGAACCTTGAAACTACTAGCGAATTTGCCATAGCATAGAGTACTTTTAACGAGTTTTCTGTGCTGTGGCAAAACACCATTCCGGTGAAGCCTAACTCCTATTCCGGGAACAGCGAACAAGAAAGGAGGATGTCGCCATGGCCAAGACCATGACCCCATCCGCAGAGTCCAAGACAATGACCGATGGTCAGATTACCAAGGCTGTTGCAGCCTATCGAGCTTTGCTCGAGAAGCACGCTCCGGAGTTCAACTCTGAAGTCGTGCAAGCGGTTCTGGGCAATCAGGGGCTGGCAGGCGAGATGTTCGCTCTGTTCCGGCAACGTGTCGAGGCGAAGGCGAGCGAAGTCGTTCGCCGAGTCACTGGGATCGATCGCACCTTCAAGCCATCGGACGTGATCGCCAAAGTAGTCGCCACAGGTCGCAAGTCGTGCGTCGACGACAAGGTCGTCGAGACGATGCCCAAGGGCGAAGGAGAAAATGTTGAAGTCGTCTTCTTCACCCTCGGCTGGTTCATCAGCGATGATGATCTGGAGAAGGAGTACGAAAAGCGTGGCCTCAAGCCCGCCGACCCGTACTCGCTCGCTGCGATCAATCGGGATGACCCGGCTTTCGCAGACGAGAAGCCCAACTGCACTCACTGGAAGGACAGCAAAGGCAAGTGGTGCTACGCTGCCTTCAGCCGGTGGGGCGGCGGGCGCCGGGTGCTCGTTCGCCGCCGCGACAGCGCCTGGCGCGACGCTTGGTGGTTCGCCGGGCTTCGCAAGTAGTCCTTGGACGCTCGGACACTGTGACCTTTTGGTCACTTTGGACTTTGTCCTTGGGCCGGCTCTAAACAAAAACGTATTCCAAAACGTAAACAATGGAAGCTCCGATGCAAGTCGGGGCTTTTTCTTTTGTATTTTGGTAAAATTAAACGCGGTAGTAGGTGAATATGCGAGAGACCACGGTTTCTTGCTACCGAATCCAGTATCCATGCATCGAGAGTATCTCTGACTAAGGTTTGGGATAGGGTGGTGCATGCAGAACTTCATCAAAAAATGAAACTACTTGGTATGAAATGCTAGGGCATTACAGATGCCGAATACGATACAACCCCAAGAGTATTCGAGGGGTGGTGGCATGGAAGGCATCTCATACGTATTTCTGCCTTCAACCGGTGGAACGACGAGCGCAAGGTGAACGTTAACCGCAACGACAACGACTGGAACGACAATTGGTGGTTCGCCGGGCTTCGCAAATCATTTCATTTCTCTCCTGCAATCGCGGGGGAGTTTTGTTTTGTAAGCTGGCCGTTCCAACCTCCAAGCATTTTGCTAATTTCCTCTAGGGGAATGGAAAGAGCAATGTATTTTTTGTTGTCCAAAGATTTTGTTTCCCAAAGAACCATTAAAAGGATTTTGGTTGTATCAATTTTCCGAATGGCTAATCTGACCCAAGGCGTTTTTTCCTCTTTTGAAAGGAAACGGGCGACTGATGTAGCTTCTATCGCTTCAACAAAAAGACCGTCAATTTTTAGACCGAGTGAATGTCTGTGAGTTTTAGGTATGGTTTGATAATATCCGTACCACAGCATATATACCTCTTTCAACTTCTGTAAAAGCGGCAAAAGTCGTTGGGGGGGGGGTAGCTTCATAGTTTGCATTGCATGGAGAATAAAACCCTAACCACCCAATACGACAATATAAACTCAATTGAAAATCTACTCGAGGCGTGGAAGGAGTTTTTGAATGGAAAACGAGGCCGAAAAGATGTTCAAGAATTTGAGAAAAATCTCATGCATAACATCGTTTCTCTCCATCAGGATTTGAGGATGAAAAAATATAAACACTCGCCATACGAGGAATTTGAAATTTCTGATCCGAAAAAGAGAACTATACATAAAGCGAATGTGAGAGATAGATTGCTTCACCATGCTCTTTACCGAAAGCCCCATCCATTTTTCAATCGGACTTTCATAGCCGACTCGTATTCTTGCCAGATCGGAAAGGGTACTCATAAGGCCATGAATCGGTTTAAGGTCTTTGCAAATAGAGTTTCCAAGAATCGAACAAAAACTGCCTGGGTTCTAAAATGCGATGTCAGAAAGTTTTTTGCCTCAATAGATCAAGCTATTCTATTGGGAATTGTTAACAGTTACATTTATGATCAAAAAATTGTTTGACTTGTCTCCGAAATTGTTGGCAGTTTCAGTTCAACATGGAAAGGTGTTGGCCTGCCTCTTGGCAATCTAACTTCGCAGTTATTGGTGAATGTGTATATGGATAGATTTGATCAGTTCGTGAAGCACAAACTCAAAGTAAAATTCTATATTCGCTATGCTGATGACTTTGTACTAATGGATACTAATAAGGGTCGGTTATTGGAAATACTACTTAAGGTTTCTGATTTTCTTTTGGATGAACTCAAGCTATCACTTCATCCCGACAAGGTTTTTATTAAAACTCTGGCTTCCGGTGTCGATTTTCTTGGCTGGGTGAATTTCCCAGACCATCGAGTTTTGAGAACGGTTACAAAAAGAAGAATGTTTAGAGGCATGCGGTCAAAAGAATACAAATTTGAAACAGTTCAATCGTATTTAGGACTTTTGAAGCATGGGAATGCTAAAAAAATAGTAAACCGGGTGTCTAGGTTGATGATTGAATCTGGTAAAGACAACAGCTCGGCCAAATTTTGAATGATGAGCTTTTTTGCTCCCTTACTGTTACTTTTCAGAATCTTGTCGATAAGCGGTGAGATATGTCTCCCGACGGTTTGTAATAATCGCCCTAACATCCACGTATCTTTAAACTTACCGATTTTTGCCCACCAACCAAATTCTTGAAGATCGCTTGGAGCTGTTAATTTTTCAAGTCTCCAGTCCCAAAATCTTTGAAGCACAGTTGTGTCAGGAATTCTCTCTCCTTGAGGAAAATTATCTCTAGAAATAAAAGCCCCCGCAATAAAAAAACGCCCCCGATTGTGTCCGGGGGCAGAGATAATCTTTTCGGTTTTCTAACTCGCGTCGGGATTTACGTCAGATGGAAAATCTGCGTTGGGGGTGAGCGAAACAACGGGGCGTCATCTGGTCCTCTGGAGTAGTCAAAATGAATATCTTCTTGCACCTCCGTTACCAGCCGTTCTGAAGGGGGACATCCAGTCCTTTTCTCAGCATATTCCCTTAAAAGTTGACTGGCGACGCCCGTGATGGGGTCATCTGGGTCCAGCATTTCCCCCAAAGCATTCCGATTCTCTGTCCATATTCCTTGTGTGCACATACAGAGCTCCTTTGCTCTTGGTTTATCAGCCATGATTCAGAACAATCTATCTAAACAATAGCGAATTAAGAAGTTTTTGCCAATCGGCAATTTTGTTTGTCGGTTGAATATCGTATAATGCAGTCAATGAAGTTTCCTCGCTCAAAAAAACTCATTTTTGTAAATAATAAAGGCGGGGTTGGCAAGACAACTTTGGCTTTTAATTGCGCCGTTTCGTTTGCCAAGCAAGGATATAAAACGGCTCTTATTGATTTGGACCCGCAATGCAATCTTTCCCGTCTTGCTATGGGCGAAGAATATTACGCAAAACATCTTTTTTCTGAAACAGAAAAGACCGTATACGATGTTTTGCGTGGCGTGGTTGAAGGTGGCAGTGATGTAAATCTTGCCGTGAAATTTCTTCCTGTCAAAGCAGATAAAAACCTCTTACTCCTTAAGGGAGATATAAACCTTTCTGTGTACGAAGGACTGCTTTCAACTGCTTACGGGCAAGCGGCTTCCGGACAGCCGATTGGATATTTCCAAACAAGCGCGATTGACAGATATTTGCGAGAAAAGGGGTTGAACGAGCAGATAGATGTTTTTATTATTGACACCTCGCCGGGTCTGGGACTATTGAATCAGATGATTTTACTCGGAGCCGATTATTTCGTTGTGCCGATGATGCCGGACGCTTTTAGCGTTCAAGGTATTGAAAATTTGGGAGTCGTGTATGAGAAATGGAAAATTCAATGGCGAAATTCAGCCAAAGCGCTTGCGGGCAACACGGAAACAAAACTTGTACTTCCCGGGGACCCTCTTTTTATCGGATATATTGTTAATGCATACAATGTGTATGGCAAGCAACCGATTGCTGACCATCGCGCGTGGATGGAAAAGATTCCGGAACGGGTGCGTACCTATCTTTCGGAAAAACACTGTCGGAATGGACTCGTGGGAGAAAGTTGGAAAAATCCATTAAATGTCATTCAGGATTACGGCAGGATCCCGGCTAAGTGCCAAGAACTAGGGGTTGCAATTTTTGACCTTGATCCGACGCTAATAGCTGATAATCAGCAAGGCACGAAAGAAAATATAGAAAAATCAAGAGAAGAGTTCGCCAATCTTTCAAAAAATATACTAAAGGTTCTTTCAGCGTACTAAACTACCCTTTATTCTCTCCGAATTTTTTTGAAAATCCTTTTTATCGCCTTTGGTTTGTTTGGGGTCGGGGAAAATCCAAATATGGGCGTGAGTGATTTCTTCTCCGGTGATTCTTGACCAAATTGCCTCCACGCCGAATGCTTTTTGCTGAGCTCTGGCGATTTTTCTGACGATTTCAAAATATGCGCCGACACTGGGCACATCCCAAACCCACCGATAATGTTTTTTCGGTATAACTTGAACATGCCCTGGCGCTCTGGGGTCTATATCCAAAAAAGCCAAGAAATTGTCATCCTCATATACTTTATGGGAGGGAATTTTTCCTTGAACTATTTTGCAAAATACGCAGTTTTCCATGAATAGATACTATCATCATCCGAACGAGTGTCCAAAAACGCGATTTAGCGTGTACTTTGGCGCGCTTCATCATTTCTTGTGCCGCCTTTTAAGCGGTCAGTGTATAATTGGGCAATGTCCGTCGGCACGACTTTTAATCCCAAAAATCCAGACATCAAACTCAACTCTAAGCCGACCTTTTTTCCGCCCCTTTTGAAGAAACTTTTGGATAGGCGCGGGCTTTCCGACCCTGAAATTGCCGAAATGTTTCTAAATCCCGACTACAATCGGGATACGCACAACCCCTATCTTCTCAAAGACATGGCCAAAACGGTTGAACGGATTGTGTCGGCTATGGAGAACAACGAAAGAGTCGCCATTTACAGCGACTATGACGCCGACGGTATTCCCGGCGCCGTCATTCTGCATGATTTTTTCAAGAAAATCGGTTTTAACAATTTTGAGAATTACATTCCGGACAGACATGAAGAAGGTTTTGGCGTGAATCTCTCGGCGGTTGAAGATATTGCCGGCCGCGGCGCGACTCTTTTGATTACGATTGACTGCGGAATTGCCGATGTTCTGCCGATTGCTCGGGCCAAAGAACTGAAAATTGACACGATTATTACCGACCATCACGAACCGAACGGAGAAATCCCGCTGGCATTCGCGATTCTCAATCCAAAGCAAAAAGATTGCGATTACCCGTTCAAATCGCTTTGTGGCGCGGGCGTTGTCTTCAAACTTGTTCAGGCAATTTTACAGAAAAAAAGGGAAGAAAACGGCGAGAAATATATTGATAATGATGTTGAGAAAACAGGCGCGGGAAAATTAAACTGGAACATCTCTGTCGGTTGGGAAAAGTGGCTTCTGGACATGGTGGGACTCGCGACGCTCTCCGACATGGTGCCTCTCACGGGCGAAAATCGCGCGCTCGCTCATTTCGGCTTGACCGTGCTTCGTAAATCGCCACGGATTGGCCTGATGAAATTGCTCCGACTGGCTCGAACAAACCAGCGGAACATGACCGAAGACGATGTTAATTTCACGATTACTCCGCGCATCAACGCCGCCTCGCGGATGGGCGTGCCTCACGACGCTTTTGAACTTCTTGCGACATCGGACGAAATACGAGCCGGTCTGCTTATCGCTCATCTCAACAAAATAAACGACGAACGAAAAGGGCTTGTAGCTTCAATTATAAAAGAAGTCAGACAGACGATTTCAGAACGAGAAAAAGAAGGCCGTCTGCGCGAAGTTATCGTTATGGGCCATTTGCACTGGAAGCCGGCGGTTTTGGGGCTGGTTGCAAACAGCTTAAAAGATGACCATGACCGTCCGGTTTTTCTTTGGGGCAAAGAAAATGGCAAGACGATAAAGGGCTCGTGCCGGTCGGACGGGCGGGTGAGCGTCGTTGAGCTCATGGAATCAAGCCGCGAGCTTTTTCTAACCTTCGGCGGACACAAAATGTCCGGCGGTTTTGCGGTTGAGCAGGAGAAAATTCACATTCTTGAAGACGCGCTCTCGGCATCCTATCAAAAGCTTTTTCTTGCCGATTCGGGGGAGTTGGCGGAGGATTTTGACGATATTCTGACGCCCGATGACATTAACTGGAATACCTATTCCGTCATTGAAAAAATGGCGCCGTATGGTGTCGGTAATCCGAAGCCGATTTTTCTTTTTAAAAATGTGAAAATAGCCGGCGTCCGGCCGTTCGGGCAGACCAAAAATCACCTTGAATTGAGTTTTGAAAATTCGCGAGGCGACATTTTTAACGCCATTTCATTTTTTACCAAAACCAACGACCCGCTCAAAAATCTCAAAGTCGGCGATACAATGAATCTCAAGGCCTCGCTTGAAAAATCATTTTTTAAAAGATATCCGGAGCTTCGGTTAAGAATTGTCGGGGTTTATCAGAGCGCTTGCGTGTGATGTTCCCCATTAGGTGTTGCGAGCAAGACCAATTCAAATGAATAAAACAAACTCAAACGAAACGATAATTTTCACCGACGGCGCGTCGCGGGGCAATCCCGGACCGGGCGGTTGGGGAGCAGTGGTTGTAACTGGAGGAAGTGTGATAGAGCGCGGTGGCAGGCGGACGGACGCCACAAACAACCGCATGGAGCTTATGGCGGTGATTGACGCGCTTTCTTTTTGCGCCGGCACTTTTGCGCCGGACCCGGCCAAAAATTCAATAGTCATATATACCGACTCCAGTTATGTTTTAAAGGGCGCGACCAAATGGTTGTTCGACTGGGAAGCAAAAAACTGGCGAACGACGGCTAAAAAAGAAGTTCTGAACAAGGATTTGTGGCAGGAGCTTTCGCATGTCATCAATCTGACGACAGAGCGTGGCAAAAAAATTGATTGGCGATTGGTCTCCGGCCACGTTGGCGTGGTGGGGAATGAGCGAGCCGATGAAATCGCCGTCGGCTTTGCCGACAATCGCGAGCCGAAACTTTTTTCCGGGCCATTGAGTAAATACGGAATTGACATTCTCAACGTGTCTCACAATACCGAACGAAAAGAAAATCGGCTGGACTTAAAAACCCGTTCAAGAGCCAAGGCCTATTCATACATAAGCAAAGTCGGCGATTTAATTAAAATTCACCCAACGTGGGAAGAATGTGAAAAAAGAGTGAAAGGCACCGCGGGAGCTTTGTATAAAAAAGCCCTGAATCCGGAAGAAGAAAAGGAAATTATCATGGAATTTAAAAACAGAAATAAGGATGAACGGATTCCCTCCTACGGCGTGCTTGACAACTAACCTAAAAGGGTGAAATATGTCAGAGTAGTTCTTTGAAACAACTTATGAAGATAGTCATAGCCAAAAGACCCTGATTTTTCGGTGTTTTCTGGCTATGACTACCAATGTGGGAGTCCTCTAGCATCAAGATTCCCGCCACCTGCATTCGCAGACTGGCAAATATGGAGACTGCCATGTGCACCTCAGAACCACCCTCGGTTCCCCAAATGGGGAAAGTCTACAACACCATGACTGAAAAGGGCGTTACTGGAGAGATTCTCCAGCATAACCTTCTGGGCTTGGGCCGGATTTCCGATCTTTCGGAAGCCGCCGTGCTTGGGATTATTCCTCCTCGCGTCGAGCTCCGGAAGTTCTTGGGTCTCAATCCCTTCCTGCCCGAATCAATCGTTCTTACGGTCGATTACAGCACGGGTCTCGAAGCGATGATTGCTGCCGGTCGCTACGACAGGACGGGCAACCGCATCATAGCCGAGCAGTTCCCGATTTCTGGGACAGGCATCGTGAAGTTCGAGGCGGAGTTGGTTTACCCGAACTGCTTCATCTCGTCCGACGACGTGGAAGCCCGGATTGGGGCTCTCGACGCTACCAATCCGTGGGTGTCGGGCAATATTGAGCATGTCCTGGCCTTTGGGGAGCTGTTTCCAGAGGAACAGCGCAAGTATCCAATCGTTGGTCTTGGCTCCGTTGCCATGGTCGATGGCCGCCGCCGCATGCCGTGTCTCGGCGGGAATGGTTCCGAGCGGTACCTCGGCTTCAGTTGGGGGGACAGCGTCTGGAATGCGGACTGTCGCTTCCTTGCTGTTCGCAAGGTCTCTGTTCCCTCCGGCTCTTGACCCTCGGCATTGTTCCTTGGACTTTGACTCTTGGAAACTTGGGCTCTTTGTCCGAACCCCATGCACGCTTAACCGCTGTGGGGTTTTTTCTTTGTTCTAGTGAATAACTTGTTCAGAGTTGTGAACTGATACCATTCATACCGCCCATTACAGTGGATAACGCCGATTTTCATAGTGTCTATAAAATTATATCCAAATTAATTTTTTCTTGAGCTTGTCTCGGTAGGATTTTTCTCATGGCAATACGCGCGACAGGACAAGAGACATTGCTTTATTGGATTGTTCTGGGGTTTGCCGGCGGGGTGGTGATTAACGAACTGGCGCGGGACAGCATAACCGGACGAGCATTGTTTTTCTATGTAATTATCGCGATAGCTGTGGCCACGGCGGTATTTTTTGCCGTTTTTCCGAAAAACACGGTTGTCATTTTGATATTCGTCGTTTTCTGTTCAACGGGCGCCGGTTTTTTGAGGAATTATATTACTGTGTCGCTTGATGAACGACCGACGGCGCTTGACCAATTTATTGGCCAAGAAATTTCTTTTGACGGAGTGCTGACGGAGGAGCAAGAACGCCGGGACTTCAACACCCGACTTACCGTGCAGGTTAAAGAAGTGAACGGCGAGAGAATTTCTCCACGGGCATCTTCAAAAACAAAAATTTTAGTCACGACCGGCAACCCAAGGGATTTTCGTTACGGCGATGTCGTGCGGGTGAAAGGCGAATTGGTCCTACCGGAAAATTTTTATACCGATACCGGTCGGGAATTTGACTATGTCGGTTATCTGCGAGCGAACGATATTCATTTTTTGGTCAAAAATGCGTCAGTTGAAGTAATCGGTCGGGCTCCGCCAAATAAAATTCTGACCGGTTTGTTTTCGGCGAAACGGGCGTTTGTCGCTTCGCTGTCAAAAATGCTTCCCGAACCGCAGAGTTCACTGGCGGCCGGTATTTTGATTGACGGCAAGCAATCCATTAACGGCGAATTGCAAGAAAAATTCAGGAAAACAGGCCTTATCCATATCGTCGTTCTTTCCGGCTACAATGTTTCAATCGTTGCCGAGGCGATAGGGAGGATGTTTATGTTCCTTCCGCGGTTCGCGGGCTTGTTTTCGGCCGTTGCCGGAGTCGTCGCTTTCGCAATGATTACCGGCGCTTCGGCGACCGTGGTTAGGGCGTCAATTATGGCGATTTTGGTGCTGTTTTCGCGAATGTCTTTGCGGAATTACGACCCTGCCCGAGGCCTTTTTATCGCGTCGTTTTTGATGCTTGTTCACAATCCGGCAATTTTACTTCACAGCCCGTCTTTTCAACTTTCATTTTTGGCGACATTTGCGGTTGTGAAAGTCGTGCCGATTTTTGAAAAACGGGCGCGATTTATCCCCGAGCGTTTCGGTTTGCGCGACCTTGTCGTCTCAAACATTATCGTGCAAATTTTTCTATTTCCGATTCTGACTTGGATGACCGGCTTCTTTTCGGCTGTTTCTTTACCGGTTAATCTTCTTGTATTGCCGTTCATTCCGCTGACAATGCTTGCCGGTTTTCTGACGGCCTTGAGCGGATTTTTGTTGCGTGCGGTTGCTTTGCCTTTTGCCTTCTTCACGCACGCCATTCTTTCATACGAACTTCTGGTTGTGAATTTTTTCTCAAAATTTTCTTTAGCCGAGATTCCTTTCGGAGGTTTTTCGGGTTGGGCTGTCGCCGTGATTTATGTAGTAGTAATTTTTTGGGTTTTGGTTTTTGTAAAATGCGAACGCTGTTGAACCATTACGAAACTATTGACAACCCCCATATCAGGCGTAGCATAATAGTCAGAATGTTTTTCCCGTGGTCTTTCTCTTGTTTCGTTTTCTTGGCGCGTAGCCAAGGCATGAAAGGAGATATCTCATGAGATTCAGAAGGGTTCTCGCGGCTCTCGTTCTTCTTGTCCTTCCGTTGTTTTGTCCCGTTCAGGTTTCCGCCCAGCCGGCCAGCGATGAAGTCCCCGGGCTTTCGGGGCTTTCGGCCAGATGGAGCGCCTTCACGAACGCGAACAGGGGCATCTCTGTCTACGATATCATGGACAACCTCGGCGTCCTTGATTTCACGGGCATGTCCGGGGAGCGCGTTGTTGTTCTCTGGGACGGCACCCCGACCATCCTGGTGGACGGCGAGGTCCTTGAGAACCTTGATGTTGTTTATGGCAGGCAAGACATCAAGGTTACATGTCTTCTCTCCGGTCCGAGCGAACAACTTCTTCGCATGGTGTTCCGGCTCAACAACCGAGGCGAGCTGGTTCTGGAGACGTCAGACGGCGACGGGTACAACGGTGCACAGTTTGTCTTCAACGGCAATGGCGGGCTGATTACCATGGCGCATTGCCGATGTGTCCGCAATGTCCTGACTCCGGCTGCCGTGCCATGCACTGTCGCACAGTGCAACGACCCTGGCACCACCTGCGGAGCCGCCACGTTCTACTGCAAGTGGATGGGCGCGCCGCCGTTGGCGAAGCGTGGCGGGTGAATCTCCCCGCCTGTCGCAATCGTTTTTGTTTGTTTTGAACCCGATCACCCCCTTCCTTAGGGGGTTTTCTTATCTCTGTTTTTTTTGATTTGACAAAAAGTAGAAATTTATCTATTCTGCGGGCAGAAAGTTGTTTGTCATGCTTGTGTCAAAAACATCCTTTACAAGGAGTTTGTCATGAAATCTCCGCTTGTTGAGACTTTGATTTTGAGGGCATTCGTACTGATTCTTGCCATTTATCTGATATTCACACCTGTTTATTTGGGGAGCAAGTCCTCTTCCGGCATTGTGGACATGAGCTCCACTTTCAACAGGATTGCCTCCAATCAATCTTCTCCCGTTAGCGCCGCCGATGTTAACTCGGCACTGTCAAAGGAGGAGATTGGCAGACGGGTTGAATCGGCACTTCGCAATGCGGTGTATCTTGAAGTTACAACTACGGTAACTCAAGAAGCGCTTGACGGAAACACCGACTCGCTCATTGCTGGCGTCGGTCCCTACATCGTGAAGTCAATCATGGCCAAGGATGCTTTCAAGACCATGGTTTACGACGAGAACGGTAAACCCATCATGGCTTTTTCGGTCTGTGACGGCCGGTATCAGGAATATCGCCCCGACATGCCGATGCGGCCCATTTTTGAGTTTGATAGTCCCTACCCGCATGGCACCGACAACACGGTGGAGACAACCGACCGGGACTGTGTCGCAGGTGGTCACATCTTCAGCTGGGTTGGCGTTCCCGTTTCCGATTCTTTTCCGAAGTCCACTGATATGGCTTGGATTATGCGCTCCAAGATTGATACCGGAGTTGAAATAAGTCCGGGTCCCGATGTTTGCGACCAAGAGTGTTGGGTTTTTCGCCGACAGGTTCCTGTCTACGACGGAATGGTTGAAGACACCGTTTTCGTGGACAAGCAAACCTATCTGGTTGTGCGTTGGGATACGCTTTCGCCCGGCGCGGGTAGTTCGTCTGTCGCGAAGAGAGTGCGTCGCAATGACATTCGCGTCAGGACAGAAATTCCCCATGGTACTGACTGGAGAATTACGGCTGGTCCGGAAGAGTCGGGAAAAGTTGAAACCGAGCCCGGAGCCGTGGACGCCGAAAGCAACGTCGGCGGCTGACAACCTCCAGAAGTTCCATAACCCCGCGAACGAGCGGGGTTTTTCTATCAACAAAATTAATGGCAAATATGGCCAGCGCGAAAAGATTAACCGCGAACTCAACTGGCGCGTGTTTACAAAATCATTTACTTGCTCCTTCCATATTCACCGCTCTCTCAAAATTTTCCTCAATAACTCGCCAGTTGAGATTTTCAAAAAACGCCTCAATATATTTTTTCTTTTCGAACGGAACATAATCAAAGAGATAAGCGTGCTCCCACATATCAAGACCGAGAATCAATGGCAAACCGTTTAACTGGCCAAGATGCTGCTCGTCCACCCAAGCGTGGGTGAGTTTTTTTGCGTCCGGGTCGTAATAAAGCATGGCCCAGCCGATGCCGCGAGTTGTAGCGATGGCCTTGAAAGTATTGAGCCAACCATCCCAATCGCCAAAATCGCCGAAGTCCTTTTCAATCGCGTCTCTAAACGCTCCACGCGATGCGGAATTGGGGCCACCTTCAAACGCTCTGAAATAATATTCATGATTGCGCATGCCGTTGAATTCAAAGGAAAATCGGCGATGAAGTTCACCCAGAGCGTAAGCGTGTTTCTCGCCGTCTTTCATGTACTCGCCAATTTTTTCGTTTATCAGATTGGCGTTTTTAACGTAGCCGGCGTAAAGCTTCAAGTGTTCTTCTGTGGTTTTTCTTGATATTCCCTTGAGTTCGGGGATGTTAAATTTTTGCTCGGTGTATTTATACATATTGGATTTATTGCGTCTAGCGAGGAGCGCCGCGAATGAGTACTCTCATTCATGGCGTCCGAGCGAAGACGCAATACAGGGTTTAATACCCTTTATTTTAGCATAAGGAGCGCGGAAATATGAAAAAAATCACTCTGGCAACCATCGTTTTGCTTTTGGCCGCGAACATGGCCGTTTGGCACGCGGTTTACACGGAAAATCAAAGAAAGGAACTGACTGTGGCCTTTTTGGACATCGGCCAAGGCGACGCGATTTTTATAGAAGCGCCGAACGGCAATCAGGTAATCGTTGACGGAGGGCCGAACTCAAAGATTCTTCATGAGCTCGGCAAACTGATGCCTTGGTATGACAAAACGATAGACATGATTATTGTAACTAATCCAGACAAAGACCACATTGCCGGGTTTGCGGATATTTTGAAACGCTATAAGGTCTCGTATCTTATTGAATCCGGAACTCAAAACAAATCGCTTATTCACAACGCCGTTCAAGAACTGGCGCGCGAAAAAGGAGTTGAAAAAGTAACCGCCCGACGCGGAATGGAAATTTTTCTTGATGAAGAATCCGACAATCAAGTGGTTTTAACCGTTCTTTTTCCGGACAAAGATGTTTCAAAAGAAAAACCAAACGACGGTTCAATCGTCATGCGACTTAAATACGGCGAAACCGAAGTTATGCTTATGGGCGACGCGCCGATTAGCGTTGAAAAACATATTCTTTCGTTTACGGAGGCGAAATTAGGTGCGCGTTCGGACATTGCGGCGACGGGCCCAAAAGAGTCAAACGCACGGTCAGGCCAAGAGTTGTTGGACACGGAACTTGAAAGCGATATTTTGAAAATCGGTCATCACGGTTCAAAAACCTCAACAAGCGAGGAATTCGTAAGAGCGGTGAATCCAAGTTATGCTGTAATCTCAAGCGGCAAGGAAAACAAATATGGCCATCCGCACGAAGAAACGCTTGTCACGCTTGCCAAATTCTCCCAATTTCCTCTGAAAATTCTCCGGACGGACGAAGCGGGCACGATTGTCATGAAAAGCGACGGGAAAAATTTCGTTCAAGCAAAATGAGAACTCTTTTAAGTTTTGCGGTCTTAAACAATCCCCGCTTTTTTGAGCGTCCTGTGCAAACCGAGCTTGTTCATGGTTTTGATGCCGCGAGCGGAAACGGTAACTCGCACATATTTTTTAAGTTCGGGGATGTAAATGCGCCGCTTTTGGAGATTCGGGTAGCGACGGTTTTTACCGGTAGGGTTAAACTGCGTGGCGCGAGTTCGGTTGCTGTAACCGCCGCCGACCACAGAACCCTTTTTTGTAATTGGACAAGTTCTTGCCATAAATTTAATTACCTTAAAAACCTTAAGAATCAGTTCCAGCATGCTATCATAGACGCAAAAGGACGGCAATCCTTAAATAACCGCGCTTAATCCGCGCTTAATGATTACGTCTTAATAACCGCGCCATGAACGCTGATTTTATTTTTCAAATAGTGATTCTGATTTTTTCCGTTGTCGTGCATGAAGTTTCGCACGGTTACGCCGCTTATTGGCTCGGCGACTCAACCGCCAAATACGAAGGGCGACTGACCCTTAATCCCGTAAAACACTTGGATTTTTTCGGTTCAATTTTCCTTCCGTTTCTGCTTTTTATTTCCGGTTCCGGATTTTTAATCGGCTGGGCGAAACCGGTGCCGTACAACCCTTACAATCTCCGCAATCAGCGTTGGGGCGAGGCGATTGTCGCTGTCGCCGGGCCGCTTTCAAACATTGCTATTGCCGTCGTTTTTGGGCTTCTGATGCGGTTTGTCGTCTCGGCCGGAATTGTTGAGAGTGTTGAGATTTTGAAAATTACGAGTTTTATCGTTTTCATCAACCTTCTGCTCGCCGTTTTTAACCTCGTGCCGATTCCGCCGCTGGACGGCTCCAAAATTCTCTTCTCAATTTTCAAAATGGGTTCAAGCCCGGCTCGCGTTTTCTTGGAGCGTTTCGGGATTTTGTTCGTCCTGTTTTTCATTTTCTTTTTTTGGTCAATCATTGCGCCGGTCATAACCAAATTGTTTATGTTAATTACCGGTCTTGGTATATAGATTTAATTCAATGGCAAAAATTCTTGACGGGAAAAAACTAAGCGATTCATTGGCTCTTGTGCTTACGAAAGAAATTTCGGCCATGAAAATAAAACCAAAACTGGTGATTATTCAAATCGGCGACCGCGAGGAGTCAAACACTTATATCAAAAACAAAAAACTTTTCGGCGAGAGAATCGGGGCGCTTGTTGAGCACAAAAAATACTCCGACGGCGTTTCTCAAAAAAAACTTATCACCGACATCGTTAAATATAATTCAGACGTCTCGGTTCACGGCATCATCGTTCAACTGCCCATTCCGGCGTATCTTGACACGAGCTCGGTCATTGAAGCGATTGCTCCAAACAAAGATGTTGACGGCATGACTTCAAAAAACGTCAAATCACTTTTTGAGAACAAAGAGGGCTTTATGCCGGCGACGACAAAAGGCATTTTGGCCCTGCTTGACGGCTATAAAATCAATCCGGCGGGCATGAAGGTCATTGTCGTTGGCCACTCAATCCTTGTCGGGAAGCCGACCGCCTTGGCGATGCTAAACCGAAACGCGACCGTTACGGTTTGTCACACTCAAACCAAAAATCTGCGGGAAGAAACTCGGCGGGCGGACATGATTATCGTCGCTGTTGGCCATCCGAAATTAATCACCAAAAATCATGTGGTAAAAGGCCAGATTGTCATTGATATTGGGATTAATTTTCTTCCGCAAAATATCAAAATTTCCCAAAAAGGGAAAATCGGCGTAACCCTTGTGTCCAAAAAAATCGTGGGCGATGTTGATTTTGAAAATGTGAAAAACATTGTGCGAGCAATTTCACCCGTGCCCGGCGGCGTCGGCCCGATGACGATTGTGTCCCTTTTTCAGAATCTGATATCGGCGTGTCGGAACCAAAATTAGGCCTGCATAGCATCGGGTACCAACAGGGCATAAAATCAAAATACTATGGAAAAAAGACCAAGTTTTAGACCTAATGAGGTCAAATAAAACCGTAAAATCATATTTATGTCCTTCTTTAAATTCAACAAAGAAATAAAAACTGAGAATTTGAAACTTGCTGATTTTGATAAAATCTGGACAAAGTTTTGTTTTCTGGATGAGACGGGCACATTAAGTGATCAAAAAGACCAGTATTTTACTGTCGGTATATTAAAAATGAGCCAACCGTATTATTTGCAGAGCAAGCTACATTTTGAGAGAAGTAATGCTAAATTTTACGATGAAGTAAAATTTAATAAATTATCAAAAAATAATCTAGCTTTTGCGAAAATAGCGATTGACGCCTTGTTTGAAACAAAAAGTATCAGTTTTTGTTCATATTCTATTAGTACCAAAAGCGATTATTACTTGGAAAATTTTGATAGAAATCCATGGCTAGCATATGAACAAATAACACTTAAACTTTTGGGGGCGGCGTTGTCCGATCACGAAATTATTATTCTTATTGCAGATTATGTAACTACGCCGAGGAAAATTCGTTTTGAGGTGGATGTAAAAAAATATTTTAATCAGGCAAACAAAAGGTTGGCACTAGCAGGCGTTTGCCGATTTGACTCAAAATCAAATGACTTACTCCAACTTACTGATCTTTTAATAGGAGCAATAACCTACGATATAAAGTTTAAAAAAGGCCTCGTTCCAGGTTCAAAATATAAAATTGAATTAGCAGGGTATTTAAAAGCAAAGCTTGGGACAGACTCTTTTGTCAAAGGATTTAAGAATCATAATTTCAATGTTTTTGTCGATAAAACAGACCATTTAAGTAAAATCGATGAAAGTGGAGCAAATGAAAAGGGGCTATCGTCCTAACGGTCGACGCCCTTTTTCGGTACAAAGACAGTGTAGCAAGCGGTCGCCATAAGTCAAGAGTTTATACACATCGAAAAATATGATCCCAAACATTCAATAAATCCATGCAATCCAAATGAAATTTACTGAATTATTCAAAATTATTTTAACCGCGGGAAAGGGCGACAGCCGCAAAGCGGCGAGGGATGCGCGGAAATTGGTGTATGGCTCTGGCGGAAGGGAAAAGTACAGGCGCATCGCGGCAATTACTGAAAACGCTTCCGCGGAATATACAAAAATCGTTGAAGATTGGCGACAGGAAAATTTTGTTATGGCCGTATCGGTCATGTATTTTTTGCATGCTCGGGAAAATCAGCCGGATTTTCTTTTTCCGTGGCTGTTTCAGTTGCTTCAACACAAAAACGGCAATATTCGCCATGCCGCAGTCCGCATGATTCAAAACGAGCTCGGGGTATTAACCTATCACATACGTTTTCCAGGCAAAAAATCAGGGCATCCTAAACTCTCAAGAGAACAAGCCGACCAAATTCTTTTTGGCTTGCGCACAAACCTGAATAATTTAGCGGCAAGCTCATGGAAGGATTCTTATAAAAAATTCAAGTACATAGACAATCTTCCGAGCGGAATTTATAAATCAGTTCAGCTGATTTTGAGTTCTTTGGATGACTATTGCAGTGAAACGACTCGTCAATAGGTATAAGTTGAAGCGAAAGAACAAATTCCTGGTTTTTTTTCTAGCATAATCATTTCTTGCGCATTTTTTGATAATTTAGTAAAGTATGGGCTCGTGAGCTTTCGCTTGGTCGGCGCTCGCCGGTCGGGTTTTCTTTTTTCAGGAAAAGCGAAAAAATTCAGTTTTCAAAGAGAAGTATAAGTTCCGCAAAATTTCCGCAAATGGCGACAATAAATCAATTAGTCAGAAAAAGGAGAGTTTTAACGGCCCGAAAATCCAAAGCGGTTGCCCTTTTTCGCGGTTTCAATACTCTTAAAAATCGTCCCGCCTATTATCCGTCGCCTTTCAAGAGGGGAGTTTGCATCAAGGTTACGACCAAGACCCCCAAGAAACCGAATTCAGCAATCCGAAAAATTGCCCGCGTTCGCTTGACGAACGGTCTGGAAGTTACGGCCTATATTCCGGGCATCGGTCACAATCTTCAGGAGCACGCCGTCGTGCTTCTTCGGGGCGGTCGCGTCAAAGATGTCGGTGTGCGCTATACCGTTGTTCGTGGCAAACTTGACGCCGGTGGCGTTGAAAATCGCCGAACTAGCCGAAGTGTTTACGGCGCGAAGCGACCGAAATAAATTACAAAAATCGCTGTCTGAAACAATTTAAGCCAACCCAAAAATTTAAACTAAATCAACTAAACCAGACCTAAATGAGAAGAAAAATAAAAAACAAGCCAAAAATTGAACCCGACTATACTTACGAATCCGTAAAAGTGTCAAAACTGATTAACTATGTAATGGTTGAAGGCAAGAAAAATACCGCCCGAACCGTTGTTTACGACGCTCTTAAACTTATAAAAGAAAAAGCCAAAACCGAAAGTCCGGTTGAGATTTTTGAAATGGCTCTCAAAAACACCGCGCCTCTTATGGAAGTTCGCTCTCGCAGAGTCGGTGGCGCCAACTACCAGGTGCCGCGAGAAGTTCGTCCGGAACGCCGTCAGGCCCTGTCCATGAAATGGATTGTCGGCGCCGCTCGGGCCAAAAAAGGCAAGCCGATGGCTGAAAAGTTGGCCGAAGAGATATTCATGGCTTCAAAAAATGAGGGTGAAGCGGTGAAAAAACGCGAAAATACCCACAAGATGGCGGAGGCGAACAAGGCATTTGCTCACTTCGCGTGGTAGGTTTTTTGTGTGTTGATTATTTTGTTTTGAGCGCGTGTATCCTTTCGGAGTGAATGCGGGTGTATCATTTTCACGTAGAAAGGATACACGCGCTCAAAACCACAAACTTTAACTAAAAAAAATGAATCGCGATTATCCGCTAGAACGAGTCCGAAACTTTGGAATCATTGCTCATATTGACGCCGGGAAAACCACCGTTTCCGAGCGAATTTTGTATTACACCGGCATGTCCCATAAAATCGGCGAGGTTCACGAAGGTAACACTGTGACTGATTGGATGGAGCAGGAACGAGAACGCGGTATCACTATCACGGCGGCGGCCATTACCTGTTTTTGGAACCCGACGTATATGGGCGCGGATGTTTCAAAAAAGAATCGTTTCAATATCATTGATACTCCCGGCCACATTGATTTCACCGCCGAAGTCAAACGCTCTCTGCGGGTTTTGGATGGAGCGGTTGTCGTTTTTGACGGCGTGGCCGGCGTTGAACCGCAATCCGAAACGAACTGGCGTTACGCCGACGAGGGAGGCGTTCCTAGAATTTGTTTCATAAATAAACTTGACCGAATGGGCGCAAGTTTTGAGCGTTCCTACAAATCAATTCTTGACCGGCTCAACAAAAACGCCGTTCGGATGCAGATTCCGATGGGAGTGGAAGAAAATTTCATTGGAGTTGTTGACCTGTTGAAAATGAAGGCCTTTTATTTTGAAGGCGAGATGGGCGACAAAATCCGCGAAGGAGAAATTCCGGCCGAATATCTCGCAGATGCTCAAAAATATCGGGCGGAACTCATTGAGAAAATCGTTGAACACGACGACGCCCTCATGCATTCATATCTTGAGGGCAAAGAGCCACCGCTTGAAGACCTCAAAAGAACTCTTCGCAAAGCCGTTTTGGCCGTAAAACTCATTCCGGTTTTTACCGGCTCGGCTCTAAAAAACAAGGGCGTTCAGCTTGTTCTTGACGGCGTTGTTGATTATTTACCGTCACCGCTTGAAGCCCCGCCGATAGAAGGCATTGACCCAAAAACCGGCGACAAAATCACTCGCAAGACCTCGGACGACGAGCCGTTTTCCGCCTTGGCCTTCAAACTTCAGACCGACCCGTTTGTTGGACAACTGACTTTCTTCAGAGTCTATTCTGGCACGATTGAAGCTGGAACATATATTTATAACGCCACGACCGGCGACAAAGAACGTCTCGGCCGCATTGTCCGTCTCCAAGCCGACAAGCGCGAGGAAGTAAAAAAGGTCTTTGCCGGCGAAATTGCCGCCGCCGTCGGTCTCAAAAGCGCCAAGACCTCGCATACTTTCTGCGATGAAAATAATCCGATAATTCTTGACCCAATTAAATTCGCCGAGCCGGTTGTTTCCCTCCGAATTGAACCGAAAACAAAAGCCGACCAGGAAAAAATGGGAATGGCGCTCAAGAAACTTTCTGATGAAGACCCAACATTTAGAATTACCGCTAATCCCGAAACGCTGGAAACGATTATTTCCGGCATGGGCGAACTTCATCTTGAAATCATGGTTGACCGAATGAAACGCGAATTCGGCGTTGAAGCCAATGTCGGCAAACCGCAAGTTGCCTACCGCGAGACCATCAACGGCGAGGCCGAAGCGGAACACAAATACATCAAGCAGTCAGGAGGCAAGGGTCAATACGGCCATGTTCGGCTCACCTTAAGACCTCTTGCGCCTGTCGTGGAAGGCAAGAAAATTTCCAAGAACGTCAAACGATACGATAATTTTGAATTTATTGATTCCATCAAAGGTGGTGTTATTCCTCAAGAGTTTATTCCTGCCGTTGAAAAAGGCGTCCGCGAAGCGATGGACCGCGGCATTGTCGCCGGTTTCAAAATGGTCAACATTTCCTGCGAGCTGACTTTCGGTTCGTCCCATGACGTTGATTCATCGGAAATCGCTTATAAAATCGCCGCTTCTCAAGCGTTTCAGGACGCCGCCAAACGCGCTAAGCCGGTTATTCTTGAGCCGATTATGAAAATAGAAGTCGTTGTGCCGGAAAAATTCATGGGTGACATCACTGGTTCTCTTTCGTCAAAGCGCGGACAAATTGAGGGCATGGAGGAAAGGGGAATGCTCAAGGTTATCCGAGCCGTAGTGCCTCTGGCCGAAATGTTCGGTTATACCACTCAACTTCGCTCTATGACCGAAGGTCGCGGCTCTTCAACAATGGAATTTGACCATTATGAAATCGTGCCGAAGAATGTGGAGCAAGAGATTGTGACCGCTCGCTCATAATTTTAAGTAATGCTCTCCAGGGTACGCATAAATTTCTGCTGAAATTTTGCTCCCGCTCGGACGCCTGCGCGTCCTCCGCGAGCCCCTTCCGGGCATTACTTAAAATTATGAACAGTGCGATTCTACCTCCTATCCTCTAGATCCAGTC
>ERZ1292623.617-Hain-H51-01um-R1-617-length-37577-cov-11_pt1 | contig 37577 bp, 46 predicted proteins | sample MGYA00564398_ERZ1292623 | MGnify/ENA primary metagenome ERZ1292623 (study PRJEB36523, sample SAMEA6512633) | groundwater metagenome | collected 2019-01-07 | study: AquaDiva: Metagenomics assemblies of 32 groundwater samples
CGGACTCGGTCTTCATGAACCCGAATCATGCGTACTACCGGTATACTACGGCCCGTGTTTAGTAACTCTACCACTTCGAGGTTATATTTCAAACTCATGCACCGAGGCGTTGGCAATTTCGGCAATCTCGTGACCTTTCAGCATGAGATGCATCAAACGCATGAGGCCTCCGTGTGTCACCACGAGAGGAACTTCATTGACGTAATCCGTCTTCAGCTCATCAAAAAAACGATTAAGACGTTTTTCTAAATCTACAACTGATTCCCCCCCCCCAGGGCGTAAGGTCTAGCTTCGTATTCATGGTAGTTCGATCGACCCCGGTGACCTTTTTTACTTCTTCAAATGATTTTCCAGAAAGTGATCCATAATCTTTCTCCTTTAATTCATCGCGAAATATGATAGGTAGACGAAAATGCTCCGCAATAATTTCTGCAGTTTGTCGTGCTCGCTTAAGCGGCGAAGAAAAACAAATGGTAAAAACATGTTCGGGGAGAGCTTGTAGGGTTTGTTTTGCTTGCTCTCGGCCACTTTCATTTAATTCTGCGTCTTGTCTCTGCCCCTGCAAAATTCCTGTCTTATTGAGATCGGTCTCTCCGTGACGTATAACAAAGATTTTCATTTCACAAAATGTTTCGCTTTTATTTTCTCCACCTCTTCATCTTCTAATTCTTTGCTCTTTTCTTTTCCTTGCTTGGCAAGATACGCCAATTGCTGGTCGCTCATAGCTGATAGCTCACCGGTGCGGAATTCCAAATACTTTTTTGTATTTTTCTCCGGGTCTTCCAGTACCTCCTCCATGAGCGCATTCATGATCATGCCCACGCGCGGGCCGGGCGGGATCGAAAGCAAAGTCATGATATCGTTGCCATTCACTTTGAGCATCTTGGGCGAGATCGGATCGCGGGCGACTTTGTCGATCATAAACTTGAGGTGGCGAAGTTTGTAGGGAATCGCCTTTGGTGTACCAGACCCGATTCGATCCGCTTCGCGCAGCTTCAACAATTCCTCGACATTTTCCTTGCCGATGTTTGCCACTAATCTACGCACAGAAGATTCGGTAACTTCATCTGGTAAATAGTAAAACATGTGGTAGCGGACAAGCTTAGTGATTTTGTCAGCAATGTCTTGCGGAAATTTTAACCGTTTAAATATATCCCGTGTCATTCTAGCGCCGATCACATCATGTCCATAAAATGTCGAGTTGTACCCTTCGCCACGTTTGGCACGTGGTTTTCCAATGTCGTGCAAGAGCGCGGCAAGGCGCACTTCTGTGCCGTAGTTTTTTTCTGCGGTGTATTTTAGCGATCTGACATTGTGCTCCCACACGGTATAGATGTGGTGGAGGTTTTGCGTCACGCCAACACCCTCTAGGAGTTCCGGTATGATTTCATCGAGGAGTTCCGTCTCGCGAAGCAATTCTATGGCTTGTGCCGCGTGATCTCCGCCGATAAGCTTGAGGAGCTCATCACGAATACGCTCTGCAGAAATATGTTTGAGATGATGAGCATGGGCTTTTATTTCTTCCTGTGTTTTGTCATCGATCTTGAATCCGAGAGTACTTGCAAAACGGACCGCTCTCATAATACGCAATGCATCTTCGCTAAATCGTGCCTCCGGATCCCCTACGGCACGAATTGTTTTGTGAGTAATATCTTTTTGGCCCTCATAGGGATCGATGATTGCTCCCCCGCCATCCATAGCGATAGCGTTCATTGTAAAGTCACGACGCTGGAGATCATCTTGAAGTTTGGTGGCGAATTTTACTTCATCGGGATGACGTTTGTCTGAATAGCCGGATTCGAGGCGATACGTGGTCACCTCGATAACTCCAATGTCACTTTTCACTCCCACGGTGCCGAATTCATTTTCATAAAAACTGTCAGGAAAAAGTTTTTGGATTTCCTCCGGTTTTGCGTTTGTCGTCACGTCCCAATCTTTGGGTGTTTTTTTCATCAACACATCCCGTACGCATCCACCGACAACGAAGGCCTCATGTCCAGCCTGGTTGAGAGTCTCAATAATTTTTTTAACTTCGTGAGGTATTTGCATGCTTTGGTGCCCCCGCCAAGAGTCGAACTTGGATTAGCAGATTAGGAACCCGCTGTTCTGTCCGTTGAACTACGGAGGCTTTATGCTATATTGTAATCACAAAGCGGGCCCATAGTAAATCGGTATTACGCATCCATGGCATGGATGAGGGCGGGGTTCGATTCCCCGTGGGTCCACACACTTTACCTCCCAATCTTACCCAAGTAGGTGTTGTCCGCATTGCGAACGATGGGATTTCGAATTTCAATTTCAGATATTTGAGAATTCTCCAAAAGGTCCGAAGTAACGAGCAGCCCAGTCAGCAAAAGCAGAAGTGTGGCAACAACCGAGAGCATCTTCGTGCTGGGCACGGCAAACTTTGATCGGAAGAAATGATAGCCGAAGGTGATTGCAAGGCTTGCAAGGACGGTGGCAGTAGCGCCATCCACGCCAGTCTGCACTTGTCCAGGAGTGACAAGAATATTTTTGGCAACATAGATTGGAATGCTAGATTCCCGTTCCGAAATGCCGTCCGCTCGGGCAAAACCCCGATTGACAAGGATAGTAGTTCCCGTCTGAAACGCAGAGGCATCCCTTACGACTGCTCGGAATGTGATTTCCAATGAATCGTTCGGATCAAGAGCTCCCACGCTGATTCCATTTCCCGTAATACCGTCGGGGTACGTGGAGCCGCCAATACGAGTTGATCCAACTTCATAGATCATTTCCGGCGGGAGAGCATCACGAACGATGATGTTGTTGAGACGGGTATTGGAATCTGAAGTCACCAAGAGGGTAAAGCGCACGAGATCACCGGGTGATGCATCCACACGAGTGAGCGGCTGGGTGTCTTGCTTGCTCAAGTTCTCTCCAAATTTTTCAATACTCATAGACAGGAAAGGACTCTGTGTTGTAAATGGCGTAGGAGTTGGCGTTGGCGTGGGAGTCGTTCCGGGAAGCGGTGTAGGAGTAGGTGTCGGCGTGGGTGTTGGGGTTGGTGTGGGTGTCGGGGTGGGGGTAGGCGTAGCCGCCGCAACACGTCTAACCCAGAACCATTGATGTGCGCTTCCACCCGAAGTAACGGTCACCGTTCCTGTCGTGGGTCCGGTTGATTGCCACCCTGTCGGCATGGTTAGAGACACGGTATAGGTGCCAACCGGAAGCGCAACGGAATAGTATGGATCGGTATTACACTTGTCAGTGCGAACGGTGCCATTGGTCGGACCTTGGTAGGTTACTACAAACCCGGATTGCAAAAGTTCATTGGTACAGGAAAGGGTCGACGACGAATCTTTGATAGCTTTTTCCCCGGTATCTCGAACCACATCTCCATCAAGGTCCTCAATGATGCGGCCCAGCAAAGCCCCACCTGCTGGAGCAATAGTATCAAAAGCAGCACAAATGGGTTGGATACTGTTGGCTTGGGAAGTTCCCCCTGCGTGGCGGGCGGCTATCGTGGTGCCAGCTCGCGCCAAAGAAATATTTCCAACTGACAAAATTAATTTTGTCTGGCTTTGCGGTAAGTCTCCAATAGGTGCCGAATCGGCAATCGTCCCCGCACCATCGCTCAGACGTACGTAGTAGCGTTCGTTGGTTTGATCAGTGGAATTTGGATGATCATCATACGACATGAGAGTCACCCCATAGGAACCTGCTGGTAGCGCAAACGCATAGGGACCCATCTGTGTTGATGTTCCAGCGACGCTATTATCAGTTAAAACGCCAGTAGGAAAGTTAAAGATCGTCCGGCCTGCTTGGGCGGTAATTCCGCATGAAGGACGAGTTGCCGACGCGGTGGTTGTGCCTCCACCAGAAGTACCTCCGGTACTTCCACTTCCCCCGGTACTGCCGCCGGTCGTCCCTCCACCGCTTGTACCACTACCGCCTGTTGCCGCAATAATATTAATCTTTAAATTCGGCGTTAGCGCACCAAACCACCCCGGACCACCGTCGCCGATCATCTGCCATTGAAAATCTTCCTGGGTACCGGGAAAGTTGGGGGCAGTGATAACAAAGGTAAACGTGGCATTTTGGTTTGGAGGAACGCTTGGTTGTTGCAGATATACTCGGCTAGCATTGATCCAATCCAAGTTGTCACGAGGATTTTGCGTGCCCAGCTTGTATCCCAAATCTCCGCCCGTCCAGGTCGTAGTCCCGGTATTTTTCATCACCACGGTAACCGTGCGCTTTTCTCCAACGCTCATAGTATCGCCATTGGCAATGCCACTGTACGAAACAAATTGGGCATTGTTTATCGCAGTTGTGCTTGCGGTACCTCCCCCGGTGGCAACTACTACGCATTTTTTGGTTGTTGTATTCCAATCACAAGCATAATCCTCGAGACAATCGGTTTCATTTGCATAGCTCGAACAAATTGCAGCCTCCGACGTGAACAGTGATACATAAAAATTCGTGTGCCTAAAGTACAGCGCCCAGAACGCAAAAAGCGACACTACCACGACGAGTGTCAGAGCAATAATCAAGCTTCGTTTAGATCCTACTTCCATTGTCTTTTAGTATAGCGTAAAAAAAAATCTCTCACAGTAAATATGTTGATATCTTCAGTTTTGCGCCTCTATACGAATGATGAGCGCCATCGCAATAACAAATCCCACAACAACGAAAAGCACGCTGACCACCTTCCAAAACAGCGGTGTCATTTTTGAAACCACAAGGAAATGTCTCCCAAAACCCTCAACAAACAAATCGACTTTCTTGTCGACGGACTTTTCCCGCACGATCGCATCAGCCGTAGCCATGGTGCCGGTGTACATTTTGATGAGGTCATAGCGGCTGATGATGCCGACAAGACGCTTTTGATAATCCACAACGGGAATGGGATTGACACGATGATGCTCTGCAAAGGTACGCGCTACTTCCTCCAATGGCACATCATCGAACACCGTCAACGGCTCTGGATTCATAACATCCTTGACGGTGAGGGTCACGATTTTTTGAAGTTCCGGCTTGAGTCGCTCCTTGTCTTTTTTGTACACATCCAACTGATTGATCAATTGCATGAAGGTGGGCAAGTGAATATTGGCGCCTTTGGTCACCAAATCATACTGGGTGATGATACCCAAAAGCCCGCCATCTCCGCCCACAACAGGAAGTCCATCCCAATTATTTTCAAAAATAATCTGGGCCGCTTTGAGTAACGAATCCTCCGGCCGTACGGTCGTGACTTCTCTTGTCATGAGATCTCTTGCATCCATACTTTCATTTTACTATGATACCAATCATATGCAAGCAGTTATCCCCGCAGCGGGTGAAGGTGTGCGAATGCGTCCCCTCACCTTGACCACGCCAAAGCCACTTTTACCGGTTGCTGGAAAACCGATTCTTCAACATATCATGGAGGCACTCCCAAAAGTGGTTGACGACGTTATCGTTGTTGTCGGCTATCTTGGAGAGCAAATTGTAGACTATTTTGGTCCATCGTTTCATGGGAAAAAAATTACGTACGTGTGGCAACGAGAGAAAACGGGTACTGCACGGGCACTCCAGTTGTGCAAACCCTACCTTCATCCCGGAACCTTCCTCTTCCTGAATGCCGACGATATTATCAACACCGAGACGATTGAGCGGGCCCTTACCCATGAGCTTTGTATCGTCACCACCTGGCGGGAAGACTGGCAACGTTGGGGCATTATTTCACTAAACAACGATGGCACGGTAAAAGATTTTATAGAAAAACCGGAAACATTTATCTCAAACATCGCAAACACTAATATCATGGTGTTGGACGAACGAATCTTCGAATTTGAACCCGATTCTCATGCCACCGGTGAGTTTTATCTCACCACCATGGTACAAAAACTAGCAAAAAAATATCCCGTCTATACCGAAGAGGCTTCAAAATGGATTCCCATTGGAACGCCCGAAGCCTTGCAAAAAGCTGAAGATATGATAAAGTAACACCGTTGCAACGGTCTCGCCTCAATAATCAAATACGGGCTTCCCAGGTCCAAGTCATTGGCCCTGAAGGAGAGAAGCTGGGAATTTTGCCGCTTCATGAGGCGCTTCGTATTGCTCAAGAAAAAAATCTTGATGTGGTGGAGATTGGAGCAACGGCACAGCCACCATTGGTAAAAATACTGGACTATGGCAAGTATCAGTATCAAAAAGAGCGGAGTCAAAAAGGGGGAGGAAAAGCCCCGGGGCAGGAAGTAAAAACGGTACAAATCGGGTTTCGCACTGAAGCCCACGATTTGCATGTACGTGCCACTCAGATAGACAAGTTTCTCGCCAAGGGACATCGGGTGAAAGTAGAGATGAAACTACGAGGTCGTGAGAAAGCCATGGCCGCTCTGGGTCGCGAACGCTTTCAGCAATTTCTCCAGTACATCACCGAGCCCTATACGGCCGAAACTCCGATCAAGAGTTTCCCCGGTGGAATCGGTATGCTGGTAAAACCAAACTAAGATGCCAAAACTCAAGACTTCAAAATCGGCGAGTAAGCGTTTTAAAATCTCCTCAAAAGGGAAGCGAATGCGCCGACCTGTAAATTCAGGTCATTTTAATGCAAAAGATTCCGGAACCGAACGCCGCAAAAAACTTGGCACGATCAACACGAATGCTTCCAATGAAAACGATTTAGCTAACCTTTTCCCCTATGCCTAGAGTCAAACGCGGCGTACAAGCCAACAAACGAAGAAAGAATGTCCTCAAACACGCAAAGGGTTTCATGTGGGGACGCAAGCACAAGTATCGCGCCGCCAAGGAAGCGTTACTGCACGCGTGGAGTTTTCAGTTTAAAGACAGACGTAAGAAAAAGGGCTATGCCCGCCGTCTGTGGCAGATCAAAATCGGCGCCGGTTCTGTAGCCAATGGCATGTCCTACAGCAAATTTATTAACGGCCTCAAAAAAGCCCACATTGATCTCGACCGCAAAATCCTCTCCGATCTCGCCGCCAATCACCCGGAGGTGTTTGCTAAGATTGTCGACGCTGCGCGTTTGTCGGGGCCTTCGAGCGCCAAGTAATTTTCTTCGCGTCCCGACCATTTCTCGAGCCACTCGTGTGCGACAATTTCCCCTTCGCGCTCAACCATCCGCCGTAGGCGGATTTCTTTTGGCACCTCGCACCAGATCGAGTAGTCATAGACCGTAAAAAATCGAGATTGCAACGCATATACACCGACAATGATGATCCAATTTTCGGGCGGAATCTCCACCCAATTATCCCACCGATCCGCCCGCCAGTCGTAGCGCTCGTACTTGACCAGCAAATTGCGCCTTACGGCTTTGAGCACTTGGTCTTCAAAGCGATCCCAGTCAAAATCGACCGACACGGTCGCCCCGTTGACTAACGGGGCCGGATTGCGTTCAGCAAAAGGCTTGTAAAACTCATCGGTATGCACAATCGAACTCTTGGGATGGAGCTTTTGGATCTCCCTTGCGATCGTCGTCTTCCCTGAAGCTCCCAAGCCATCGATGCCTATGACTTTGTTGAAATGCTTGGGCGGAAGGGCTTCAATGCTCCGTACCAACTGCCTGAGGAGTTGTTGATCCATGTTGTTGAAAACTGATCATAAGGATAGCAACGAGTAGTAGTACGATACCGACACCGTTGCCCGCGGTGAGCTTTTGCGGTGCGCCATAGGGATTGAGAGCGGTGATGGCAATGAGAATACTCATGATGGGATACGTAAGCTCCGCGATTGTAGAAACTTTTGCTTCGGTGTGTTGAAGGCCTTTGTAGTAGATAAAGATCGACGCCGCACCGGTACTCAACGCAATAATCAGCAGACGGAGGATTTGAGGTCCCGTGAGGTCAAATGGCGAATACGATTGATGGTACAAAGCTAGAGAAAAAATAAGCGTGACAGGAACTGCGAGCGCATAGCGGATCACCGTCGCCTCTTTAAAGGAAAGCTGGTGGAGTGCTTTCTTGCTCAAAATTGTTCCCAAGCCCCACGCTACCGCTGCGCCTACAGCGAGTGCCACTACGGTCCAACGATCAGACCATATCAATGGAACTTTTTGTGCACCAAAGCTCACAAGGTAACTGCCGATCAAGGCAACCGGAACCCACACCAGATACCTCCACGTAAGTTTTTCTCGTAAAAATACCGCCGCAAAAAAGATCACAAAAATCGGCTGGAGTTTCAACAATAAAACCGGCGTGGCAAAGTCATAGAGCGCAAAGCTCTTCGAAAGGGCCTGTGTGAACAGGAATGTCCCGAGAGCACTGGATACTATAGTAAGAAGGAGTAAGACAAGCCACGTTTTGAGTGAAAGTGTTTTGTATTTTGCAAAATATTTAAAAAACAGTGGCGATAGCAAAATAAATGCTAACAGGTGCTCATAAAACACCACGGCGCCGGCTGGCATGCTTTGAATAAGTGTCCCGCGCAGGAGTGCATCAAGTGCCCAAAGTGCGGCGGCAATCATAATCAAAAAGGGGCCTGCGTTTTTTCGCATGCCCCTATGCTATCACCTTACATTGTCGTTGTCATCCCATCCTTGCCGCAATACTTGCAGTGTTTTGCGTGCGTGATCAGTTCATACACCGCTGACAGTCCCACGAGCACGTACACGATTCGGGAAAGCGAGTCACCCAAAATCTCTCCAATGCCCCAATCAAACAGACCAATCAAAAGCCAGTTAAGACCCCCAATGATAATGAGGATCCAAGTTACCATGTGCAATCCTTTGCCTTTCATATTCCCACCTCCGATCTATTATTTAAACTGAATGTCCACCTGTAGTATACGCTACCTGCAAAAAAAGATATAAACACGTGCACATTCGGCCTGTTGGCCTCAGTACTTCCTCACTCACGTTCGGTCGCAGCGCCACGGAGAGTCGAACTCCGGTTCTATCGTTGAAAACGATATGTCCTAACCGCTAGACGATGGCGCCATAACTGGAAAAACTATACACGAAATGCTAGCTTTATTCAATGCTAATTTTAGGCATCGAAACTTCCTGTGACGACACTTCAGTTGCGGTATTACGAATCGAAAATGACAAGCCGTCTGTTTTATCAAACATCGTCTCATCGCAAGTAAAACTTCACAATGAATTTGGCGGCGTGGTGCCGATTTTGGCCGCGCGAGAGCATGAGCGCAATCTGCCCGTCGTACTCGACGAGGCAATGAAGGTTGCAAGTTTAAAGTTTAAAGATATTGATTTAATAGCCGTAACATCAGGACCGGGTTTAATAATGTCTTTAGTGAAAGGCGTAAACTTTGCAAAAGATCTCGCCCAAAAAAATAACAAGCCTATTATCGGCGTCAATCACATGGCCGGCCACATTTACTCAAACTGGCTTTCACTACCCACTACACACTATCCATTGTTCCCCGCTCTCTGCCTCACGGTCTCTGGAGGTCACACAGAATTGGTTTTTATGAAAAATCATGGCGAATATGAATTGATAGGAAAAACGCTCGATGATGCAGCAGGAGAAGCATTTGATAAAATTGCGCGATTGATCGGCCTCGAATACCCAGGTGGACCCGCCATCGCCAGAACGGCGATGGAATTTTCAATTTCCAATTCTCAATTTTCAATAAAACTTCCAAGGCCAATGATGTATTCAAAAGATCTCAATTTCTCGTTTTCAGGATTGAAGACTTCTGTGTTGTACTTGGTAAGAGATCTCACGGTACCGCTCGATTCAGCACGATCAGAGATCGCTCATGAGGCACAAGAAGCTATTGTCGATGTACTAATGCACAAAACCAAGAAAGCAATCGAGATGCATCAGCCAAAATCAGTTTTGCTCGCTGGCGGAGTTTCAGCAAACAAATTGCTACGAGAAAAAATACAAACCTTGCATGAAAATGTTTTTATTCCTCCCATGGAATACACTACGGATAACGCTGCGATGATCGCGATGGCAGGGTACTATGAGTTTAAACGTTTAAAGTTTAAGAGTTTAAAATTGCTAGAGGCTGACGCAAACTGGGAAATCGTTTAGTCCATTCCCCCGAAACGGAAGAGAAAACCGAACAAATTTGGCAAGATAAAAAGCGCCCCGAGAATAATCAAGATAATCCAACCAAGACCAAAGCGATGTTGTTGGCTTTTGGGATCATGCTGGATGACGGCTGCGCCAGCAAAAAACATCAACGCCACGCTGGCGATGAGGGTCATAGTTCCAATGGCCTTGAGTGAAACGTCACTGGGAAGAACTTCCCAAATCGACAAAATTGCCAAAAAGGTCAGGATCGTAACAGCAACGATCAGGATGATGCCGGTGCTTTTTCGCAGTAGGTGAATAAACGTATCCATAGCTATACTTGAGGAGGCAAGGAGGCCGGCGGTTCCTGATGGCGCTCAATGACTTTTGCGGCAATAATGACAATGAGTGAGGCGAAGGTGACAATACCGAGGGTGGAAAGCGTTTTGAACAAAACATCGTCGCTCAAAAACTCCCAGATCGCAAGGATCGCAATGATAGTGAGGATCGTTACAGAAATGACGAATACGACCAGTGCGATGTGTTGAATTGTTTTAGCCATGGTTTTACTATATGCTTATTTATACTATATGACAAGCAAACACTATCAACGCCTTCTTATTACCGTCGTCGTCCTTTTTTACGCTTGGACGCTCTACGGAACCAATGACTATTTTACCTGGTGCTTAGAGATTTTCCCGGCGGTGCTTGGAGCGATTGTGCTTGCGATCACTCACCGGCGATTTCCTCTTTCAAATGTCTCTTATACGCTTCTTGCCATCCACGCCATGATTTTGGCGTATGGCGGGCGATACACCTACGCCGAAGCACCACTGGGATTTTGGCTTTCAGAAATATTTGGCTGGACACGGAATAACTACGACAAAATCGGCCACCTCATGCAGGGCTTTGGTCCGGTGATCATCGCACGAGAAGTCTTTCTCCGTCTTGATGTCGTGAAGCGCCCCGGCTGGCTCAACCCTATTCTCGTGCTCATCATCCTCGGCACCGCGGCTTTTTATGAATTCGTCGAGTGGTGGATTTCGCTTCTTTCTGGTTCAGCCGGCGATGCCTTCCTGGGAACTCAAGGCTATGTATGGGATACGCAGTCGGATATGTTCTTGGCCATGATCGGCGCAATTTTGGCGCTTTTGCTATTATCAAAACTCCATGACAGAGCTATCAAAAGCCTATAACTCTGCTGAAACTGAAGATCGCATTTATAAACTCTGGATGGAGAGTGGGGCTTTTGCGCCCCAAGGCGATGGTGAACCCTACACCGTCATGATTGCGCCGCCCAATATCACGGGCTCACTGCACATGGGTCATGCACTCGAAAATACGATCTCGGATATTTTGGTGCGGTATCATCGCATGAAAGGATTTCGGACACTCTGGGTACCTGGCGTGGATCATGCGGGAATTTCAGCACAAAGCAAAGTAGAAAAAGAACTTTCCAAGCAAGGTATCAAAAAACAGGACATCGGACGCGAAGCGTTTGTGAAAAAAGTTGAGGAGTGGAAGGAGCAGTACGGGCATATTATTTTGGACCAGCTTAAAAAACTCGGCTTCTCCTTTGATTGGAGTAAAACTGCCTACACGATGGATCCGGCTTACAAGGAAGAGGTGAAGAAAGCGTTCCTGCATTACAAAGAAAAAGGCTGGATCTACAAAGGAAAGCGCATCATTAACTGGTCGGTGAAAGACCAGACTTCCCTATCGGACTTGGAAATTTACTATCAAGAACAAAAAGATACGCTGTATTATCTGAACTATGGTCCCATCACCGTGGCTACGACACGACCCGAGACCATGCTTGGGGATACGGCCGTTGCGATTCATCCAAGTGACGAGCGTTATAAAAATTTAATTGGAACAAAAATTACACTGCCGATCACCGGGCGCGAAATACCCATCATCGCCGACCATGCGGTTGAAAAAGAATTTGGTACGGGAGCCGTAAAAGTCACGCCGGCGCATGACTTTTTGGACTTTGAAATCGGCCAACGGAATAATCTTGAGCAGATTGAGGTGATAAATAAATTTGGAAAGGTCGTTGAGGGATTTGGGAAATTTTCAGGATTGAAAATTCTTGATGCGCGAAAAGCAGTTATTGAAGAATTGGAAAAATTAAACGTGATAGAAAAAACAGAAAAATACACTCACAATGTCGCCTACGGGGAGCGCTGTCAGACGGTGATTGAGCCGTTGTTGTCAGAGCAGTGGTTTTTGAAGATGGACGAGCTTGCGAAAAAAGCAATCAAAGCAATCGAGGCTGATGAAGTTCATTATCATCCGGAGCGATGGAAAGACGTTGCGCTCACGTGGCTTCGCAATATTCGCGACTGGAATATTTCACGGCAAATTTGGTGGGGACATCCAGTGCCAATAGAGGGTGAGACTGATGTACTCGATACCTGGTTTTCTTCAGCGCTCTGGCCGATGGCAGCACTTCCTAAAGAGTCCTACCCAACGCAGATGATCACAAGTGCCCGAGATATAATCCACTTGTGGATTACGCGCATGATTTTTTCGGGGTTGGAGTTTCGCGGCGAGGTTCCGTTCAAAGATGTGATCATTCATGGTACGGTACTCACCAAAGATGGCAAGCGTATGAGTAAATCACTCGGAACCGGTGTCGATCCTCTCGAATTAATAGAGAAGTACGGCGCTGACGCGACCCGTTTTGGATTGATCTACCAATCCATCGGCGGCCAGCAAGATATCAAGTACGGTGAAGAGTTTATTCTTACTGGAAAAAAGTTTGCGAATAAGCTATGGAATATAAGCCGATACATAATCGGCAAAAATCAAAATGGAAATATCAAAAATCAAAATGATGAAGAAATAGTATCGAAAATTCACACAATCGAGGAACAAACTACAAAACATATTCAAAATTACGAGTTTGGAGAGGCGCTGCATCTTCTCTACGATTTCATCTGGCATGAATATGCCGATAAATACATTGAAAGTACCAAAGACAAGTCCGATTCTGAAACATTTTCCACTTTGATATTTACATTTTCAACTTTGCTAAAGCTCCTCCATCCCTTCATGCCATTCGTCACCGAAGAGATCTGGGGAAAACTCCCCTCGTGGGAAGGCAAAAAATTGCTTATACTAGAATCGTGGCCTTCGTCCTCATCCTCGTAGGATTTATTCCCAGCCTCGTGTGGCTCCATTTCTACTTGCGCAAAGTCAATCATCCCGAGCCGCGCAAGCTTTTGCTGGAGGTTTTCTTTTTTGGAATTTTACTCGCGCCGCTTGCCGTTGCGGCACAGTGGCTGTTTGCGTATATCGTGTCGCAGTTCGCGCCGGGCTTTGATATCGGCAGTTCCTCAACCTTTTTTCTCTGGTCGGCGTTCGTGGAAGAGGTGGTCAAACTGATTGCGGTTTACTATCTTGTTGTCCACCATGCCGAATTCAGTGAACCCGTGGACATCATGATTTACATGGTAACCGCTAGCCTTGGGTTTGCCGCGTTGGAAAATATTTTAGTTCTGTTTAAAAATATCCCCGACGGAGTATCGATCACGATGCAAATCCTTCTGTTCCGCACCGTAGGAGCGACACTTCTCCACGCGCTATCATCAGCACTGGTAGGATATTTCTTCGCCCTGGGATGGTACTACCACCATCACAGCAGAAAGTTCTTGTGGTTTGGTGTCGGCATTGCTACCCTTTTTCATTTCACGTTCAATACCTTGCTCCTCAATTTCACCGCGCTGGGAGGTTTAATGACCTCGAGTATTCTCCTACTTGGCGTGCTTTTCCTGGTTTCTGTTCTTTTCCACAGGGTACAGGAACGTAGCCAAACCAAATTTATGGTATAATGGAAACATATCATGTCTGACTTCTTTGAAGAACAATTCGGTACCGCTACGCTCGCCATGGCGCCAGCCGCCAAAAAAGCACCACCCCCAAGTGGAAAAGACGACGAGGGCCAGCTTACCGTGGACGTCTACCAGACGGATGACGAGATCGTGATCAAATCCACCATTGCCGGTGTCACGGTGGACGATATCGATATCTCCATCACCAACGACATGATCACCATTAAAGGCAAGCGCAATCCCGACGAGCACATCGATCAATCCGACTACTACTACCAGGAACTCTACTGGGGACAGTTCGCGCGCTCCATCATCCTCCCCGAGGACATCGACGTGGAAAAAGCGGCCGCCTCCATGAAAAACGGCATCCTTACCATCCGCTTGCCAAAACTCGCAAAGTCGCGTATGAAGAAGGTAAAAATCTCGTCGTGATCTCCAGAAAAACTTGGCACATTATCGGCACTGTCATCGGTATAGCAGGCATCGTTTGGATCAGCCAGTTTTTCTATTTCGACTCTTTGACCAAAAAACTTTCTCTTGAAGGTGTAGGGCCGTTGTTTGTCGGACGCTTGAGCGAGAATCTGCAAATTGCCGTGACCCAGCCGCTCACGCTTCATACGGACAGCAAGGAAATCACGATTGAACCAGATCAACTGCAAACATGGATTGAGCCTTATCATCGAATCTTTACAGGCAAGACAGAATACCGCCTCAATCAATTTCACATAGAACAGGACTTGGGAGACTTTGTTGCCGGTCTTGCGATAGCTCCCGTCAACGCGAGCTTCGGCGTTGCAAGTGGGTCACTGATGGAAGTTGTCCCGGCAAAAAACGGGCAGGAGCTTGATCGTGCAGAAACGCTCCGCGCCATCTCCCAAGCACTCATCCACAACGAAGCGACTGCAAACCTTGTCATAAAGGAAGTGGAACCGCTATTGAATCTTGCAAAGCTCCACCAACTTGGTATTACCGCGTTGCTTGGAGAAGGGACGTCAAAGTTTACGGGGTCCCCAAATGCGCGCATCCACAATATCGGGGTAGGTTCCAAAAAGATGAACAACATTATTCTTCGTCCTGGCGAGACGTTCTCTTTTGTCGATCACCTGGGAGATGTGGATGCATCCACAGGCTACAAGCCGGAGCTTGTCATCAAAGACGGAAAAATCATTCCCGAGTACGGCGGTGGGGTGTGCCAGGTGTCCACCACAATGTTTCGTGCTGCCATTTTTGCTGGACTTCCTATTGTGGAACGGCGGGCACACTCCATCCCCGTGCGCTACTACAACCCACAAGGGTTTGATGCGACCATTTACCCCGGTTCCGTGGATTTAAAATTCACCAACGATACGCCTTCGTATATTCTCATTCAGTCGCGCGTGGAAGGCACGACGATCACCTTTGATATTTTCGGTTCCCACGATGGCCGTACCGTAAACGTAGAAGGGCCCAACGTGTATGAATCAAACCCTGACGGGTCACTGAAAGCGATACTCTACCGCACCATCACCCGGACAGACGGCACGGAAACCAAAGAAACCTATCGCTCCGCGTATAAATCGCCGGCCCTGTTTCAGGTGATAAAGAATCCATTGGAATAGGTCGCTCATTGCCTAGCTTTCCGCAAAACCGATCGTAGATTTTTGCTAAAATCTCGACACTGCTTTCTCGCGCCAGTCGCGCTCCGAAAAGCTTTTGCTTGAAAGCCAGGCAACTCGCCAAGGGTTGGAAGCAGAGGGGAAAAGTATTTTCCTTCTGCTCATATTGGTGCTGGGGAGAGGAGTCGAACCTCCATGTCCTTACGGACGGTAGCTCCTAAAGCTACTGCGGCTGCCATTTCGCCACCCCAGCATGAGAACATCCTAGCACACCAGCTAACCCTGGACAAATTTTAAAAATGATGTAGAATAATACCACGGTCAATCCTGACCGCACGACCTTAGGAGGTCAACCATGGGTACGTTCTTTGTCGTTCTTTGCTCTCTGGTTCTGATCGTGGTCTTCAAAAGCCGTCTTCACGTCCCAGAGAACAAGGCTGCTCTCATCAGGTGGGAGACGCCACAAATCCCTTTCATTAGGGATATTCTTGGCAGGCTCGGCCTACCGATCAACCCGATTGGCGGCAACGATATCGTCGCCCTCTCCGGTCAAACGGGAGGATGGAGTGCCATACATTGGGCATCCGGCGATTACTGGATCCCACTTGTAGGATTCCGATTCCTTGCCAAGGTTCGCACCTTTGATCCGATGGAAGTTAAGGAAAATCAAGTTGGCCTCATGACGGCCAAAGTTGGGAAAAACCGTCCGCAGGGACAGAATTACCCGACTCCATTGGACGATCTGGACTTCTCGAACGGCGAGGATTTCATCCGTCGTGATGGCCAGAGGGGTCTTCAACTACAAACTCTGGGTCCTGGCAAGCATTTCTGCAACCCTGAAATTTGGGAGTTCGAACCTGTCGACAGGGTGGATATCGAGCCAGCGATTTTCCCGGATGATCCGTACAATCGGGGTAAGCCGACAGACGAAGCTTGGCCGAGACTAGGCCTCGCTGATCTCAGAATCGGAAGAATCATCCCCGAAGACGAGCGAACAAAACGAACTCTCGCGGTAGTAGTGCCGGGCCATGAAAACTTCGCCAACTTGGTCGCCTTCATTCAAAACGGTGGCGAGCAAGGAACACAAATCGAAGTCCTTGAGCCAGGTAGCTCCAGGATCAATACCGGCTACGTGGGCATTGAAATGATCTTCGCAACTCGGGTGCGTCCTGGGTGGACGATCGTGCTTATCTCCAGTCAAGGCGATGAGCCCGATGAAAACGATTTCATACCCGTAGCGGAGTTGGGCGGACGTCGGCCGGTTCACGTCTTGAAAAAAGGCATCGTCGGGAAACGCGGTACCTTGGCTGACACCCTGGGTCCTCGGGATTGGTTCATAAATCCCCGTCGCTACAAGCGAATACTGGTGAACACCTCACCCCAGACTCTCGCTTGGGACAAGACACAATACGACGAAAAAGACAAACCTCTGCGCCAGTTTCCCCCACTGGACGTGGAGAGCAAGGAAGGTTTCAAGTTCAACGTCGTCGGTGCCCTGGTCTTTGAGGTTAAGGACCAAGATGCTCCGATGATGACTCGCGCTGCGGGGGGGGAAATCGAGAAACTCGTCAAAGCGATCGGTCCTATGGTTGGACAGGTTGTCCATCGGATTTGCAGGCAACATCCGATGATCGATTTTGTCCGAGATACCAAGAAAGGGCTGGCGGCTGAGTTGACCAAAGCTCTCAAGGCGGTTCTGTCCTTCTACTATATCACGGTTCATGGATTCGAAATCGTGGACCTGGACTACGAAAGCAGAGGAGACAAGAACTTGGCCGAGTTCCTGAAGCAGTTGGCCGAGCAAGAGATTGCCGCACAGCGAGAGCTTGCCAACAAAGCTGGGATTCCAGCCGAAGTAGCCCGGATCGAACTGGAAGAAAAGCGCGGGGAAGCCGATGCTCAGAAAGTTATAAAGGTCGGCAAAGCAGAAGCTGAAGCTAAGACTCTGGTCGGCAACGCAGAAGCCGAAATCATGGCAAAGAAGGGAGCCGCCGTAGTCGCACTACTCCCCTCTGCTGGCTTGAGTAAGGATGTGGGCCAAATCATTGTCGCCGGTATCACGGCTCTATCCAGTGCGCTTCAAGACAGTAAGAAGACGTAGTACACGGCGCGTAGTTGCGCCACGGGCATGGGATGAGCCGGAAACTCGGCTTGTTCCATGCCTGTTTTCATATTGAAATCCATATATAAAGAGAAACGCGCGCGATCCGGTGTTACGGAGCGCGCGCGGTGAACGTTGTAGAGGCGTTCATGGATGTTACCTTCCCATGACGCGCTTGTTGGTGCGGCGAAGCTCATCGTTCGTCCGCTGGGTCTGAACATGGACGAGAATGGGTTCCGCTGGAGGCGGGGCTGTCGGCCGCTCGTAGAACGCGGCCGGAATGTCGTCGGGTCCCGCATCACTCGCGCCTTCTCCAGATCCAGACGAGGGAAAGAACTTATTGATCCCCCACGTGATCAGGAGTGCGATGAGAGCGAGAGCTGCGAGCGCAACGGCCCAAGTCGGAAATCGTCTCGGCGCGGGACCAGGTGCAGGTGGTGGAGCAGGCGCAGCGACCGGGGGTACCGGAGGTGCGCCAGGCGGAGGAGGCGGAGCTACAGGCGGCACTGCGGGTGGAGCCGCGGGAGCGCCAGGAGGAATCGGTGCGATGACTGGAGCAGGCGGAGTACTGGAAAGGAAGGTGCGCGTGAAAAAGCTTTTCACGCTGGCCCACCTTGCCGCGAACCAGGCCATCACTTCGTTTCCTCGATGGCCGGCTTTTCGATGAAGAACTCGAGAGCCGGTACCTCGATACCACCCTCCTTCAGACGATGCATGGCGACGGTATCGCCGCCAGTGACGTCTGGATAGACCCACGACATCTTGATCGCGGGTTTCTGGTCCGTCACTTCCTTGACGAGAGCGCGCGCGCCGAGCTGAACGCTCGAGCGACTCGCAACTCCGGAAGCGTCGAAGGTCTCGGTTGCGCCCGGTGCGATGAACCAGCGAGTCTGCTGGTCCTCCGCCAGGACTTCAGCCGGGTACTTCTCCGACTTGTTGGTGAATGAGAAGTACGTCCTGCTGATCGACTCAGCCGGAGCCGACTTCCCACCCAGGGCCGATTTCGTCGGCGGGGCGTCGGAGTCTTCGACGGTCGCGTCGTTGACGTCCTCGTAGCCGGCTTCGGATTCGCCGGAATCGTTGCCACTGTCGGCATCGCGGAGGGCGTCGTGACCCATTTGACCTGCCTTATGAGCCGCCACGAGCTTGCTACGGCGATACTTCAGGTAGAGCCGGTGTTCGCGAAGATCCGCGTCGCGGTCGATGCCGCGCTTGTAGAGCTCCCCGACATCGCGATCGTCGCCGGCATACCCGCCGGAATAGAAACTCTTCCTTTCCTGACATTGCGTGTAGCGCACGTAGGCGTCGGCGATGGAACCGCCGAACGCCTGCGTCGCCGACGCGAGCAGGGTAACGAGGATGGTTACCAGCCTCATTTCAGACCTCCTGGCGGATTATCCGCCTTTTGAAAACTAAAAACCCAGCAACCAAACCATTTTGATTGCCGGGTTTATTATACACCTTTATGAAATTTTTGTCAATCAGTAATTGAAGAGGAAGCTCTCTACGAGACCTACAACCGTTTTCACAATTATGAATGCACCTACAATAATCAGAAGTCCAATAAGACCATTCCATAGGTGTGTACGTGCTTTTCCTGCCTTTTCTGAGTCACCACCAGCAAAAAGATACTGGAAACCAGCAATTACAATATATAGAACTGCAATTGCAATGCCGATGAAGATCAACCACGTTACTACGCTTTCAACAACGTTAATCAAATCTTCTTTAGTTAAAGCTCCACCTTCAATTGGTCCTACGCCATTTGTATTGGGCGCCGCAAAAGCAGTGAGAGGTGAAAATAATATCAAGGCAACTAGTACGGCGGGACTCCATTTCTTTGCAACCGCTAAAAATTTCGACATTGAGATATGAAGGTGTCGCATGCACCTGTTTAATACTGCTTATATGCTACCACACAAACGCAAATCATTTATCCACACTCACTTCGTCACTCCTAATATATCTTTTATCAAACTCACCAGACCCTCCGCCAGAAGCACGACGACAATGCCGATGAGGGCGTACATAACGGTTTTTCTTCCTTTCGTCACCTGTTCGGGATTTCCGCCGGCCGTCATGATTTGAAAGCCACCGATGACTACCATGAGCGGGGCAAGCGCATAGAGTACCAAGTCTTTGATAAAGGAAATCACCTTACCCACGAGCACGGTAAAGTCGTCACTCGAGAGCGGATTGCATAGATCTTTATTAGGATCGCACGCCGCAAACGCAGCAACTGGAAGAAGTGCGTAGTGAATAGTGAACAGTGCAAAAAGAATTATTAAGATATATTTCATAGTTCTATTTTACCACAACATCCCAGTGTTCGTTGCCCGTCCCTGGGCTTTCGAGCATATAGACATTGCCGTATTGATCCTGCCACCGCTGATAGTGTTCCGTGGGGCTTGGAGAAATCTTGGTAAATGTGGAATTCGTGGTGATGTACTGTGTCAGCGTATTGGGACTGCCATCGGGGTTCTTGGATTGAAGATCTATTTTGTACCCATTGGCATGCGTGTAGAGGTTTGAAGAGCTGTCGTCATGACCCACCGCGGAGCTGGTCGCATCCGTGACTATTACTTTGCAGTCGGGGAAGGCGGCCGTGCATTCTTTTTGCAGGGCGATAGTCGCATCAACGGTCTTGGTGTTTACCTGATTCAGTTCAGCGCCAGGTTTCACCTGCACTGCGCCGTTTTCGAGGCGCTGTTGAGCATCTTTCTCGCTCATTCTCCCTCCGGTGGGGATGTTTGCCTGAAGAGGCTTTGCGGGACCGCAATCAAGTTTGAACCAACTCTTGGCGGTGTCGTTTTCGCCGGCGATTACTTTTATGACGGTGTTTGCTACCAGCCATGACGTATAAATAATCACCACACCCGTGACGGTCATGGTAAGCATCTTTCGGCCTTGGCTGATGAGCTCTGGGTTGAGTCCCCCAAGCACGATCATGAGTCCCGCGGTGATGGCAAAAAGGATCGCGAGAATGGGAACGAGCGGATTGACGATAAAGTCGATGACGCGCTTGATCTGTTTCAGGATGTCACAAGTAGTACAAGCTTGCGTGGTAGAAGTGCCGCACACTACCAGTGGATCGACCGCCTGCGCAGAACTCAAAGGAACGAGAAAAAAAGTAGCAATGACAATGATTACAAAGTATTTCATTGACGGTTCATGATCACATTCACCTGCGATTCCGCTTCGCGCAAGGCATCGGGTACGGAAAACCGGTTGAAGTTTACATTATCGATCATTTTGGCAAAAATCGTCTCGATCGCTATGTTATCTACTTGGTACCACGAACGCGCCGACAAGCTCTGCACCGCAAAAACGCCCAGTTCGGGAGTCGTGCGCTGGGTTTCGATAAGATCACGCCTGGCTGAAGGCCGATCAGAAACTTCCAGGTAAGTCTTGGTCGCGTCACCCGTGGCCAAGTATACCAAAAACTTCCACGCCTCTTCCGGTGCGGCGGATTGTTTGGACACGGTGGGCGCCCAGTAGTTTGCAAAATTCACCGTCACGGTTGCTTTTTCCGGCTGAGGCATGGGAGCAATGGTAAAGTTCAGCCGCGGGGATTTTGCGCGGATGGTTTTCAGATGGTGAGAATAGTTGAACATCATCGCGGCGTTGCCATCGGTAAACGCATCGATAGAATACTTTTGAAAATCGTTCCACGTATAGCGATCGGGCTTCGCCTGGTTTGCAAAGTCCGTATAGAATTGCAGGGCGAGTTCGCCGACGTTAATACCTTCGACGGACTGGGAAAACAGCGCCGAGGTATTGCCGGCATTGGTCATGCGGGTACCGCTTTGGAGCATCAAGAGCATGAGTAGGTCCGTGGAGCGGTTGATGTTGTGCGAGGTCCCCAAGGAAGCGGCGGATGTAGTGATGTTGCCGCGGTCGTCACGCTTGGTGAGCAGACCCACATCGCGAACAAACTCTTCCCAAGTTTTCGGGGGTGAGGAAATGCCCTTCGAATTCAATGTCTCTTTGTTATAATACAGCCCGAGCGTATCCACGTAGAGAGGTAACGCATAGATCGTTCCGTCCGGAGCAGTCAGATCTGCTTTCACAACATCGACAAATGTTTCCTGAAAATCTTTGAAGGTATAGATCGGAGTTTTGCCCGTCTGCGACAGGGGAATGATTTTGTCCTGATGCTTGGGAAGCCAAGTGTTGTGCATCAGCCATATGTCCGGTCCCGTTCCCGCGGCAAACGCGCTGATCAGGCTTTTTTCGTAGTCCTCAAACGAAAACTCGCGGTACACAATACGGACATTGGAATGCTCCTGCGTGTAGGTATCGATGGCATCTTGATAGAAGGAGCGGTCGTCAAACGTCCCCCAAAACTGGAGCGTCGCCTCAGCAGGCGGCTGACCTTTTTTGGAAAGGAGCAAATAGAGCAGTCCCGCCATAATGATGATAAACGCGATACCGATGAGTATGAGGATGATTTTCTTTTTGTCGAAGATCATGGTTTTTTCATTAGTAAACCGTAGTGAAATCCTCCGGCTGGGAAGGTCTCAACAAAAGCGAGTCCGACTCTTTCCATCAATGCGCGAAGCTCTTCCGCTCCTATGCGCATAGCGGTTGGCGGTCCGGCGGGGTTTTCGTTTTTATTCCATTCCACGGACGAAATTTTGCCACCGGACTTGACTATGCGCGACGCCTCTTCCAGCACTTCTTTTTTCTTGCTCGTTTGCCACAAAATATTGGCCAAAAAAACGACATCCTGTGAATTGTCACCCAACGTAGAGCTTCCGAGAACCTCGAGGTTTGCCCGTACACTGGTGACATTTTTGAGATCAAGTCGTTTTGCTTTGGCGGAAACCGATTCCAGCGCGCTGGGGAGTACGTCGAGTGCCGTCACCCTGCCGGTTTCCCCTACCAGATTTGCTATCATGATCGCGATTTCCCCGGATCCGGAACCAAAATCGGCAACCTGCATTCCTTCCTGAATGCCGATGCGTGTCATGAGTTCTTGGGGATTCACAAAACCCTCGTCCGTCATGCTCCTGATTATACCACGTTGCTATTTTTTGAGTAAATCTAAAACTTCCTGACTCGGCTTCCAGCCGATATTTTTCCAAGATTCTACAAACGATTGAACGTGCGCCAGCCCGTAGATGGATTTTTTAAAAGATGTACGGTAGGTAAGCTGTTGATGCATTTCGGGTGAATTCAAGATGTCCCCAAGGGAAACACCAGCTCTCTCCCAGGCATGAACAAGTTCAGAAAATTGCCGAGGATTATCTTGCCAAAGAAAAAGTTTTCTGAATATCTTTTCCCGGATTTCTTCTCGAGTTTCTGGCCTATCGAGATGCGGTTTCATTTCGATACCCACATCCCGCCATGCCTGTAGATAATCCAAAATTCTTTTTGGCTCATCACCGTAAATACTTATATTAAAAAGAAACCGATTATACAGATATCGCTGTATGTCCGGAGTGGCAAGCTCCATTTGCAGTTCCTCAGAAGATAGAGAAGTGGAGTCGCAGTACTTTTTAAATGCCCGAGGATCATAAAGGTTAACTTCCTTTACATGTAGCTTTTTCTTTTCTTGGGCAGGTCGAGGCGTGGGTGGCGCATAAATATTTCCAAGATCAAAGTTAAAGTTTCCAAACCCAAAAAAGTCTGGTTTTCTGACACTATCATATGCTTTGCGCTTTGTCGGATCGGACAAAACCTCATACGCCATTGCAAGATCTTTAAACGTCTCCTCGGCTGCGACGTTGCCGGGGTTTACGTCAGGATGGTGCTGTCGCGCTAGGTTGCGGTACGCTCGTTTGATAGTTTCAGCATCGGCATTCCGAGGAACACCTAGAATTTCGTAGGGGTCTTTCTTTTTCTCGGGGGTTGATGCAAATCTTCGTTCACTCATGGTTTTTTCTTTATATCACCACTACCGCCCGGTGTTGTCCCAAAACGGTTACTATCTCCTCCCAACCTCCCCTTACCGCAAAGGGGAGGAGCCATCAGTAAATAAGCTTTGGGGGATGAAGTTCTTTCCCAAAAACTTTTGCAGCTTTCTGAAGAAGTTTTATACTTGGCAAGGCTTGCCCTTTCTCTATGCGAACAATATATTCTCGTTGTACACCGAGTCGATGAGCAAGTTCATTTTGAGCCATCTTCCGTTTAGCACGCGTTATTCTAACCATGTGACCGACATACAAAGCAAGGTTATTATCTTTGTAGAATTTTCTTTCCTTAGTAAGAGACATAATAGTATTGTATCACAACTATGCACTCCCTCTTAGCGGTAAGAGGGAGTCGGAGGGAGATAGCTATACTACCACTACGCTTGCAACACTGTCCCCAGGTTCGAGTTTCATGATGCGTACACCTTGGGTGGCACGGCCGAGGACGGAAATCGTATTGAGGGTTGTACGAATGACCACGCCCTTTCTGGAAACAGCGATAATTTCCTCATCCTCTCCCTCTTTTACCACATAAGCAGAAACGAGATTGCCAGTTTTGGAGGTGATCTTGGCGGTGAGAATTCCTTTTCCTCCCCGATTTTGAACTTTGTATTCAGTGAGTTTGGTGCGTTTGCCATAGCCATTGGCCATAATAGCAAGTAAGTGCGTTCCGGAGACTACATCGGCGCCGACTACTTTTGCGCCCTTATCAAGCCGTATGCCGATGACTCCGCCGGCGCCACGTCCCATGGGACGGACATCTTTTTCTTTAAATCGTACCGCCGAGCCGTCCGAAGTCGTGAGTATGACCTCATCAGAACCCGAGGTGGGCTTTACCCACTTGAGCTCGTCGTCACCTTTGAGTTTGATTGCCACCATGCCATTGCGCCGTACTTGACCAAACGCCGTTGATTCGACTTTTTTTATGATTCCGTCGGCAGTCGTCATAAATAGATACTTGCTGGTATTTTTTTTCGCGTTCACCGGAATCACAGCCGTAATGCGATCCGTGGGAGAAATTTGGAGAAAATTGACGAGTGCTTTGCCCTTTGATTGACGCGTGGATTCCGGAACTTCGTAGCCTTTCGTCTGGTAGACTTTTCCGGTGTTCGTGAAAAACATCAAATCATCATGCGTGTTGGCGATGAAAAACTGGCTCACGGCATCCTCTTCTTTGGTCGCCATGCCAATGAGACCCTTTCCGCCGCGCTTCTGGGCTTTGAGCGCTGTGGGAGGAATGCGTTTGATGTATCCGCCGTAGGTAAGCATGAACAAAGATTCCTCATCGGGAATGAGTTCTTCTTCTCCGATTTCCTTCATCGCGCCTTTGATGACCTTGGTCCTGCGTTCGTCGCCATATTTTTCTTTGATCTCTTCAAATTCCTTTTTCACCACAGCGAGGATTTTCTTAGGATGAGCGAGTAAATCTTCCAGGAACGCGATGAGCTCACGCTTCTCTTTGAGTTCGTCTTCAATCTTCTTGCGCTCGAGTCCCGCAAGCGTCTGTAGGCGCATATCGAGAATGGCGGTTGTTTGCTTATCGGAAAACTTGAATCGCTTGATGAGGTTCACTGCTGCATCTTCACGCGATTCGGATTTTTTGATGATCTTGATGATCTCATCGATGTGGTCGAGTGCTTTGGAAAGTCCTTCGAGAATATGAGCACGCTCTTTTGCTTTGCGAAGATCATACTGGCTCCTTCGCGTCACTACAACTTTGCGGTGTTCAATAAACTGCTCCAGCATGGACTTGAGGCTCAAGATTTGCGGTTGGAGACCATCCACGAGACCGATCATGTTCACGTGGAATGATTTTTGCAGTTCGGTGTAGGAATAGAGCTGATTGAGGACTTTTCGTGGAAACGCATCCTGCTTAAGATCAATGGCGATGCGCAAACCTTCTTTGTCCGATTCGTCGCGAATATCTTTGATGCCGAGGATTTTCTTGTCCTTGACCAGCTCGGCCATATGGATTATGAGCTCGGCCTTGTTTGTCTGGTAGGGAATTTCGTTGATAATGATTTGGAATCCACGCTTTTCGGATTCCACGATATCTGCTTTCCCGCGCATCACAATCGGTCCCTTGCCCGTGGCGTAGGCATTGGCTATATCGCGACTATTGTAAATGTATCCCCCAGTGGGAAAATCCGGTCCCTGGACAAACTGCATGAGTTCATCGAGGTCGGCGTTTGGGTGTTCGATCAAATGCATGAGTGCCATCAGTACCTCGGTGAGGTTGTGTGGCGGAATATTGGTCGTCATGCCCACCGCAATACCAAGCGATCCATTCAAGAGCAGGTTCGGAATGCGTGTGGGGAGTACGGTTGGTTCCTTGGTGCTTCCGTCAAAGTTGTCGGCAAAGTCCACTGTTTCCTTATCAATATCGGCAAGCATCAACTCCGCAATGGGGGCAAGTCGTGCCTCCGTATACCGATACGCCGCCGCTCCGTCGCCGTCAATGGAACCAAAGTTCCCCTGACCATCAACAAGCGGGTAGCGAAGTGAAAATGTCTGCGCCATGCGGACCATGGAATCATAGGCTGCGGTATCGCCATGAGGATGGAATTGTCCAAGCACATAACCGACGACCTTGGCTGATTTTTGATACTTTGATCCGGGGCGCAGACCCATCTCGTGCATGGCATACAAAATACGACGATGTACCGGCTTGAAGCCGTCGCGCACATCGGGGAGAGCACGAGCAACAATGACGCTCATGGCGTAATCCAAATACGAGTCCTGCATTTCTTGGACCAGTTCACGCGGTTTGATGTTACCTGAAAGAATTGCCATGAGTTAGGGGAGGCGTTGCGGCGGAATCGTAGAGGTCATGGCCGGAGCAGGCTCATCGTTGTCTTTTTGAAAAAAACGTAACATATTCGCAGGTAAATTCTTAATTACAGCGAAAGGAGACGGGGCTTCTTCTTGGATTTGTTCTTGTTCTTTTCCGCCCAGGAGTGCAACAAAATCATTCTGTGTTTCCGAAAACCACGCGAATCCTACCAGAGAGAACGTGATAACAACCATCGTCCACATGAACAGATGGCGAATGTGGAGCGGCTGTCGGCGGATTTCGTCTAAAAGTTTCATGGTTTACAGGGTAAACGTAATTAAGCGCATTTCTTCTTGGGGAAGATTTTTTGATTGTATTTTAAATGATTCCACTTCTTCCGGCTTGATTGCAATTTCTTTAAGAAACGTGTTTGGCCCATCAAGATCAATGTTCAGTCCGGGAACTTTGTAGTGCATGGGAATGATGATCTTGGGTTCGATTTGCTTTACGATTCCGACCGCCTGCTTTCCGTCGATCGTGTAGGTGCCGCCGACGGGAACAAAAAGAATATCCACGCCTCCGATGGTTTCGATCTGTTCATCGGATAGTTCCGACTGACCGAGGTCACCCAGGTGGCACAAAGTAATATCCTCAAATTTGATAACGTAGATGGTATTCAATCCCCGATCAGCGCCATGATTGTTGTCGTGATAAGAACCCACACCGACGATTTGGACACTGGATTTTTCATACTCACCGGGACCACAGATAACAAACGTTTCGGGAGAGGCTCCTTCAACATTGTTGTGGTCATAGTGCTCGTGGGTAACGCAGATAATCTGATCGTTGATACGTGGCGCGCGAAGACCAATTTTGCCCTCAAAGGGATCAATTAAAACACGAGTGTCTTTCCCCTCTAAGCGGAAACAAGCCTGGCCATACCAAGTGACTGTCATACCTATAGGATAGCATTTTTAGATCAGTTCCGCAATCACCACAAGACGCTGTTTGGTAGAAAAAAGTGGAGCGCAGGTGATGAGAGTAATGGTTGCTTTGTCGGTGGAATTCAGTACAGAAAAATCAGTCGGTTCGATGATTTTGATTTCGGTTGTTCGATACGTATACGTTGTCCCTTTCCAAGACACCTTAATCTCATCTCCGGCACGAATTTTGTCCAAAGCGTAAAATGTATTGGAAACGGGAGGAAGGTAGCGGAAGCGGTGACCAAAAATCACCGTGTTGCTTGCGTATTCCGGCGTCGATGTTCCCGGAAATATCCAGCCGCCTTTGACGAGCACGTCGGCATCATCACTTTCAAAAATCGGCATGCTGATATCCAATTTGGAAATGAAAAGACGATTTTTTATATTCGGTCGGTTGGGGTCGAACGAAGGAGCTGGCGTCGGAGATGAAGAAAAAGAGGAACTTGCCATAGGTACGTCAACAACTCGTTCCTGGGCAACCGCATCGAGGTAATCCAAATCCCCGCTCAAGCCGAATGGCAAAAACGGAAACGACAAACCGCCCACACCCACGAGGAGAAAGATCACCCCGAGGATAATGAGCGGCTTGTTGAATGTTCGCTTGTTAGGCAAGGGTTGTAAGGAATCGGCGAGGCAAAGCTTGGGCTCCGACGAGTATCAAGAAGATACCTGTCAGCGCAAATGCAATAAAGAGAGAAGCAAGCATGCGATCGCTGAAGCCAAATCCTGTCGTAGGAAGCACATCGCTTGCACCGGCTACCTGTCCGCCACTGGTTGTACCACCGGTAGTTCCACCGGTTGTAGCACCAGCAACTTCACCACCGGTTGTTCCACCCGTGGATCCGCCACCTGAAGTGCCACCACCAGTGGATCCACCACCAGAACTTGTGGCATTGTCGTTGTAGGTAAGCGTGCAGGTCTTGGAGTCACCATTGGCGAGAGTTACATTACCAATAGTATCGCAGTCTCCCGTGATACCTTCAAAGGTATAGTCTGAGCTCCCTACAACCGTCAACAGGATGGTCGATATTCCACCCGTGCCGGTGTTACTAAAGCGCGAATCGCCATCAACATCATAGGTTGCTGGGGTAACTGTGTACTGAATACCGGAGTTCAAGCCGCCTGCTGGAGTACCGCTGACAAGCGTGCCATTGGTCATTTCAATCGTGTGAATAAAATCCTGTGATGTGGCAGTTCCGCCGTTGTCATTGATGACAATCGTTTTGACGATCAGAGTTGCTGACTGCGGAGGGGTGACACCGCCTCCACCACCGCCGCCGCCCCCTCCACCACCACCAGTTCCTGGATCAGGAGTGGGTGTTGGAGTTGGAGTAGGTGTAGGTTCCACGCTCGGTGTAGGAGTTGGGGTCGGGGTTGGTTCAGGAGTTGGGGTCGGAGTTGGGCAGTTTGGATTATTGCCTGGATTGTCACAACTTGGATCAGAGGTTGGCGTAGGAGTCGGAGTTATCTCGGGCGTTGGTGTCGGGGTTGGAGTAATCTCTGGAGTCGGTGTGGGAGTAGGAGTTATTTCGGGGGTAGGAGTCGGGGTTGGAGTAGGAGTGGGGGTTGGCGCTTCAGTAGGTGTTGGTGTTGGGGTCGCGGTTACACCGGCAACACGAAAATTATCAGATTTCCCATCGACTTCTGATTTATACTCTCCTCCATCACCATCTTGAATTGTATATGCTGCAAAACAAAACTTTCCTTGAGCATCGGTTGTTATAGTTCCAGAAGCTACCACGGTGCTTGGGTCTGTAGAACCAGGTTGTCCAGTTACCGTCCAGGTTAAAGTGACATCCTGATCAAACCCCGTACCAATAATATACATAACATCACCGACCTCATAGAGGTTTTTGTTTACCGGATTTCCACAATCTCCCGTAGTAGTTTTAATATTTCCACCTGCTGCTTGCACACTTCCAAGCGGACCAATGACAGGCATTAAAACCATCGTGCTAACAAATACGACCAGGAATACTGAGCTTGCGACTGCTAATAGTTTACTTTTATTCATAGTATATTAAATAAACGTAATTACTACGTTTTTGTGACGTAATGTTAACTTGATAGGAATATACCACATCCTTCATGATAATGCAAGCCCTAGGCCTATATACCTATTAATCGCCAGCACTGTCAGTACGACGAGGATCAATAGCATCGGCGCAATCGCCAGGCGTGGATTAGGAAGTTCAAAACGGATAATGATCGTGAGGACGAAGGCCAAAAGAACAATTCCTCCTATAATAAGCAAAATATTGTTAGTTGTCTTGCGAGGTTCGATGACTACCGTGGTGAGAATACTAGAAGGTTGGACCTTGTTTGGTTGTGCAAGTGCAGGAATTGCTGTTGGTGAACGTTTTGCCATCGGTGATGGTGATGGAAAAGTTGTCGCTGCCGCTTCGACACGTTGAGGTGAGACCACGATGCGGGATGAGCTCCGAGGCTTTCCAAAATACTGCACTACAAAAATAGCTTCGTTCCCCTGGTACATTCCCTTTGCGGTCGCAATACCGATCTCCGTATAGCCTCCGTTCATGATGTTGGCGCGATGCGAAGGTGAGTTCATCCATGCGGTATGCACATCGCTTGAGTCAATAAAATTCACGGCAAGATTCTCCCCTGCTGCCGTGTATCCGTACCCAGCCTTCTGCAGCCAGTACCACGGCGTGACTCCCTCGGGGCTTGTGTGCGCAAAGTATCCCTTACTTGCCATGTCTTGTGCCTTGAGCGTGGCCGCCTGCTCTAATATGGAGTTGGTAACGAGTATTGGAAGATTTTCGTTCGTACGAGATGCATTGGCCGACTGTACCAGTACATTGGGAAGGATCAATGAAAAAAGTCCTTGACCCGGTTTGATCACGAACGTCGAAACCAAAAATGTTCCTTCAACCGTGATGGCAACCGCCAACAAAAAAACAATCGCCTCCGTGCGAAGCATATGCGGATGGTGATCGTTCCCTTCGTGGGGGATGAAGTGGTCTTTGAGCCAAGAAAGCATAGGTATATTATATCACTTCGGCAATTATAGATCGAAATACTCTACAATCTTTTGCGCAACCTCACGTGGTTGCATGGTGCTTGTATCAAAAGTGATATTCTCAGCATTCTGCACCTTTGCAAAGAGATTAAACTTGTCCATCAATTCCTTGAGCTTCTCTGGGGTTTTTACTTTATGGAATTTTTCTCGGCTTGGCTCGTTGACACGCTTCATTAAGATCTCTTCAGGCGCTATGAGTTGCACAAAATGTATTTGGCCTTTGTTGTGCTCTACAATCTTGGATAACGAATCAATCCAGGGTTGATCGCTTATGTCATAAACATAGGTAAAAATCACACCAGGAATATCCGCTTTGGCTGTGGTATCAATAATATCTTCGAGAATTCTATTGACTAGTGGTGCGCGAGCTGAATGTCCCCAATCAAAAAAAATACCAATTATGTCACTGATGATGTGATTGTGAAAATTCTTGTAGCCTGTTAGTTTTTCGAGCTCATTTGCTACAGTGAGCTTACCAACGGCAGGAGGACCATAGAGGAAGATGAGATTCATATTTATTCTTACAATAAATGTTTTCTCAGAAAAGCTCTGCCTGAACCGGACTTGAGATACTTTTCGAGGGCAAAAGCTTTCTCTTTATTATTAATAGCCATATATCCGTGTAGTCTAACGGGTAGGTATCCTTTGGTTGCCAACACATGGCCGGATTGATGCCTATGTAAGCGTTGCTTCAGATCGTCAGTACATCCGGTGTACAATCTTTCTTCCGAACAAATGAGAATATAAACGTAGTACAAGAATGCAAGCTATATTAATTCTTTCTGTGCGAAGCATATCCCTCCTTCGCGGGCTTGAGGGACGCGTCCGCCGAAGCCCGCTATGGCGGGCGAAGGCGGATGGTGATCGTTCCCTTCGTGGGGGACGAAGTGGTCTTTGAGCCAATTGAACATTATTTTATTATATGTTAGACTCTCCAAACTATGCAAATGACCGTTGCAACCGCGGGTCTTTCCATGAAGGATCTGCTCGCACAAACCGTGATTGAACTTCCCAAAGCCGGGGCTGTTGTCGAGGGCGATGTGTTAAGCGTCAGCAAAAACGCCGTGATGGTGGATTTGGGCAGTCTGGGCACAGGCATCGTTTACCCCGGTGAATTTTATGACAACTCCACTCTCCAGAAAACACTCGCGCCCGGTCAGCACATCAGCGCGGTATTTCTTGCCATTGAAGATGAGGGGGGACTGGGCTATCGGGAGCTTTCTCTTCGCCGGGCACAACGCACCACCGCTTGGGAAGACATCAAACAGAAAAAAGAGAGCGGCGAGGTCGTCACCACAAAGATCGTCAATATCAATAAAGGTGGACTAATCGTAGAGATCAATGGCGTCCAGGGATTCCTTCCCCTATCGCAACTTTCTCCCGAACACTATCCCAAAGTGGAGGGTGGCGACACCACGAAGATCGTCCAAGTACTTCAAAAATTCCGCAACCAAGATTTTCAAATGAAGATCATCGATTTTTCTGAAGAAGAAAATCGATTGATTGTATCCGAAAAAGCTATCAGCGAAGCGAGCCTCCAGGAAGAACTGGCAAAGTTTGTCATCGGTGATGTCGTGGCTGGCGTTGTCACGGATGTCACAGACTTTGGCGCGTTTGTCATGTTGAAGTCAAAAACTGAAGGTGCTCCGGGTATTGAAGGGCTGATCCATATTTCAGAAATTGATTGGAAAATCATCGACAACCCCCGCGACATTCTGGCCACCGGGCAGGAAGTACAGGCCAAAATCATCACCATTGAAGGAGGAAAAATTTCCCTTTCTCTCAAGGCGCTGAAGGCAGATCCGTGGGAACATGCGTTGGAAAAATATGCTGTAGGCCAAACACTCACCGGCAAGGTGGTAAAGATCACCAACTACGGGGCGCTTGTTAGCCTCGATGACGAAATCACGGGCCTGGTTCCCCTTTCAGAATTTGGCGAGAAAAAACCATCCGAAGTAGTCACCATCGGCGCACAGCAACTTGTCGCTATTGTCTCCCTCGACCCTCAAGAGCACAAAATGCTACTCACGCTACAGAAGTAAATGAAGTCACTCATTAAATACACGCTTCTCATTTTTCTTGTTCTGTTGGTACTTTCAAGTATCATCGCAAGTTTTGGCACAGGTGGAAAAACAAAAACGGAAGAGATACAGCTGACCACGCTCGTGGAAGAAATCAATGAGGGAAAAGTAAAAGAGATTGTTGTCCGCGGCAATACCCTGGAAATCACCCTCCAAGACGACTCTCTACAAAAAGCAAAGAAAGAATCCGAATCATCGCTTTCCGAATCACTCAAAAATCTCGGAGCGCAAAAGGCAGTGCCCATTAGCGTCAAAGACGAGACGGGATTTAGTTATTATGCACTCCAATTTCTTCCCACACTGCTGACATTTTTGCTTATCGGCGCCTTTTTCTGGTTCATGCTTCGCTCCGCACAGCGAGGAGCGATGACGGCATTCAATTTTGGCAAGTCCAAAGCGCGCCTGGCGGGCGGCGAAGTAGGAAAAAAGAAAGTAACGTTTAAAGATGTAGCGGGACTCATTGAAGCAAAGGAAGAGGTTTCCGAAATTGTAGATTTTTTGAAAGATCCCCGAAAGTTCCATCGCGTGGGTGCTCGCATGCCTCGCGGCGTACTATTGATCGGCACACCCGGAACCGGAAAAACATTACTTGCTAAAGCCGTCGCCAATGAAGCCAACGTTCCTTTCTATTTTGTATCCGGTTCTGAGTTTGTAGAAATGTTTGTCGGTGTTGGCGCCACACGCGTCCGTGATACGTTTGAAGCCGCAAAGAAGAACGCTCCCTCTATTATTTTTGTTGACGAGATTGATGCGGTGGGCAGACACCGAGGTGCCGGATTGGGAGGCGGACATGATGAACGCGAGCAAACCCTCAATCAAATTCTCGTAGAAATGGATGGCTTTGATACAAACGACACCGTCATCGTGATGGCTGCAACCAACCGTCCTGATATTTTAGATCCCGCGCTCCTACGCCCCGGTCGCTTTGATCGTCGTATTATTCTCGATGAGCCTTCTATCAACGATCGTGAAGCAATCCTCAAGATTCACTCTGTAGAAAAGCCTCTTGCAGCAGATGTGAATCTCCGTGTCGTTGCGGAACGCACTCCCGGATTTTCCGGAGCCGATCTTGCAAACCTTATCAATGAGGGTGCGATTTTGGCGGGACGCAAGAACCAATCGGAAATTTTACAAGACGATATCTTACAGGCGATTGAAAAAGTCATGCTCGGTCCGGAACGCAAATCCCGTGTACTCAATCCCAAAGAAAAAGAAATTACCGCCTATCATGAAGCGGGCCATGCGCTAGTTGCCGTCTCCATGTCGCATGCGGACCCCGTACACAAAGTTTCTATCGTCGCACGTGGACGAGCCGGGGGATACACGCTCAAGCTTCCTTCCGAGGAACGGCACCTCAAATCTCGATCGGACTTCGAAGCCGAGCTTGCGGTACTTTTGGGGGGATACATGGCTGAGCAAGTAGTGTTTAAAGAACTGACGACTGGTGCATCGAACGATCTCAAGGTTGCCTCTGATCTTGCGCGCAAGATGGTCACCGAATACGGTATGTCTGAAAAAATCGGCCCCGTGGTGCTTGGAGAAAAAGAGTCGGAGGTATTTTTGGGAAGGGATTTCGGACATCAGAAAAATTACTCCGAACAAACGGCGATCGCCATCGACACCGAGGTCAATGTATTTATGAACAAGGCCATGCATAATGCCAAGGATGCAATCACCAAAAAAATGGATCTCCTGAACCGCATCGCCAAAGAACTCATAGCCAAGGAAACCTTGGAACAGGCCGAATTTTATGCCATAGTAAATGCGTAAACTTTTGGGCTTTGAAAAATCGCTCTCCGGAGCGGTTTTTTTGTGGATAAGAATAATTAAACTAACGTGTAGGGATTGATATAATATTCATTATGGCTCGCTTCAAGGACAGAGAAAAGGCCGTACAACTTCGAATGCAAGGCAAAACGTATTCCGAAATACGACCCATTCTCGATGTAAGTAAAAGTACGCTCTCGAATTGGCTTACAAATATTCGTGTTTCAAAAACACAACTCCAAGATATCGAGAAAAGTGCAAAATTGAAGCGAAGTGAAAACTATTTCCGAACTATTCGAGAACGAAAAGCACGTCTTGAGAAAGAATACTTCGAAGCAGAGAAAAGTACTTTAGGAAAAATTACCAAAAGAGACCTATTTATAGCTGGCCTATTTCTTTATCTCGGGGAAGGTACAAAAAGTACGGCATCGAAAATTTGTATTTCCAATAGTGACCCTGCAGTTATTGCTTTCGCGTCATTTTGGCTCAAGAAAATTTTAGGCGTAGAGAAAAAGAAAATGAGAGTCGCAATTCATCTTTATAGCAACATGGAAATTGAGAGGGAAAAATTGTTTTGGAGTAAGGTAACAGATTTGCCGATTGCACAATTTCATACACCCTACATAAAGAGGTCTAGAGCGAACAGGATCACCCACATCTCCCATGGTCATGGAACTTGTAATATTATCTATGGAAATGTACACTTAAAACAGCGAATTATGGCAGGAATAAAGGTTATATTAGGAGATGGACTTGACGGGCGCGTAGCTCAATGGTAGAGCACGTCACTTATAATGACGAGGTCCCTGGCTCGATCCCAGGCGCGCCCACTATGAACAATATTTTTCAACTTCCGAGACGGTATTATATCTATGCACTAGTTATTTTTTTAGCGCACTCTCTTTTAGTATTTCTTCCATTCTTTGCTGACGAAACCCCATACGGAAAAGCGGCGTTTCCGGTTTTAACTATAGGAATTCCTCTTGCATTCCCTGTCCTACTCGTAAACTTTTATGTGATATGGCCCCTGCGATACGGAGTCGACATGGATCGCTATTATCACGATTCTATGTATAGTGTCTCCGCCTATCCAACAGAAACATTTGGTTTTACTGTCGGATTATTTTCTTTCTTGTACGCATTTCTCTATCTGTATATAATACAGAGAAAATTTGTTAAGTATCGACAAGAAGATATCACGACACTTGAACGATCATGAAATTGTTGGGAAACTAGGACGGTTAGCTCAACGGCAGAGCACTTCGTTTACACCGAAGGGGTTATAGGTTCGAATCCTATACCGTCCACTATGGAAATAGAAAATCGAGAACCGCCTATTACTCTGCAAGAGAAAATTGGCGATGCCAAAAATCGTCGTTCTATCCTCGAACAAAGTATCGGTGCTTTTTGCTCACCTGACTTTCCAAAATATACGCTGGACGGGAAACTTGTAACAGTGGAGGAAATTAAAAAGCTGATAGAGGAACTTCGCGATATGGCTCGAAGAAATGATGACCAGAAAGTAATTGATCGGCTCCTGGATGACCTACCAATAAGTCCTAATGATATTCGAAATGTGGTGAAACAAATCATAGACCTTGATGGGGAGATAGCCACTCTCGAAAATGTCTGAACCAAAAGTAGTCTACGAATCCCCTTCTACGCTTATCATCAACAAACCCTCTGGACTGCTTACCCATCCAAGAAATGAACACGATAAGCGCGAGAGTGTGGCTAGCTGGCTGGCAAAAAACTATCCCGGTGCCGTATGGGCACATCGGCTCGACAAGGACACGTCGGGTATTTTGTTGATTGCAAAGACTCCCGAAGCACTTGCCTACTATCGAGAGCTTTTTCATGACCGCAAAATCCAAAAGCAATATATTGCTCTCGTCTATGGCACTATGAAGAACGAAACGGGAATCATAGACGCACCACTGTTTAAATTTGGCACACGCCAGAGCATGCGGCCTCCACGAGAAGGCAATACTCTTGAGCGCGCGGCGCTTACGGAATATAAAGTTGTGAAGCAGTTTGATGATTATGCGATTATGGAAGTTCGCCCTAAAACAGGTCGTACTCACCAGATTCGCATACACCTGCGCTCTATCGGTCATCCCATTGTTTGTGATCCCATTTATGCGGAAAAAAGTCGAGTTTGCCCTGTAGAATTGGGCCGACTTTTTTTGCATGCCCAAAAGCTCATCTTTACTACCCCTGAAGGCCAAGCCATGACACTTGAGGCTGACCTACCACCGGAACTTGAAAACTTCTTGAAAACCCTGTAGGATATCTAAGCTATGAACCCCACCTATCAATTTGACCAATCCCAAACACGCGGAAAAACCAGCGCCGATTTTATGACCCTCAAACCCGGTGCTACGGTAAAAGTACATCAGACCATCAAAGAAGGCGAGAAGTCACGCATTCAGATTTTTGAAGGCATTATCATCGCCCGCAAACATGGCTCGGGTCCCAGTGCTACGATCACAGTACGCAAGATTTCCAATGGTATCGGCGTGGAGCGTATCTTCCCGTTGCATCTTCCCACTATTGCCAAGTTTGAAGTCACCAAGAACTCAAAAGTTCGTCGCTCAAAACTCTACTACCTCCGTACCAAAACCGCTCGCGAGACTCGCAAGAAAACAAAAGTCATTGAAACCAAAGCGACGACAATCGAAGTTGCAACTCCATAGAATTGTTCATAAGTATATTTGGTAGCCGCTACTGATTGAGGTATAATATACTATGTGTGGAGCAAAGCCTCTCGGGAAAGTATCTCAGCGGTGGTCCTCAAAGTTTGCATATGCCATTGGTCTGATGACTACTGATGGATGTCTTTACAATGATGGTCGCCATATGAGCCTGACAACAAAGGATGCGGAGCAGGCAAAAAATTTTATTGATGCCCTTGGTCTTACCGTCTCGATTGGTATGAAAAGTAGCGGCAGTTCTTCAGAAAAGAAATATTATCACATCCAGTTTGGCGATGTATTGTTTTATGGTTTTTTGAAAAGTATCGGACTCACACCAGCAAAGTCTCGGACGATAGGAGCCCTCCAAATACCCGATGATTATTTCTTCGATTTCCTTCGTGGACACTATGACGGAGACGGAACATTCTATTCGTACTTCGATCCTCGATGGAGATCAAGCTTCATGTTCTACACAGTTTTTGTTTCAGCAAGTATTAAGCACATATGCTGGCTCCAGGAACAAATTAGCAAAAGAATTGGGGTCCACGGACATATTACAGGAAAAAACGCAAAGGGTATTGCGTATCAATTGAAATATGCAAAAGCTGAATCCTTGCAATTATTACCGAAAATGTATTATGATAAGCAGGCAATCTGTTTATCAAGGAAACGAGACAAGATACGAAAAGCAGTACCGTTCTTGCAAATCTGATGAATGCGGACGTGGAGAAATGGCAGACTCGCATCCTTGAGGTGGATGTGCCCGTAAGGGCGTGGAGGTTCGACTCCTCTCGTCCGCACCAGACAGGACTTTCAGAAAAATCCCGCTCCGAATCCGAAAAACCCCCCGCC
>ERZ1292623.618-Hain-H51-01um-R1-618-length-37570-cov-7_pt1 | contig 37570 bp, 28 predicted proteins | sample MGYA00564398_ERZ1292623 | MGnify/ENA primary metagenome ERZ1292623 (study PRJEB36523, sample SAMEA6512633) | groundwater metagenome | collected 2019-01-07 | study: AquaDiva: Metagenomics assemblies of 32 groundwater samples
AATTATACCGCGCGCGCAATGCGCGCGCGGTACAGACAAACGGATCCGGCCTCGGGCTTTTTGTCGTCAAAAAGATCATAGAAGGGCATGAAGGCCACGTGCGCTTTGAAAGCAGTGAGGATACGGGCACTACGTTTTTTATAGAATTGCCGATTTCTGCTGATTAGGGCATGCCATTCACGGTTGCGCAGGCGCACCAAGAATTCTCTTCTGCATGGACAAGCGTTGATTTATCCGCTAATATATTTTTATGGTTACTCTCTACGTTATAGGAGCCGTTGTCGTTATCGCGATTATCGCATGTATCGCCATATATAACGGCTTGATACGCAAACGAAATCAGGCCGAAGAAGCGTGGGCTGATATTGAAGTTCAGCTCAAACGCCGTTATGACCTGATCCCCAATGTGGTGGAAACAGTCAGGGGATATGCCGGTCACGAAAAACAGATATTTGAAAATGTGACCCGTGCGCGCACTGCCGCCATGGGTGCAGGCACCGCGGCCCAGCACGCCAGTGCCGAAAACATGCTGTCCGGCGCTCTGAAATCCCTCTTTGCCGTCGCGGAAAACTACCCCGATCTGAAAGCCAACATGAATTTCTTGGAACTCCAGCGCGAGTTGGCAGACACAGAAAATAAAATCCAGGCGAGCCGCCGATTTTACAACGGCACGGTGCGCGACTACAATATCTCGTTGGAGTCATTTCCTTCCAACATGATTGCTGGCACGTTCGGTTTTGCCAAAAAAGACCTCTTTGATATTCCCGACAACTCTCCTGCCCAGGAACCCGTCAAGGTTGCTTTCTAGTGTCTCTCACCGGACTTAATAAAAAGCGTTTCCTGCAAAGGAAGCGCTTTTTACTTTTTCAATGTCCGATATATGACGCTCTATACGCATCAGGCCGCAAATATACGGAAAACGTGGCTCCTCATGGCAACGTTTTTCGGCATTGTGATTGCGATCGGGTGGGTATTTAGTCAGGTATATGGCAGTTCGGGCATACTCTACATCGCGGTTATCATCAGCGTCCTGATGAACGTCATCTCATACTGGTTTTCTGACAAAATCGTGCTTCGCCTGCACCGGGCGCGCCCCGTAGATCTCATGTCCGTATTCCTGGGGTTTGGAGTTCCCTCGCCTTCAGGCGAAGGCTTCAGCCCCCCGTTCCGTTAGCATTTTATCAGTCCGTAATGTCCACCGCCTTCAGGCGGTACATCCAAATCTGTGCGCTTCAGCGCACAGTGGTTCAAAAATACGACATAGTCACCTAATTCGCTCGAGCGTATTACATGGACATATGCGTGCATCAAAAAGAAAGTACGAAGAACATCTGAAAAAACAACTGATGCGCCGGAGAGATTTTCTGATCACGCGTATGGGTAAAGAATGGGATGTCATACAACGCTCGGCCCGTCGGGAACAAATACTACGCAAGGCACAGGAAGCCGGAGGTGCGGCCACGCGATATCTCATGACGCTTTTGTTGGTTGGCGGTGTAATAACGGTTGTGGCGCTCGCACCAAACATATTCGGAGCTATGGGGCACATCGCCAGGCGAAAAGGATTTTTCGGACGCAAGGGCTTTTTTGATGCAAAGAATTATCTGCGAAAAAGAAAATACATTACCGTGCGAAAGCATGACGATGCATATGAGATAAAGCTGACACGCGAGGGAGCGGATATTGTTCTACAAAAATCCCTCAATGATATGCGGATTCAGCCGACGGGGGCATGGGATGGTATATGGCATCTGGTCATGTTTGATATTCCCAATAAGCATAAATGGGCACGGGATGCACTGCGAGGTCGCCTGCAGGCGATGGGGCTGTATCGTATGCAGGAGAGCGTGTTCGTATCTCCCTACCCATGCAAGGAGGAAGTCCTCTTTCTCACCGATCTCTTGAGTGTGCATCAGTACGTCCGCCTTGTCGCCACAAAAGAAATTTTCGGTGACACGGACCTTTGTGATTATTTCGCGCTCGGAGTACGAAAATAAAACATATCCACCTAATACGCTCGAGCGTATTAGGTGGATATGTTGTCAAGGTGAGGGGAATGGGATACGATATATCCGTTCATAATATTCTTATTTTGGGAGAGGTCGTATAGTGGCCTAGTACGCGCGCTTGGAAAGCGCGTAGACCTTCACCGGTCTCGAGGGTTCGAATCCCTCCCGCCTCCGTTGTGATAAAAAATCTCTTTCATATTCGTGCAAAAGTGTGGCTGTGGCAGGGGGTCAATCCGTGGCATCTGGTCACAATTCCCCACTCGCAGTCGGCTGAAATACGGCGGCGGTTTGGCGCGATGGAAGGGGGATGGCGGTCGCTTCCGGTCAATGTTACGATCGGGCAAACGCGCTGGAAAACATCCATCTTTTTTGATACCAAGAGGGGAGGGTATCTCCTGCCGCTCAAAGCCGACGTGCGGAAGAGCGAGGGCATATCAGATGGCGATATGATACGCTTTTTGCTGGAGATAAGGGTATAATGCGAAAAACTAAATCCTGGCAACCCGGCTGGGAGTATGAGCTGCGGTGATCTTAAGGGAGCTTTTATCCTATGGACAAAGATAAAGTCATTTTCTTTGATTGCTATCAGACTCTTCTTGATGTGCAACTCCCCAAATCAGATGAGGATGAAGGGCGTGGCTGGGAGGAGTTTGTACGTCTTCTTGGTCAAAATCATGGAATAAAAATCGGCGCTGACGAATTTGTTGCATTGGTTGAAAAGCGAAAAGCCGATTTTTATTCCAGTCATAATAAGTTGATACAGCATCACAATCTCCGTACGCTTGTTGCCGATGTCTTGGAGAAAGATGTGCAGTATCCCCTCAAAGAGGACGAGATTTTATGGCTCATTTATGAATATCGTAAAATCGAGCGCGGCTACGTTCATCTGTACCCAAAAATCGCCTCTACCCTCGCTCTATTGGCAAACGAATATACGCTCGCAATTGCGAGCTATACGCAAAGTTGCTTTACGCAATTTGAATTGCGAGAACTTGAAATCGAGAAATACTTTTCACATTTCGTGTATTCGTCCGACGTTGTTTTCAGAAAAGAGTCGCCGGAATTTTATCGGGAATGTTTGCGGCTTGTTCAGAAGAGTCCCGAAAGTTGTCTAATGGTCGGCGATAACTATCGAGAGGATATAGTCATACCAGCATCGCTTGGTATACATACCATCTGGATAAAAAATCCGGCGGCTCGTTATAAAAATCCTGATCCCATCGTGGAAGTCAGATACTCACTTGATTTGGCTGACTTTGACAAACTTCCGCAAATCATCGGACAAATTTTTTAGAATATCTCTCATTTGAAATACATATCATTGGCAGAATTGTCTCGGGGCGTATAGTGGAACTATGGAACCGCTTGCGTCAAAAATAAGGCCGGAGACGTTGGAGGGGTTTGTGGGACAGCAACATTTGGCAGGGCGAGGCAAGCCGATTGCCGAGGCCATCGCCAAAAAGCATCTTTTCTCCTTTATCCTCTGGGGGCCGCCGGGGGTGGGCAAGACCACGCTTGCCAAGATCTACGCCCACGCGCTGAAAGCTGACTACTATGAGCTGTCCGCAGTTTCGGCGGGCAAAGATGATATACGTAAAATCGTGGATTCGCCGACAGGACTGCTGGGGCCCAAGGTTTTATTTCTGGATGAAATACACCGCTTCAATAAAGCACAGCAGGACTTTCTTTTGCCCTATGTGGAGTCGGGGAAACTGACGCTCATCGGCGCTACCACGGAAAATCCGAGTTTTGAAGTGATTGCCGCACTCCTCTCGCGGTGCAGGGTGTTTGTCCTGAACGAATTGAATGATGAAGAGATAAAAACCATCATCAGCCGCACGGGATACGATATACCGGATGACGCAGGGGATTGGCTCATTGCCATGGTGTCGGGAGACGCGCGGCAGGCGATTGCGATGCTGGAACATACGCATGAATTGTATGGCAGTATTACGCTGGAATATCTGAAAAGCACTTTGCAGGCCAAGTACTTGCGCTATGACAAGAAAGGGGACGAGCACTATAATACGATCAGCGCGTTTATCAAAAGCATGCGCGCGAGCCAGCCCGACGCGGCGCTGTATTATCTTGCGCGGATGATAGAGGCGGGCGAGGATCCCAAGTTTATTGCGCGGCGCATGGTGATCTTTGCAAGCGAAGATGTAGGCATGGCGCACGCTACTGCGCTCGTCGTCGCCAATGCGGTATTTCGCGCGGTGGAAATCATCGGGTATCCGGAAGCGGGGATCAATCTGGCGCACGGCGTGGTGTATCTCTCCAAAGCGCCAAAAAACCGCGCATCGTATGACGCGTACAAAGCGGCCATGCAGGATGCAAAAGAACACGGCAACTTGCCGATACCTTTGCATATCCGCAACGCGCCGACACAGATGATGAAAGACCTAAACTACGGCAAGGGGTATGACATGTATGCCGAGCAGGACTTCCTGCCCCCAGCATTGAAAGGCAAGAAATATTTTTTCAATCCGCCCAAATTATGATCACTAAACGCAAAGACGGATACAAAGTAACATGAAAAAAGTACTGATATTTCCCGGTGCGGGGCAATATGTCAGAAATTACGGCTCCTATGACGGCGTAGAGATATGGCTTGCGGGTGAGGATACTGCGCAAATCCCCGTGGCGGAATGGTATGTCGGACATAGTTTAGGCATATCTTTTATGCTTGCGCATTGCGGTAATCGGCCGGACGCAAAATTTATTTTAATCAATCCGTTACTGCCACAAAGGAATGTGTTTCGGCTGTTGTGGAGGTGGATACGATTTTTTATCGGAGAGGGTATCCAGAAACAAAAACGGGTTGCGTTCAGGCATTGGCCGCGTGTAGCGCGAGTCATAGGTCGTCTTATCCGCGTAGACGTATGGGAGGCGATACACAATATCCCAAAAGAGAAGATCACGATTATTCGTGGTACGCGCGATAGTTACTTCTGCGATGCGGAATCGGATGTTTTCTTGCGTAGTGCGGGAATGCGCGTACTGAACGCTGATGCGGGGCATGACTGGAATGAAGCTATAGCGCGGACAGTCACGCGGATCACAGAAGGCAGGGATGAGAACGTCTCCTGAATTTCAGAACTATGCAACACCCTACTCTGTGGTGGTGAGCAGGCGGGCGCGGACGGTGCGGTTGACGGTGCAGAGGGACGGCAGGGTGGTGCTGACCGTGCCTCGCGGCGTGTCTCGGGAATACGCCGAGAGGTTTGCCCAAGCGCGGGCGCAGTGGATTGCGGACAAGGTCGCGTATTTCCGACGGCTTCCCAAACCACTGCTCCGATCTGCAAACAAGCGCGACTATCACCGGTACAAAGATGCGGCGCTGGCGCTTGCCCGCGAGCGTCTCGCATTTTTCAATGCCACATACGGCTTTGCGTTTCGTTCCATCACCATCAGGAATCAGAAAACCCGATGGGGGAGCTGTTCAAAAAAGGGGAATTTGAGTTTTAGCTATCGCATCGCCCTCCTGCCTCCGCGATATGTGGACTATATTATTGTGCATGAGCTCTGCCATCTGAAGGAAATGAATCATTCGCGCGCGTTCTGGGCTCTGGTGGCACAGACGATACCCGATTATCGCGACATCAGGAAAAAGATTAAACATTCGTGAATCTTTGCAGTGCAGGCAATGCAGAACCCCATCTTCCATTGCCCGACACAGTACCGTTGCCTGCAGTGCAGTGAGCGATGTATGATGCAGAAATGATGGGAAAGGACACCTCCAAGCAGAAGGCGGAATTTACGCGCAAGCACTACCTGGCCTTGCTCAAAGCGGTGTATTTGGGTAATTGGGTGGCCAATGGTTTTCGCGATGGCGGGCCGATGGATCCCATGGCCGAGGAATATGAGGACATTTTGCACGTCGTGTTTTCGCAGGCCGGGCGATTCGGGCTGGAAAAATACGCCAGCCGCGAGCCGGGATCAGACGACGCGTATCACCCCACGCGCCTGTTTGAAGAAGGGACGGATGTGCGTGCGATCTTGGACGCGCACGATGACGCGGTATTTTGGGAGGAGCTCGCGGATCGGTTGGGAGAGCGCGACTTTCATGGTATACACACCGAGGAAGCATCTGCGACCATGTCCGAGGACGAGTACATGCATCGGCATCACGAAAGCATGGACCGGTATGAGGATGAATTTGCCAATCACGGGATTGACCGCCTGCGTATCGTAGAGGCCAAGGATGAAAAAAACAAAAGCGCTTGATGCGATACACCGGCATTTTGAGGAGTGGGATCCGCTCCTTTTTTCCGTGCTGTCTGCGATGCCGCTTGAACTGCTGAAAAAAGAAGGAGAGACGGATCGCTATTTTTCAAAATTGTGCAGGGAGATCATATCCCAGCAGTTGGGGAGCAAGGCCGCGTCTGCAATCGTAGCCAGATTTTACGCCCTGTTTCCTGACGGGCATGCGACACCCCAGCAGGTGCTGAAACACCCGGAGGGAGAACTTCGCGCCATAGGCATGTCGTGGGCAAAGGCGCGGTATGTGCGGGATCTTGCAGACAAAGTCGCGGCGGGTGCGATACATCTGCCTGCGCTTCCGGCGATGGATGACGAGCAAGCGATTGCGGAGCTGACAAAGATAAAAGGCATCGGCAGGTGGACTGCGGAGATGTTCCTCATGTTTACGCTGGGACGCGAAGACATCTTTTCCTTTGGCGACCTGGGACTGCACAAGGGGCTTGCTATGATCTACGGCAAGCGCAAAACCGCGAAGCCGTATGCCGTCGCCCGCATCACCGGCGCCTGGGCGCCGTATCGGAGCTATGGCTCGCTCGCGGTGTGGCACATCGCGGACGACGCCAAAAAGAAACCCTCGTAGTATACACGAACAAACGATCGTTTGTTCGTGTATACTATCTCTTTGTATACGGGGGCGGTGTTTTTATTTTTGGGTCTGTTTGAGAGCCGCGATGTCTTCCAGAAGGCGGGTCATGGTATGTTCAATTTTTGCCATGGCTTTGCGGGTGTCCGTCTCTTCCGCGTCTTCTTCGGCATCTTTTTCCTGAATCTTATCAATGTCGCTGGAGATTTCTTCCACGTCTTCCGAGATCTCGTCCACGCCGCTTTCCAGCTCTTTCACGTCTTCCTGGATTTCATCAATATCCTCTTCCACTTCTTCCAGGGATTCGGTGTTCCGGTTGACGGTCATCTGGATGAAGATGGAAAGATAAATGGCTTCCAGCGAGACGATGGTGGTGAGGACGAGGAGAACGGTGTCCGCAGACACCCCCGCGAACATAAATGTAAAAGACGCCGCAAAAATAATGGAGTGCGCAATGAGGGACTCGGTGGTGCCGATCCATTTGGTGGCGCGCATGGCGCCGTTTTCTATCCGTCCTTTCTTCCGCATGCACAAAGTATCGCACATACCACACATGCCTGCAAATTTTTTTGTTATTTATCAATACCCTGTCGCGGTTCCCTCTGGCTTCCTTTTTGCCCTGAAATGTGGTTATAATTGCGTCTATGGCATCCCCAGTGGAGGACATCAAAGCGCGTCTGGATATCGTGGAATTTATCCAGTCCTACACGCGCCTCACCAAGGCGGGGATGAACTTCAAAGCGAACTGTCCTTTTCATAGCGAAAAAACCCCTTCATTCTTTGTGTCTCCCGCGCGCCAGATCTGGCACTGCTTTGGCGGATGCGGCGAGGGGGGCGACATTTTTAAATTTGTAATGAAGATTGAGGGACTGGATTTTCCCGAGGCCTTGCGCCTGTTGGCGGCCCGCGCCGGAGTGGAACTCAAGCGCGAAGATCCCCGCATCCGGTCCGAGCGCAACCGCTTGTATGATGTATGCGACCAGGCCGCAGAACTGTTTGAACGCAATCTGCTTACGACTGATGCGGCAAAAGAATATGTCCGTTCGCGGGGCATGACCGAAGCGACCGTGCGCGGGTTTAGAATAGGATGGGCGCCGGATGCATGGGACTGGCTTTTGCGGGGGTTGTCCGCAAAAGGATTCAGCGGCGAGGATGTGGAAAAAGCAGGACTAGCCCTGCGATCGGCAGACGGCAGTGGCCGCCTGCATGACCGGTTCCGCTCACGCATCATGTTTCCGATTGCCGATGCCAACGGGCGCGTGATCGGATTTGGCGGCAGGATTTTGGCGCTGGCCGGAGCCAGAGAAAAAGACCCCGACCGTGCGGAAGCAAAATACATCAATACGCCCCAGACCCTAATATATGACAAGTCCCGCGCGCTGTACGGATTTGATAAGGCCAAGCAGTCAATCCGTGCAAAAAACCAAGTGGTGGTGACCGAAGGATATATGGACTGCGTGATGTCGCATCAGGCCGGAGTGGCACAGACCATTGCGGTGTCGGGGACGGCGCTCACCACTCCCCAGCTGTCCATACTACGGCGCCTCTGCGATACCATGATTTGTTCATTTGATGCCGATGCGGCGGGTGATTCGGCTACGCGCCGGTCGCTCACGCTCGCGGCGCAGTTTGATTTTGGCAGGAGGATTACCGTGATTCCCTCGGGCAAAGATCCGGCGGATACGGTGCGCGAAGATCCCGCGCTGTGGGTGAGTGCTGTGGAGGATGCCAAGCCCGTGGTCGCATTTTATTTTGACAAAGTATTTCGCGCGGAAAATCGCGATACGGTTGAGGGAAAGAAAAGGATTTCGCAGGCATTGCTCCCGTTCGTGGCCGAACTGTCTGACGAGATAGAAAAAGCCCACTGGGTTGCAGAATTGTCCGAGCGGCTAGGGGTTGCGGAAGAGGCGACATGGAAAGAGTTGCGCAAGCAGGGTATGCCTGCGGACCCCGCGAAAACACCTGCAGAGGAAAAAGGGGCCACGCCGACGCGGCGTGATCTGCTGGAAGAACGGTTTCTTGCTGTTTTGGCGCTACTGCCTGTGGAAGCAAGACATCAGAAATTGGGGGAGCAGAGGATAGTGTTTTCAAGCGAGCTTTCTGGCCGGATATTCCGGGCGCTGACAGCGGACAGCGAGATTGCGGAGGCGTCGGAGTTGGCAGAGCAGTTGGAAAGCGTGCGGTTCAAAGGCGAAATGTTGCGAGAGGTTATGCCGGACATTGAGAAAGAATTCGTTGTCGCGCGCCGCGAGTTGGAAATGATGTGCGTGCGAGAGCGGCTTGCGGCGCTGGGGCAGACCATCGCGGAAAGCGGCGCTGACGTTCCGCGAGAACTGCAGGAAGAATATCGGGCGGCGGTTGAGCGTCTGCGCATGCTCTCGTAGTATGTTTATACTCACCATACCTATGGCAAAAACTAGGCAAAAACAAAAGAAAAAACTGGCGACAAAAAAACCGATGAAAAAAGCCGTGGCGCGGCACAAGCGTCCGGCGGCTCATGGCGCTGTCGGCAAAAAACAGGTCGTGCGGCGCGCGCCCATGAGTGCGGCGAAGGAAGCCGAGCAGAAAATCACAGCGCTGTTGTCGCGCGGGAGAGACAGGGGATTTGTGACGTATGCGGAGATTCTCTATTATTTCCCGATGATTGAGGACGATGTACTGCTTCTGGAGGACTTGTACGAGCGGTTTGAAAAGGAGCACATTGAGGTGCTGGAATCCAAGGAATTCATCGGCGATGGAGAAAAAGAAAAAACCACGTCCAAAAAACGGAGCCGCGAGGAGTCCATGGACTTTGACCAGTTAGCACAGGACTCGGTGCAGATGTATTTGCGCGAAATAGGAAAAATACCCCTGATCTCCGCGGACGAGGAAAAGGATCTCGCGCGCAAAATTGAAAAAGGCGACGAGGAAGCGCGCAAGAAACTGACGCAGGCAAACCTGCGGCTGGTGGTATCTATTGCCAAGCGGTATGTGGGCAGGTCGCCGCATCTCACGCTGTTGGATCTCGTGCAGGAAGGAAATGTGGGGTTGTTCAAGGCCGTGGAAAAATTTGATTACCGCCGCGGGTACAAATTTTCAACCTATGCCACGTGGTGGATACGGCAAGCCATCACGCGCGCGTTGGCAGACCAGGCCCGCACCATCCGCATCCCAGTGCACATGGTGGAGACGATTTCAAAGTATCAGCAGATGAAGCGGCGGCTCCTGCAGGATCTGGGGCGCGAGCCGTTGTCCGAGGAAATCGCGGCGGAGATGGGCATGGAGGTGGAAAAAATACGGCACATAGAAAAAATCGCCCAGGACACGGTGTCTCTGGAAGCGCCGGTTGGCGAGGATGACGAGGACTCGGTGCTGGGTGAATTTATCGTGGATGAGAAGACCATTTCTCCGGCACAACACGCGGCGCGCCGGCTCCTGCGCGACCAGTTGATGAGCGTGATACGAGAACTGACGCCCAGAGAGCAAAAAATCCTCTCCTTGCGGTTTGGACTGGAAGACGGCATTACGCATACGCTTGAAGAAGTGGGGCGCGAATTCGGCGTCACGCGCGAGCGCATCCGCCAGATTGAGGCAAAGGCGTTGGAAAGGATTCGTAACCACAGAACAGCAAAGAAATTGGAAGGGTATTAATCCTCCCCCTCCCCCTCTCCGCCCACGCGTTTCGGCGCAGTTGTTTTCGCCCCGCCTGTTTGAAAATCTTCGTCCCGCCTCGCCGGGTCGGGACGAAGATTTTCAAATGAGAATGCCGAAAAAACCGCGCTACGCTTTACAAGCGGGAGCAGAGAAAGGGGTGGCAGGGGAGAAACAGTTATCCACACTATTCCGTTGACGTGAGGGGGGAATACTTCTATGATCGACACTATAAAGGATCGGTATTGGTATGCCTGATAACGGGAAGAAAATTCTTCTGGCGGATGATGACGCGCTCATTGCAGGCCTCCACATGGAGGCGCTCAAGGCCGCGGGTTTTTCTGTGGAGCTTGCGTTTGACGGGGAGCAGGCGATAGAAAAACTGGAAAAAATGAGAGAAGAAGGCGTCATGCCAGCTGCGGTATTGCTGGACATTATGATGCCCAAGAAAAACGGTCTTGATGTTTTGCGCTTCATGAAAGGACACGAGGCGTTTAAGCGTACGCCCATCATCATGCTCACTAATCTGGCGGACACTGAAGATGTGGAGAAAGCACTTGAGGAAGGAGCCGTTTTGTATATGGTGAAGGTCCAGTATACGCCCAGAGAGGTTGCGGCAAAGGTGTGTGAGGTGGTGGCATCGTATGCCGGCGACAAGCCTATAACGCTCACCCCAAGCGCAGGTACGTCAGGGAGATAGCGGTTTACACCTGCTTCATGAAAATAGCCCGAAAGAAAGGAAGCGCGGGAACGCAGACGCGAAATACCCGCCAAGAATCGTCAGTCCGCATCGGACATGGAAAAGACACGGTTGCCGGACTGAAAAGACGCCTTATCGCGTGCGCGGCCGACCTTCAGGACGCAAAGACCCGCGTGGAGCTGGACGTAGCGGCGAGGGTAAAGGACCTGCGCGAAGAAATTCAGGCGTCGCGCGATGCTTCTCGCTCCAAAGATGACTTCATCAGGATCACCAATCATGAGTTACGCACGCCCCTGGACGTTATCAGAGGCAATATAGACATGGTGCTAAAGGGAGAGACCGGGGTGTTGCCTGTGCGCACGAGCGAATATCTTGCGGACGCACTGATGGGAGCGGATCGCCTTACCAGATTGGTCAATGACATGCTTGACATCTCTCGGATTGAGAGCGGGCGTATGCGGTTCGTGCTTGAGGAGATAGATATCAAGGAAATCCTTCAAACCATACAAAAAGAATTTGAGCCGGTTCTCAGGCGAAAGGGTCTTATTTTTTCCCTTCACTACCCGGAGACATCCTCACTCGTTTTTTCCGATAGAAACCGTATTTTCCAGATTATAGACAATTTCCTTAGCAATGCGCTAAAGTTCACGCCAGCCGGAGGGCATATCACGCTCACGGCCTGGGATGAGCAAGACACCGTAAAGGTCTCGGTGCAGGATATGGGTATGGGCGTGCGTGGCGAAGACCAACCAAAGCTTTTTAAACGCTTTCCGCAGATAGATATGGGTCTTCTGGATGTGCATCGGGGTACCGGTCTCGGCCTGAATTTGGTGCATCAATTGATAGAAAAGTTGGGGGGTGAGGTGTGGATGGAATCGCCGGGACTGGGCAAGGGCGCCACGTTTTTTTTCCGTCTGCCGCGCGCGGGAAGCCCCCGCGCCGCGGCGCTACGGCGCTTTCACGAGCGATTTTTGGAGGCGGAAGCCGACGCCGGAAGAAGTAGACCATCGGGCGGCTCCATAGATTAGACCACGGGCTTCCCTGTGTACAACAAGCCGCTTGTGCTTGATGGCGCACTATAGTATTTTGTATGCAACTATGGCAAAAGTGCTTCTCATAGAAGATGATCCGTTGATGGTACGCATGTACCAGCGCAAGCTCGTGAACGACGGGTATGAGGCGTTGGTTGCGGTGGACGGCGAGGACGGACTCGTAAAGGTGCGCTCGTTTCGCCCGGATCTTGTGTTGCTGGACATTATGATGCCCAAGCTCAACGGCCTGCAAGTATTGGAGCGTTTGAAATCTGATCCGACGACTGCAAAAACACCGGTAGTAATTCTCACGAATCTCGGTGGCACGCAAGATGATATTGAACGCGGCCTGGAACTGGGGGCTGTGGCATATCTTGTAAAGTCCGCGTATCGCCCGGACGAGGTCATCGCCAAAGTAAAGGAGGTCCTGGCGGGCTATACCCATTCACGGGAGATTCCCAAGACGGCGGCTGAATCCCTCGGAGGCGCCGCGCGCGTTCTGGAGAACACGGAGCAACAGGCGGCGGCCGAGGGAAGCGCCAAAGCCCAGGAATCGAAAAAAGAAGCGGATAATGCCGAGGATGCCGGAGAAGAAAAAGAAGCGCCGGTGGATGGCGTCAAGGCGAAGAAGGCTAAACAGTCCGTCAAAGCAAAAACATCGCGGTCGGTGCACCCGACCGTACGCGAGGCGGCCGACGAAGAGTCGGAGGATGAAGACGGGTCGGCGGAGGAGATAAAAAAACCAGTTGTCGCTGAAGTTCCCCGTCCAAAAGAGCCGGAACAGAAGCAGGATAAGAAGCCCGAGGAAAAGCCGAAGCCGAAGCAGGAGCAGGTACCGTCCGAGCCCAAAGCCGTGGCAAAGCCGGAGAAGAAAAAGGAAGCGGCTGAAGACGGCGCATCTCCCAACGAAATGATCTGGTAATACCGAATAATACAATCCCCCGGCGTACGCCGGGGGATTGTATCGTGCCCGCGCTGTGGAGGATCGGTCAGACGTTCTGATTGTACGTGATGAATTTGGAAAGCAGCCAGAGTGGGACAACGGACAGGAGCATGAGAAGTATGGATATGGAGAAAGAAAGGCGCATGGTGTCAGCGGCAAGCGCCAGGATTGTGGCTTGGGAGCGTCCGGTGAAAAGCATACCAATCGTCGTGCTCTCCACGTCTTTGAGCGGGATATAAGCGGCCAGGAAGGGCTGATTGAGTACTGATGATGAGCCGAGATAGGAGCCGCCTTTTTTCAAGACTGTGTCGGTGATCGAGCGGTTTGTCTCGCGCGCTCCCAGGAGGCGCATGCCAGTGTCGGATATGACAAATGTAGTTGCGGCGCTTGTATCGCTCGCATAGATCGTAATGTCAAGATTCGTCAGGTCTTTGATGCCGTCTACAAAGGCAAGATCCAGCAGATAGCCGGTGACTATCGCTCCGATGACTTCCGGCTCGCCCGATTTGGAAGCATCCACAATAGGGCTTGCGGCGCGGATAGAAACCGTAGGCGCTGCGATGTCCTTGCGTGCGGTGGTGGTGACGACGGCCTTGCCGTCCAGCGCCCGCCATACTACCGGATCGTCCGCGAGTGAGTCGCCAAAACGATCGCGATCTTCCGCGCGAATAACCACCTCGCCGCCCGTGTTCACCGCCATCATGAAATCAGTCTTGTTTTCAAACATCAAGGTGTTAAGATTCTGGAACAAAGCGTTACGATCCCCCAGGCGTATCGCCTCGCGAATCTGCGGATTGGCCGCAGTAATGCGCGCCGCGAGGACGGCGGATTCTTTGACTTTTCCCAACGCAAACTCCAGCGTCCGTACGTTGGTCTGAAGATCATCAGCGGTACTCGCATTAACGCGCGTCAGCATGAAGCCAGTATAGGTGATCGTCGAAAGCATGAATGTCATAAAGGCAAGCGCCACAAAGCTGGAAAAAATCTGGGGAAATACGCGGAATCTGATAAATCCCCACGCCCACGATCCCAAAAACAGTGCGCCGATTAGTTTGACGGCGTGCTCAATGATCCAGATAAGATGATAGGGCGCCAACATGCGTGCGAGGAGTACATGTGAAGAGCTCTGCCACAAAGTTGCCACCGCAAAGACGAGCGAAATGGCAATAAAAAGAAGGGAATAATAAATAGATTTCCACTCACGCTGGATACCTTGCTCATAGTGAAGATGGAAAAAGAAAGTGATAAATCCTGCCACAACAAGCATCCACATGCGTGGCTCCAGGAGTATTCGCGCAGGTACTGCCCAAGGCGTGAGAGCGGAGAAAGATGGGAACAAACGCACGATGGGTATATAAGGAAGGACCAACAACACCAAGCCAATGCCGAGTACTGCCCATAGGGCAGTTATCCATTGCCGGCCAAAGATACGCGGCGGCCGCGCACCAGGCCGCACCGGTACCGGGTCAATGAGCAAACTTATCAGTAACAGGACAAAACCGGCAAGACCAATAACGTCAATGAGCGCGTCCCGGATGATCGGAAGCGGTGCGGCGTCAAGCATTGCCCACACGGCCATAGTAAGAAACCCCGCGGCGCGAATCAGCGTCTTTGCTTTGCGCTCTAGTATCCATCCATCAATATAAATCCACCCGGCCATCAGCAGGGAAAACGAGAAAAATGTTTCAAGGATGTAGTGCGCGTTTCTGATCCAAAACTGTTCCCACATAACGTCACGTTGTGTGTTTTTGGCTTATCAGGTTCCGGTATATATGGCTCTATGATACCTGAAAACAAAAGAAGCTACAACCTCAAAGGCCTATGGAATATCACGGAGCGCCTTTTGCAACTGTTCTTTTTGCATAAATCCCGTATGCATGCCCCGGACAATACCCCTGCGATCCAGGAAAAAGTGCTGTGGCAGCGTTGTGATGCCGTAGAGATCCAAGAGATCTCCATTTTGATCTATGACGCTCCGCAGGTCATAGTTACCGCGACGCAGATACGTCTCTACCACACCCCTTGACTCCTGTGATGAGAGCAGGAGTACATTGACGTTGTCCGAGTCCTCCCTCACCAGAGCGTCTAAAACGGGCACTTGTATTTGTGCGAGGGGCGACCACGTTGCCCATGCGGTCAATACGGTTTTTTTGCCACGCAAATATCGGATGTCAACCGGCTGGTTTGTGGAGTCGGAAAGAGAAAAAGGAGGAGCCAAAGCGTCTATCAAAGACGCGGATGCTCCGACGCTACTGTCGGACGCAGTGTCCGGTGATGCGGATACGCGTGTGTGTCCCAGAAAATCAGGGAGTCCCGGTAGCGTGATGTGTCCCTGCGGTCCCAGCGGGAGTGATACCGTAGCTCTCCGGCGCATCGGTATGGTAAAGCTCAACGCGGAGTGGTTGGGGAAATCACGTATTTGGGTGTACAACGGTTTGTAGCCCTCTTTTTCCGCTTTGATATAATAGCGCCCGACTGGCACAAGGAAGCGATATGCACCGTCTTCTCCGGTGATCGCGGGGTTTGCCTGATTAAAGATATCTCCCGGCCATAAGACAAAATCGTTCAATTCAGGAGAAAAGTTATAGAGCGAAACACGCACACCAGCGATCGGCGTTCCGTTTTCACTGTCCGTTATCGTACCGGGGGAAGCCACTTTCACCGTGTTAATTTCACGTTGTGACATTCTGCCGGCGCCGTCTACCGCCGTTACCGAGAGATGGTATGTGCCGGGGCGTTTCAACGTGATATCGCCGAACCAAAGATTGTCGGTCTTGGAATACGTGAGCGGGAACGAAGCGCCGTCCGTCGTCACCTGCACGGCGGTAGCGCCTCCTACGGCGGAGAGCATGATGCGTTGGGTAATGCCCGCGAGCGTCGTAAGAACGCCGTGTGCCGACGGGGTAATAACTTGCGTGCCGAGCGTAAAGGCGTTCGCACCCGTCCTGGGCGGCTTGATATCTATAACCAGCGACCGCGCATCCGACTTTCCCGTATTGCCGGAGTTGTCACGGGCTCGGAAGACAATACTGTACTCGCCCTCTTGCAAGTGCGGTATGCGCGCAGAAAATTGAGCCGCCGATGAACCAATGCCCTGGGTGTCGTCTATCGGATGCCAGGTAGCCCCGTTATCGGTAGAGTACGCGATGCTAGCGATGACTCCCCGCGCGTCTCGCGCGCGTCCACGAATGAGCGGGGACGTCTCCTGCGTCGGGTTTTTCGCAAATGAGAGGAGCACAACTTCAGGAGGTGCTACATCACCCGGCGTGGAAAGAATGGGTATGACGGTTACGGTCTCGCCAGCCGCGGTCTTCGGACTCTGTGTGCCTGGCGACCCCGGCGGCAGGGGTACTGGTTTTGCGATGTCAACGACGGTTTGAATCTCCAGCGACTCGGTGGTAAACGACGATTCGGGCGAAGTCGCCTCTACACCGCTTTCGCTTCGCGACACCGCCGTGAAGTAATACGCGGTCTTGGATGTGAGGTCGGAAATAGTGACGCTGTGCTCGGTAACGAGTGTTGCATATTCAATCGTGATCTGGTTGAGATCTTTTGGCCGCTCGCCGAAAAAGACCTGCGAGGTGGCGGGAATATCTGTTTTCCAAGCGATTTTTGCCGAGGTGGGACGTACGGCGATGATGGAAACACCCGTAATCTTGGGAGGCGGAGATTCCCTTTGTTGTTTCTTCGTTTCTTCTGCCTTTTCTTCTTCCACTTTTTTCTCGGCCTCCTCCGCGATTTCCTTGGCCTGTTCGTCTTTCACCTGCTGGAGCGTCATTCCCGGTTTGGGCGCTTTGAGCGTAAGGAATGTGGTATCCCTTGAAGCGACAACCTTTCCCTGCGAGTCCTCTGTGGTGACGCGAAAATGATAGGCTGTCCGGGGAAGCAATGCGGATACGGTGAGAGTATGTTTTTGAAATGAATCATTGTTTTTGGGAGTGCTGGATCCATAGGTATTCGTAAGACCATATTCCACATATGACGAGGCGGGACGGCTCGTGATAAACGTAATCATGGCGACATCAACGCTGGCATCTACAACGACATCCGAGATCTCTAAGGGAGGAAGCTGTACGGCAACGCCTCCTCCGGATACGATCCCCGGCACTCCCGATGATCCTCCCTCCGTGGAGGCAGATCCGGTGGTGGTGCCGCATGAGGTGCTCGTGTAGGATGACTCGTTGCTCACGGCATCGCGCGCCTTGACGCGGTAGCAGTATTGGGTGCCTGCCGAGAGGCCGGTATCGGCAAACGTAACCGCTGACTGCCAAGCCGTGGAATCCGTAGCGCCCGAGCCGCCGCTGGTTTCGTCAAACCAGTATGGAGCCGAAGAGTGCAGTCCAGAGCTCGCGTCGGTTGCGGTGTTTGCGGTTGCGGTTATCTGGGTGTCGCTGTTTACCGTAACGCCGGACATCGTAACCGTTGGCGCGGTTGCGTCAATACCCGTCTTAAGCGCGTTTGCCGATGAAGCGACCGTGCTCGTAGATGACGCGCCGTCAGTCGCGTCATCTACGTCAATGGTCCATGCGGTCTGGGCTTCATCGGAACTCCCGATGGTCGCGGTTACGGTAAACGCGGTTGAGGCGTTTGCGGCAATGGTGCTACCGGTAAACGTAACATCCGCAGAGGTAACGGCGGCGCTCCAGCCGGTCGCTGACCCGGCTGTCATGGTATAATTTGAAGACGGCCGGGTGATTTTGATCCATTGGATCGTGGTCGCGGAATTGGTGGAGTTATTCACCGTAAGCGCAATATTGCTTCCGGTAGCTCCGCCTTTTACCCACGAAGTATCCGAGGAACCGGTTGAATTGACCCATGCCTGCTCCGAGCCCAATGTCTTTATGAATTTTCCGGCGCCGGTGCCTTGATTTGCCATGTTGTCGTACTCGGTTTTGATCCAATCCGCAGAGCGGACGCTGGAAGAAATCCGCACCTCATCAATGAGGCCGTCAAAGCTTTGGGTATCAGCCGCGTCTTCGCCCATAACCAAAACCCCTGTATTGGTTGCAGGATCGCTTGTCGTCGTGCACCCGCTCCCTGAAAGACTCGCAACTGATTGTGATGCGCCGTTTTTGTAGATTGCCATGGCGTTCCCGGAATTGTCGAATGTCGCGGTAACGTGGTACCACGTCCCAACGGCAAGATTTGCCGCCGTACTCTGACATTCCCGGTATGCCGTGTTTACGGTGAATCCTGCGTCGATCTCATCGTTGTTGATGGCCACAAAGTAATTATAAACATCGGCTCCTGTTGATTTCACGAGTAGGGTGTCATACGTGCTTTGTGACTCCTGGTTTATCCATGCCGAAAGTGTCCAGGCCGAGGTGATGTCCAAACTATTGCTGTCGCCAATGTCTACCTCATTGCCGCTGCTTAATTCAAAATCGTCGGCGCCATCCACTTGCCCCGTGGCGGAGCCCTGCGTAGTGACGGCAATCGTGGTGGAATCATTGTTATTGCTCGTAGAATCCTGGTGTGCTCCGGAGGTCTCCTTCATATGCCATACGCCTACATAACTTGAATCCCACACGCCCGTGATGTTTTCCTGGGACGAGGAAACGGAGCTGTTGCCGTAATACATGTAAATATCCGTGTCCGTGGCGCCGCCGAGCGTCGGGATTTCCACCCACATCGCGATTTCACCGGTGGACGCCGTAAACTTTTCTATTTCATGGTCAAGGAGCGCTGGTGTGGCAACGGCGGTCGTAAACACGATGTCGTAGCCGTTTGCATCCGTAACATCCCCCCCGTTGCCGGTGGTCTTCAGATCCGTGTCCGTGAACGCAACAAGCACGGGAAAATTGGTCAAGTCCGTACTGCCGCTGACGAGATCGGCTTCCAGCGTCAGTTTTTTGCGGTATTTATAGGTGCCGCTCGCGGCCACATACCATGCATCTTCTGCGGCGGCTTGGGCCTCGGGCGGCGTCGCGAGCCAAAACTGAGGAAAACCGAAAAACATCACCACGAGAATGAGCAACGAGGCGAGAATCGGTTTTAGATTGTAGGATTTAGGTCGCAGGGATCAGGTTTTAGGTTATAGGTTGGAGATTTCAGGCGTTAGGTTTCAGGTCTTAGAAAGAGCATCTTCTTAAACTAAACCCTAACACCTGCAACCTGACATCTATTCTATCACCTAATCCCTAAATCCTAAACCCTGATTTTATCCACACCCGCTTGTTTTCTCTGCCATGCACTCTATAATAATGAGATAGGCGCAGGCACTTCCTATGGGTACGGCTCAAACGAAATCAAAAGCAACAATAAAGCGCCAAGATACTTTTTGGAAACGGCTTACCGGTATTTCCGCTGTTTTTGCAAGTATTCGCGATGCCGTCGTTTTTATCAATGCCGAGGGGGGCATTATGATGGCCAATCCCGCCATTGAATTGCTCACTGGCCGGGTGCCTGCCGATTTTAGCGGACTACCCGCGACATCCGCGTTCGTTTTTACGTGCGCCACCCTAGATGCGACGACGGTACTGCGCGAAGCCATGGATGGCTGGCGCGCCGTGGCGTTTCCGGATGGATGCAGCGTGCGGCACGCAAACGGCAGCGAGATACCCATTGCGGCGTCCGCGACGCCGTTGTACCATGAAGACGGCGCGTACGCAGGCATCATCCTGGTCATCAGGGATACGTCCCGAGACACGGAGCTAAAGCACCAGCAGTACGCATTCTTTTCCTTTGCCACGCACCAGATGCGCCAGCCGCTCGCATCTCTGCGTCTCACGCTTGAGGGCTTGCTGATGCGCAAAGAAAAGCTGGATCCCGAGCATCGCGAGATCTTTGAAGAACTTTTGCAGACGGTTCTCGCATCAACAAAGCTGGTCAAGGAGCTCCTGACGATGGCCCGCCTGGAGCAGGGCAGGATTGATTTGACCGAGGCGGATGTGGATGTCCAACAACTTCTGGAAGAAATAGGCAAGGAATTCGTCCAATTCTCGGTCAGCCATAATGTCGTCCTGCGCATGTTCCCAAACACCATGTCTTGGATGCCGTGCGTCATACGCGCCGATCGGGAACGTCTTAAAGATGCATTTCATAATCTCATCACCAATGCGATATCGTATAATCGCCCGAACGGCGAGGTGGCAGTAGACCTGTTCCGTGTCCCCGCCGGAGAAGCGGCACGCGGCGCTCTGAAACTCAACGGAAGCGCGGATTTGCAATCCTATTTCGCGCCCTTCGTGACGAAACAGGAGCCGTCCGGCGCGCCGTTTCTCATCGTAACGATCAAGGACACCGGCCTCGGCATTCCTGAAAAGGACCAATCTTCCCTGTTCCGGGCTTTTTTCCGCGGGCAGAACGTAGAAAGAATGGGCTTGCCGGGCACGGGGCTGGGGCTTTCCATCGTCAAGTCAATCATGGAGCGCTCGGGAGGGCGCATTGGTTTTGAATCCCAAGAAAATGTCGGAACCACGTTTTATATCTTTTTTCCGCTTACGGGAAAGGAGAAGCCAGATATTCGCGAAGAGAAACCGGTGGAAGAAATGCAGAAACGCCCTCCCGCTGTCCCGGTTACTTCTTCTCACGAGAAGCGTACCATCCTCATCATTGATGATGATCAGGTCATCATCAGGATTTTGCAGCACAATCTCATGGGCAGTAACGTAGAATTTCTGTTAGCGCCCAACGTTGCCGAGGGGATACAAAAGGCGCATGAAAATATGCCGGATCTCATCATCCTTGATATCATGGTCGGCGGACAATCGGGACTGGAGGTATTGGAAAAGATAAAACATGCGCCAGCGACTGCCTCCATCCCCGTCATTATATTGAGCGCGGTTGATCAGGAGGATGTCATCGCAAAGACCAAAGCGCTGGGTGCCGCCGACTACATCCTCAAGGGATCTGTCTCGCTCAACGAAACGCTCACACGCATACAAAAACATCTGTACAGCCGTTGAAAGATCCATAGTGCCTGTGAAAGGTTAAAGATTTATTTTTCCCCATGCCTCGTTCACGAAAAAAAGCGCTTGAGCGTATGCAAGACGACTTCATTTGGGTGCTGACGCACCAACTACGGACGATTGTAACGCCGATCAAGCTTTTTTCCGATATGCTCTTGACCAATCGCGCCGAAGCGCTGACGGAAAAACAGCGCGCATATGTGCAAAACATTCATACGGCGGCAAACCGTCTCACGGAGGCCGTCAGAGATCTGCTCAACGGCTACCGCATTCAGGCCGGAGAAGTGGAGCTTGTGTACGAATCCACATTGCTTGGTGATTTTATAAAAGGTATAGTGGAGGAGGCGCGCCGAGGCGAGCCGACGCGCATCTGTACGGTGCGGCTGGAACAGACGCAAGGAACAAAAGAAACTCCGCTCACCGTTTCGGTGGACAAACTGCTGACGGGGCAGGTGCTCAAGGCCCTGGTGCACAACGCCACCATCTATTCCCCGCGCGATCGATGCGCCATCATGGTATCGTGGCATACCGATGCAAAAAAGGATGCGGTCGTGGTATGCGTCGCGGATCAGGGCGTCGGCATACCGAAGCACATGCAGAAGAACGTTTTTAACCGACTCTTCCGCGCTCCCAACGCCCTTAAGATGCACCCCGAAGGGCTCGGCTTTGACCTGTATCTCGCCCGCCTTATCATGGGAGCGCTCGGTGGCGACATCTGGTTTCTGTCGGAGCCGGACAAAGAAACAAAGTTTTTTATATCATTACCCCTACACCCCAAATAGGTATTAGGTTTTATGAACACCAAACCACTCATCCTCCTCGTAGAAGACGATAGGTTTATCTCACGCGCGTATAAAGACGGGCTTGAACAATCGGGTTTTGAGGTAGAGACCGCGACAAACGGAGTCGAGGGAATGGAACAGGTGCGACAGCGCGCGCCTCATCTCATACTGCTTGACCTCATCATGCCGGAAAAAGACGGGTTTGAGATGCTCGCGGAATTGAAAATAGACAAGGATCTCAAACGCATTCCGGTGATTATTTTAAGCAATCTCGGCCAGAGCACGGACATCCAAAAAGCCAAAGATCTCGGCGCCGTGGACTATCTCGTGAAAGCGGACAGTTCCATGCAGGAGGTGATTGAGAAGGTGAAAATACATATTGCGGAACACATGACCTAGCACGGCTACAATCTAAAAAGCTGACTCCATGCGTATTCCTTCGGAAAAACTAAAGCGTCTGCTCGTCGGCCCGGGGCACGTCTCCGCGGAGGATTTTGACGCGGTATGGGAAGAAGCGGAAAAGCAACACAAGGATGCCATGGACATGATCGTGGAAAAGGGGCTGATCCGCGAGGATCAGCTGACGCGCCTCCTGGCGGAGTCCGAGGGCGTACTCTTTGCGGACCTCCACCACGAAGGCATTGACGAAGACGCGTTTGAGCAGATACCGGAGCACATGGCGCGTTCCCGGCGCATTGTGGCGTTTCGTGAGGACGCCGAGCAATTGCACATCGGCATGCGCGAGCCCAACGACTTGGAAATCGTCAACGTCCTGGGGAAAAAAACAGGGAAAAAGATCGTTGCATATCTCATCTCGCAGCAGGACTTTCTCTATGCGCTGGCCGGATACCGTAAGCGTCTCCGCGAAGAGCTGGAACGCATTATTGCTGATCTCAAGAGGGGACCGCGTCGGGAAAAAGAAGGCGAGGAGAGTCCAACCATCAAAGCGGTAGAGCTGATTCTGACGTACGGCTTTACCAACCGCGCGTCCGACATTCATCTGGAACCGCGCGAAAGCAAAGCGCTCATGCGCTTTCGTATTGACGGCGTCATGCACGACATGCTGGACATCCCGCTTGATTTTTATGAGCGGATGTTGCTGCGGGTCAAGTTGATTTCCAAGATGCGCATTGATGAGCATCTGGCGGCACAGGACGGCAGATTTCGCTTTCTGGTGGAGGGCGAGCCGGTGGACGTGCGTGTGTCCGTGGTGCCGGTGACCAAAGGGGAAAATGTGGTGATGCGGCTTCTCTCTGCGTCAGCGCGCGACTTTACGCTGGGTACCATCGGCTTTTCCGACGCGGATCTCGCACGCACGGCGGGCGCGCTTCGTCATCCGCAGGGCATGATTCTGGTGTCCGGTCCTACGGGCAGCGGGAAAACCACGACCCTCTACGCCGTCATGAAGATTCTCAACAATCGCGATGTGCACATCACGACCATTGAGGACCCCGTGGAATACGATATTGAAGGCGTGAGCCAGATACAGGTGAATGAAAAAACAAACCTTACGTTTGCCCAGGGCCTGCGCGCCATCGTGCGCCAAGACCCTGATATCATCATGGTAGGGGAGATACGAGACCGCGAGACAGCCGGGATTGCCGTAAACTCCGCGCTCACCGGCCATCTCGTGCTTTCCACTCTGCACGCCAATGATACGCCGACCACCCTCATCCGTTTCGCGGACATGGGCATAGAGCCGTTTCTCATCGCGTCCACCGTGCACATAATCGTGGGGCAACGGCTGGTACGCATGATCTGCACCGCGTGTCGCCAGTCGTACGAACCGTCCGCGGACACAACGGACGAAAAGGAAAAAGCGCTTGCGCGCGACCCGGTACTTTCATCCCTGTTTGCGTCTGACAAGGGTCCGGTGCGCCTCTACCGGGGTGCTGGCTGCAACACGTGCGGGCATACCGGCTATATCGGCCGCATCGGCATTTTTGAGGTGCTGGTGATGGACGATGCCATACGCGCCGCAATCGTCCGTAGAGCAACGCGCGGCGAGATACTCTCGCTCGCCAACGCGACTGGCACCACCACTATGCTCCAAGACGGCATCGAAAAGGTGAAAAACGGCACCACGACCGTGGAGGAGTTACTGCGCGTGGTAAGCGAGTAGAAGAAGCTACGGGATAAAAAGCTAATTCCATGCAAGCGACCATTGCCGCATATATCGCAAAAGCAAAGATCGCGATTCCCAACTTCCTTAATACCCATGTGGTGCGTTTTCTGCGCGGTTCCGAGCGCACGGAACTCATGATCTTTTTTGCGCGCACCATGGCGATGATGCTGAAATCCGGCGTGCTCATCAGCAAGACATTCGGCATTTTGGAAGAATCGGGAGCCGCATGGTCGCGCGTCATCTGGCGAGATGTTGGCCGTTCCATACAGGAAGGCAGGGCGCTTCATGCGTCTCTCGCGCGGTTCCCCTGGCTCTTTTCTCCGTATTTTATCCAGACCGTACGCGTGGGAGAATTGTCCGGCAATCTCTCGCAGAATTTTGAAAACCTGGCGCTGCAGCTCGGCAAGGAACGCGAACTCCAGCGGAAAATCAAGGAGTCGCTTTTTTATCCCTTCATGGTACTGATCTTGGCGGCTATGCTCGGAATTCTCATGGCGTACGTCATCTTCCCCAAGATCGCGCCCTTGCTCCTGGCGCTCAACGTTGAGTTGCCGCTTTCCACGCGGATCCTCCTCTGGATCACCCACTTCATTGAAACATACGGCACCTGGTTTGCGGTCGCGATGGCAGGAATCCTCGCTGCCATGGTGTGGGCGGCGCGCCAGCCCTTCGTCAAGCCAGTACTCCACGCCGTCTTTCTTCATGCGCCGATTTTCCGCCGCATCAGCCGTGGCGCCAATATCTCATATTTTTGCCGCAGCATGGGGATGTTAGTGAAAAGCGGCCTCACCCTGGATGAAGCATTGGATATCGCGGGGCAGGCGCTAAGCAATTTTTATTATCGCGCAGCGGCAGGGCGCTTGCGCCAAGACATCAAAGGCGGCGCCACGCTCTCCAAAGCAATGCAGCGATTTCCTGTATTTTTTCCATCGCTTGTCGTCAACCTCCTGCAAGCGGGCGAGGAATCCGGGAGAATGGAGGAAGCATTCCTGTATCTTGCCGATTTTTATGAAGCAGAAGTCGATGTCGCGGCCCGCACGCTCGCGCGCACCGTGGAGCCGGCGCTTCTGTTTGTGCTCGGCCTCGTCGTCGCGTTTTTGGCGCTCTCGGTGATCACGCCGATCTTCCGGGTTACCGGAAGCATCGGGGGATAAAGTCAAAATCCAAAGTTCGCATCCATGCCAAATTCCAAACTAGGTTTTACCGTTCTTGAACTCGTCATCTCGCTGGGCATTTTTTTAGTGATCGCGACAGCCGGGGCGCAGATATACAACAAGCTCCATACATCCAGCAGCATAAAAGCCGTGGAGGCCGAACTTGCGCAAGCCCTGCGAATTGCAAGGGAGCGCTCCGTTGCCGGGCTCAACGGCGCAACACACGGCGTATATGTGGAAACAAATCAATATACGCACTATCAAGATTCCACGCCCCCCTATGAGTATAATCTTCTGACACGCTCTGCGGCAGATCAGGCGTATGACCAGGTAAGAACATTCGGCCCGAACATCATCATTTCCCGCGCCGGAGGCGATGCCGTGCCCTCTCTCGCAGCGAGTATTGCCCAAATGTTGATAGAAACCGCGCGTGCGGCAGTCCCTTATGACGTTGTCTTTACCCGAGGCACCGGAACCGTTGTAGCGCCTGTTACCATTACCATCACAACCTCCGGTAGCGCAAGCCCTGCGAAAATCCTAACCGTCAATACGCAGGGGGCGATAAGTTCGGGAAGCTCGGGGAGCTACGCGCTCCGATTTTACGGCCACGGTGTCGCGGCGCCGGATCTTGACCGCGTAAAGATACAGATAGGAGATACGACCTCGCCTTTTACGGATCCAGGGCCTCCCGCGGATGTCGGCGCGACCGATTTTACGATTGAGTTTTGGATGCGCGCATTAGCTTCCCAAAATACCGCAGGCGCAATCACTTGCGGCGCGAACTATAATTGGGTCAACGGCAATATTATCGTGGATAGAGATCGGTACAATCAATCCGCAGCGTTTGGTATGTCTATCGCAGGAGGATTCCCTGTTTTTGGCGTAAAGGGAGACGCGTCAGTAACCTACACTATCTGCGGGGCGACCAGTGTGCTCAATGACCAGTGGCACCACATCGCGGTCACGCGCACACGTGTTGACGGCACCATGCGGCTTTTTATAGACGGCATATTGGAAATATCAGCCGATGGTCCGGACGGCGACATTTCATATCCTGATACCGGCGTGCCGGGCTCTTCCTGCCCGCCTCCTGGCGGATCAGGCAACCCTGGCTCAAATCCCTGCACCAATTCCGATCCTTATATCGTCATAGGTGCTGAAAAGCATGATGCCGGCAACAATCCAACCCAATTTCCCTCCTACAGCGGCTATTTTGATGAGATGCGGATTTCAAACAACCTTCGTTATACGGAAAACTTTACTCCCTCTTCAGCTCCCTTTGCGACTGATGCAAACACTATGGCTTTGTATCATTTTGACGAGGGGGCAAACGACACGATTACCGATTCGTCGGGTGCTGCCGGAGGTCCAAGCAACGGCACGCGCAAATACGGCGGTAGCGCGCCCGCAGGACCGGAATGGACCACCACCGCATCCCCGTTTAGCGTGGTTCCCGGAAGCCTGCTCGCGTCAACCGGCCAGTGGACAGCGCCAATTACCACACCGCTTGTTTCTATTCACATGGCGCTTCTCCCCAACGGAAATGTATTGATGTGGGATAGCGGGGATTTCAATGGTCCTGGAACAGGAGCTTATGTATGGAATCCGGTCACCGATGTACATACAACAATGAGCACACCCGGGTTTCTAGCGCCAAACAATAATACATTTTGTGCCGCACAAACATCGCTTCCGGATGGAAGGGTAATTGTTGCCGGAGGGCATAACGGCGCTGCTTTTGTTGGCATTACCAATACCAATATCCTTAATTTCTCGCCAAGTGAGTCATGGGTATCCGGGCCGGTTCCCCCTCCAATGGCGAATGCGCGCTGGTATCCAACACTCACAAAACTTTTAGATGGGCGGATTCTAGTGGTTTCGGGAACTGACACTGGTTCGGGCTCTACCGTCACGGCCATGCAAGTTTATAATCCACCACCCACTAATACGTGGACCACATTAACTGGTGCAGGCGTAGCTCTTCCCATCACCGTACCCGCTCCCCTGGCCCGCTCAAGACCGCTATATCCATTTATGTTTGTTATCCCGGACGGAAGAATTCTTTATGCGGGGTCTGATGAAGAATACACCCAGACGCACGTTTTTACGGTTACTGGCACTACCGGATCGTGGTCCCTCATCAATTCAGCAACTCTTCAAGGAGGGAGCGCTGTCATGTATCGGCCGGGAAGAATCATCAAAGCGGGAGCCCATGGAAATACTGATGTTGCTGCTGTTCCGTCCGTGGCGAATGCCTACACCATAAATACAAATGTGGTAGAACCATGGTCGTGGACAGCGACGAATCCCATGAATTTTTCCCGCGCGTTTCATACACTTACTCCCCTACCGGACGGTACAGTGATTGTTACGGGCGGGACTGTGAATACCGGTTATCAAGATCCTCCGACCGGTGGAGCGGCGGTATTGCAGGCAGAGATTTGGACCCCGAATCCTGGAGATCTTTCAACCGGAACATGGGCCACAATGGCGTTGGCTCAAAGAAGGCGGGCATATCACGGAAATGCGATTCTTCTTCCTGACGGCCGCGTACTTGTCGCGGGAGGCGGTCGTCTTGGCGGAATGACCGCCCAACTTGACAGAGAAATATTTTCTCCGCCGTATCTTTTTAAGGGACCCCGTCCGGTCATCAGTTCAGCGCCGGCGACGGCCGGGTATAACGCGCCAATCGCAATAACAATGTCCGACAGCACAACCAAAAATCAGGCCTCCTCGGTGGCTCTCATAGCTCTTGGCGCTCCAACTCACGGATTTGACATGAACGCCCGCTATGTTCCCCTAACTTTGAATTCGCAAGTGGGGAGTACGGTAAATGTAACAACCCCCCTCAACGCAAACATCGCCCCGCCCGGGTACTATATGCTTTTTATCGTGAACTCAAACGGCGTGCCTTCGGTCGCCAATTTCATCCAAGTGCAATAAATCATGAAACCAGGAATATCTGGAAAAATAATACTCGGCGCGTTCGCTCTTATTTTTATTGGCGGAGCCGCGTATCTGATTTTTACGACAGCGCCGCTGGCTTTTTTGTCGCGATCCCCTGTTATCAATAGTACGCCGCTCCCTCTCTTTTTGTCGCCGCGAGACGGCGAGCAGATTCAAATGGGTAGCGGAACCTATACGATCCAATGGAACAAAGAGAATGCGCGGTTCAAAGACAAACAGGTCTCCTTATATGCTATCAGTAATCTTGACGAACCCGGCGTCTCTCCGGTGCAATTTATCATCGGCAAGGTTGATTTTAACGCGGGGAGTTATGCGTGGGCGCTACCCAAAGATGCGGGATTTGCCAGTCATTTTATAAACACAAAAAAACCCGTCAAATTGGCAATGGAGATATACGCTCCCCCTGCCTCTGTCCAAGCGCAACGAGACGTTCTGTACAGCGGCGGGATTCGTTTCAAGCCAATACGCGCGGACGCGCGATTCATATTTCCCGCAGGCGGGGAGCGGCTTCTTTTGGGAAAGCCGCGCGTGATAACATGGGAATTGTCCCCGCAGATTCGGGTATCAGACGTTATGCTTTCGCTCAAGCCCGCGAATCCTGGGAAAGAAAGCGCTGATAGGGAGCACGAGAGAGATCAAATTCTGCAAGAGCGCGGGGATCCGCTGCACGAAGAATCAAGTATCTCAAGCGATGCTCGCCTGTACGGGTGGGACGGGGCCACGATATATGTTCCGCATGGCCACAGCATGATGCCCGCAAAAGTGAAACCCGGGATATACTTCCTCCGTCTTAGCTTCAAGACGCGAGACATGTATGATCAAAGTATTAACTCCGAAGTATTTACATTGGTCGGCCCCTAAACAAGAGGTGTAGTGTTTTGTCGCCCGCCAGCGCGGTCTTTTATGCGTATGACGCCAACAGAAAAACTCACACGGCGCGCCCCCGGCTTTACGCTCATAGAAATACTCATCGCCATTTCCATCGTGGCAGTCATCGCGACGATTACCGTAGCTGTCCTCAATCCCCAAAAGCGGCTGCAGCAGTCCCGTGACGCGGTACGCTGGGAAGACATCCAGGCGATTAACAAAGCAGTCGCCCTCTACCGCATTGATCAGGGCGGACAGGATGTGGCAAGCATCCCTCCGTTTTCTTCGCTTACCACGGATGTGCCCTACATGATCGGCACCTGCACCGGCGCCACGACGCCGACGTGCGCCGCGGCGTCTCCTCCTTTTGATGCCGTCATCGGCGCTACAAACGGCGTTGATCTCTCCGCACTCGCCACAGGCCCTACCGCGTATTTTGCTTCCCTGCCGGTGAGTCCTGGCGGAGTCGGGTCGTGGAATCAAATCGCCACGGGCTACTATCTGATGTGCTCGGCAAGCGGCAGGATTACGGTCGGCGCTTTGGAGTCGGAAGAAGCGAGCGTCATTGTTCTCGGCACGCCGCCCGTCATTCCTCCTCCTGCGGGGACTATTCCCATTCTCATTGTTACCAACATCGCGGCAAATCCTTTCACCGGCTATCTTCAGGAAATTCTTTTAACCGAAGGATTGAACGCATTTGCCACTGCGGATATTGGCACGGTTACCGCGGCAGTGCTCGCAAGCTATGACGTCGTGGTGCTGGGCGAGATGACGTTGAGCGTCCTGCAAGTGACCATGTTTACGGACTGGGTGACCGCAGGAGGAGAATTGATTGCCATGCGCCCGGATTCCCAGTTTGCGGGGCTTCTCGGGCTTAACGCTCCGGCGGGAACTCGCCAAAACGCATATCTTTTAATAAACACCGCGGCAAGCCCGGGACAAGGGTTGGTGAATCAAACCATCCAATACCACGGTATCGCGGACAACTATACCTTAAACGGCGCAACGGCGGTGGCGACTATTTATTCCGATGCAATCAACGCGACGGCAAACCCGGCAGTAACGCTCCGGACGGTAAACGCGGGAACCGGCGGACAAGCCGCGGCATTTACCTATGATCTTGCACGCTCGGTCGCGCAGACGAGACAGGGAAATCCCGCATGGGCGGGTCAGGATCGGTCAGAGGATCCGGATGCTGCCCCGGTGCGTCCGATAGATCTTTTTTACGGCAATTCCATCAATACTCCTCAAGATCCCCAGACCGACTGGATTGACGTGAGTAAAATTCCTATTCCCCAGGCAGACGAACAAATGCGGTTGCTTGCCAACCTTATTTTGCATATGCAAAGCGACACGCGTCCATTCCCGCGTTTTTGGTATTTTCCGCGCGATGAAAAAGCGGCGGTGGTGATGACCGGTGATGATCATGATGCTGTTGGTGGCAATAACAACGGCACCCAAGGACGGCTTATCAGCTATCAAAATCAAAGTATTCCCGGATGCGTGGTTAGCAACTGGGACTGTATTCGGAGCACCTCATATATATACACAAACGCTATTACGCCCGCGCAAGCAAGCGCTCATGTAACAAACGGATTTGAAATTGCCTTGCATACGTATACGGATACGAATGGTTCGGTATGCGCTAATTTCCAGCCCGTAGGCGCGACAAACTTGGCAACCGCTTTTCCCCCGCAACTCTCCTCGTTTAATGCGGCATACAACCCCGGCGTTCCCGCGCCGCGGACCGTGCGTACGCATTGCGGCCCGTGGAGCGATTACAGCACGCACGCGAGCGTGGGCGCTGCCAACGGCCTTCGGTTTGATACCGATTACTATCATTGGTTCCCTATCGTTGGTCAATGGATTCTCCAGCAAGTTGGTTTTTTCAACGGTTCCGGCATGCCCATGCGGTTTGCCACCGCGGCCGGAAGCGTTATTGACGCATATCAAGCGCCGACCCAAATGCAAGACGAGAGCGGAACCCAGAGTTACCCCGCAACGGTTGATACGCTCCTTGACCGCGCCATCGGTATTGAGGGATACTACGGATTTTTTGTCGTCAATGCGCATACGGACAATACCGCCTCTGCTGTATCCGATGCGGTCATTGCCTCGGCAGTTGCGCGCGGCGTTCCCATTATTTCCTCGGCGCAAGCCCTTGATTGGACCGACGGGAGAAACAGCTCCACTATTACGAACCTCGGTTGGAACGGGACACAGGCAAGTTTTACGGTCACCGCAGACAGCAAAGCAAATGGTTTGCAGGCAATGATGCCAAGCACATTTAACGGTGTTGCCGTGGCCGCGATCACGCGCGATGGATCGCCGATAACGCTCCGCACCGAAACCATCAAAGGAAGGCAGTATAAAATTTTTCCCGCGCTTTCCGGAAATTATCAAGTAACGTACGTGTCAGACATTCAAGTGCCCACTGTTTCCATCACGGCTCCGCCGCCTTCGCCTCCTTCGGTTCCTTCCGTTCTTGGCGCTCCAGTCGCGATCAACGCCACTGCCACGGATAACTATCAGATTGCGGAAGTTGAATTCTTTATGGATGGACAGTCCATTGGTATTGATACCGCAACACCCTTCACTGTTAATTGGAATACCCTTTCGGCAACTCAAGGGTCGCACTCGCTCACTGCCACGGTCCGCGATGTGCAGGGAAACAGCAATACTTCAGCACCCGTGGTCGTAACTGTGGATAACGGAGCGCTTGCGGGAGTGGTGGCTCAATACGGTTTCAATGAAAATGCCGGTGCTACGGTCAACGATTCATCCGGCAACGGCACAAATGGCACTATCACTAATGCGTTATGGACCGCCATTGCCCAATACGGCGCGTCCGCTCTTTCGTTTGACGGATCCGGGGACTATGTCACGCTTGGCCTTCCCGCAAAACTCAATCTCTCCGGAGAAATGACATTCATGGGATGGGTGCGATTCAACGACGTGCTTGACAATACCGGTGGGAATTATCTCATTGGGCAGTGCAATGCATCACCAGGAACTTTAGGGCAAGTGGGGGTAAGCGTTGGACGGGATCCGAATAATAGCGCGATTAGCGTTGGATGGGGCAATAGTTTTGTGAGCGCGAGCGATACGGGCGCCGGCGCATTGTCTACCGGCACGTGGTATCATGTTGCATTTGTCCGATCAATTTCAGGACCAAACTGGACAAACACAATCTACATCAACGGCACGGTGAGCGGTACGCCGCTGACTGTTGCCACCCCTCCCGGCAGTCAATTAAGCGCATCGCTTGGCCGATGCGGCGCATTCAACGGATCGCCTCCCAATGACTTGTATTTTGACGGCATCCTTGACGAAGTCCGCGTATTCAACCGCGCGCTCACCCAGCCGGAGATTGACACCTTGCGGACTACGCCGATTACTCCATAAATAAAGTTATCCACACCTAAAAAAAGCAACATTTCCGAAGTGCGCGTCGGATTCCTTTTCTTGATAAAGCGTGGTATCATTAGAAAATGAAAGAATCCCTGCTCACCGTAGAAAAGAAATCGGAAATTGCCTCTCTCGCGAGAAAATATGGCATTACGCTTTTCGTGCTTTTTGGATCGCAGGCAACCGGCAGAACACACGCCCAAAGCGATGCGGATTTTGCATTTGTATCTAAACACGCCTTGAGTCCGCACGAAATAGCTCACTATGCATTTGATTTGTCCGCAGTCGCGCATTTCTCGCACATTGAGCTTACCGATATCCATGATGCGCCGCCCTTGCTCTTAAAACAGGTCGCGGTAACAGGCATTCTGCTCTATGAGGCGGAGCCGTCCGTCTATGCCCTATTCAGAATTTATGCCATAAAACGATATATGGAGGCGCAGAAGCTCTTGTCATTGCGCGTTGCATCGCTCAATGCATTTCTTCAACACGCACATCATCCTTGAATCACGGGCGCATGTTCCCAATGATTATCAAAGTACTTTTATTACGCTGGGCGAACATAAGGTACTGCCCATAGATTTTGCCCTCAAGATCGCGCCGTCCGTTGGCTTACGGAATCTTGTCGTGCATAAATACGATAGAGTGGATATAAAGCGGATGGTAGATGACATCAAAAACGAAATACATCAGTATTACGATTATCTCCGCTACATAAAAGGGTTTCTGGATAGCGAAGAGAGAATGTCATGACGGTAAGGTAACAAATTTTTTTACGCCTTCGTTATCCACAAGGCCGTTTTCGCGGCCTTGCGGCGTTTGTGGTATACTAAAATATATATTTCGTATGTCCGACTCTTTCTCCTTCAAGACAAAAAAGGAACACGTCCATGCATTCTTTGCCGTGGTTCTCGTTACGGTGCTCGTTGCCTTGTCCGTCCTGCGCCCGTTTGGCGTGCCCCGCGCCGGCGCGGTGGGTTTTGATACCGGCTATGCGTATCGCAAAAGTATCACCATTGACCTGCTCAGGGTTCCTGACACCGAACCGAGCTATGCCAATTTTCCCATTCTTGTCTCTTTCACCCACGCCGATTTTGTTCGGGACACCGACTGCACGATCGGATCGCCGCCAGTAGACGGGCCATGCAATTCGTCCGGTTTTGACATTGTTTTCACCGATTCTGACGGTACGACCCAGCTTGCGCATGAAATAGAGGTATACGACGGAGCGCCGGGTCAGGGCCGCGTCGTCATGTGGGTACGGATTCCCACGCTTCCCTCAACAGGGGCAAATAAGGTTATTTATGTCTACTACGGCAACAACAGCATCTCAACCTTCCAAGGGAATGTAACGAGCAACGGCGTTACAGGCGTATGGGACAACAACTACATGGGCGTGTGGCACTTGGACGAAGTCGTCCCAAATCCGCATCAGGACTCATCCCAGAACCCGGTCAACTCGTCTGCCATTACCGTTGGGGCGCAAGGAACGGCTGTGGGAATCGCCGGCGGCGCGGATCAGTTTACGCTCAATACGCAGCGTATTACGTTTCCGGACTCAACGAAATGGGATAATACGGATATGCGTACCCTTGAGGCATGGGTGAACGAAACGAGCCCGACATCAGGCATATGGCATACCGTCGTTGCCCGTCCCAACGCGGCGGTTACCGACTATGACTATTCTATCTTTGTTGCCAAGGCGACTACGAATATTCCCAGTTGCTACTACGGCGGTAGTGTCGCAGATAGTAGCGTTGATATCACGTCCGGCACCTGGGCATACCTCGCATGCGCCATGAATGGCTCTTCTATTATATACATAGACGGCGTTAATCGGGGTACAGGTCCTGCGTTGACGGTGAACTTAACCACGATACCGCTCTATATCGGCGACCCGGCCGGCGACGCGTTTAATGAAGCGTTTATCGGCATCGTTGACGAGGTACGCGTTTCCGATAACGTGCGAACCCCCGGCTGGCTTGAAACGACCTACAACACCATCAGGTATCCCGGCCCAGCCGCTCCGGATCCCTTTGATTTTTACGGCGTAGGAATTGAAGAGGTCGGCAATCTACCGCCTACGACTCCGACGCTTGCCGAAACGCCCGCGTTTGCGAATAAAGACACCAGCGACACCACGCCTGATTTAGGAACGTTTGTAAGCACGGACACGGAGTTGAACCCGATAGAATACGAAATTGAGTGGGCGACAAATCCCGGTTTTACCATCGGCGTGGTTACAAAAAATTCAGTAAATCATGCCGCAGCTGACAACGGTTTTATCCAGCCAACTTATGCGTCCGGCGCAGATGTTACCTACACGCCCACAGGAGTAGGAAATGATGTTTTTACTATCGGCACGACCTACTGGTGGCACGTTCGTGCAAAGGATCCTCCTCCGGGCAGCGACACGTCGAGTATTTTTTCCGCGCCCCGAAGCTTTACAATCGGCGCTTCGGCAGACGCATGGCTTCAGACCACAAGCGATCAATTCACGACCACCTTGACCGACTCGGACAATATCTTGACTGACACCGAGGCGTCGTCTCCGGGAGGCGTAAAATTGAAAGGATGGTAAGATGAGATTGTAGGTTGTAATTTTTGGCTTTTTAGGTGGTAGAGATGGATGATATATTTCCAGCTTATAACCTAAAAAGCTAAGAAGCGGTAATCTCGTCGTATGTTCAAAATGATTGACGGCGCCCTGCGCGTCATAAAAAAAATACTCCCGCTTTCGCTCATCCTTCTGCTTGTCTCAAGCGGCTTGCCTTTAGATATACTCATGCGAAAAATCGCGGACTACTTCGCAACGCCTGTTGCGCAGGCGTCCCACGGCCCGCGCGTCCGCACCGTGGAATTTTTTGCGGGCCAGGACGCGGGTTCCGGCATAAACGACAACGTCGGAGCGCAAAATAATTTTCCCGTTCAAACCGTCCAATTGGCTGAATCGGGCGCCGATGTCATTGATGCTTATATTGAAGTTTCTCTTCAATTTGGATCCGCGACTGTCTTGACGAGCACGGAGGGGTTACTCTTTTTTGATGCCTGCACGCCAACTCCCTGCACTCCTTCGCCCTTGAGCTTTATGGATACCGCAAGCTTTGGGACGAATTCCGGTGAATCGCAAACCGCACAGCTTCGCGCCAATGTTGCGCCTGAAGCGGCATTGGCGGCCTATACGGGCGGAGGAAGTCAATTTTCTTTTCAGGTGGGATACTGCATTGATGGGGCAAGCGGTACCGATGCGGGTACATGCAATGGAACCGTCGCCGCCAACATTCAAGGAGCAAACGCAAAACTCGTCATCACCTATACCTATGATCACACCTCTCCCACGCAAACAAATACGGTCATTTATCCTTTAGATTCCGGAACCGATATCGGTTCACGAACAGCGGCACAGGTCTCGTGTACCGTAGATTCGAATTGCCCCACGTTCAGCTATACGACGACTATCCCTGAAATCGGTACGCAATTGTCCCAGTTTTTCTATTTGCAAACTTCAATTAATGCGGTAACAACTACTGACTGGCAGACCATTTCTGATATTGGCGGAAATCCGGGGGGAGCCAATACCTCGGCGGTCTTTTTCGAAGAAATTTTGACAGACAACGGCGGTTGGGTGAATGCGCTTTTGAGCGGAGTTGCGGGTTATGCAAACAATACCGCCCAATCGCTTGAGATGTCCACGAATGCCACCAATGCCTATGTCATGGGCGGCGAGAATTACGTAACCTATACTTATGCAGATACGGCGCCGACAAAAACAAAGACCGTGGTGTATCCGGTTGGCGAGGTCCAAACCGTGGGGAGCTTAACGGAATCCGCCCTCGTGGGGTCTACGGTCTACTTTCCGGAGAGTGGCGTCAATGTGGAAAGGGCATGGTTTCGGATTCATACGTCGGCAGGAGGACAGACCGCTGCTTCCACGCTTAATATTCGCCACCAAGTCGGCGCCAATCCGGCATCCGGGCAACGCGGTTATGCTTTTGCGTCTGACACGCAAGGCGTCTCCGATGACGGTTATTTTAACTATATCATACCGGCTTCTGAATACACAGAACTTGAGGGCGCTACCGGCAGTTCGGGAAGAGCGGTACAGATGAGAGCGCAATGGTCGGGAACGGCACGCGGCGCGGTCTCGGCGGAGCTCGTGATCACGTATACGTACACCTCCGATGTCAACGGCTATATCGTAAGTCAGCATCTTTTCGCGGGACAGCAAACCAGTGCCGCAGCAACCACTTTTTCAACTTCAGCCGGAGCAATCAATCCGTCGATTCCTGAGCCAAGCACTGATGTAACCATCCGCGGCGCTTCGCTTCGTCTCACCTCCGTGGGTCAGGCGGTATCAGCTCCCGTGGCAAATGAAGGGATAGGGATAAATTTTTCAACTTCGCCTTCAGCATGCAGTTCCAGCAATTCGAGCACGGCAGTTACCGACAATGAACGGACGCGCCTTACGTTATGGAGATTTTTTACTAATATAACCAGTAATGATGCCACCACGTATACTGCTTGTTATAGTTCAGCCGAAGTCGCCATCCATGGCGGGATACTCACGGTCACTTATCAGTACACGATACCAAATACCGTTACCGTAGCGCTTGACCCCTCTTTTACCCAGCCGGCGAATGTGACGCAAGGGCAGAATAATGTGGTCATGGGCGTGTTTACTTTTATCACGTCCGCGAGCGCGGCGACGGTCAATGCTATTACGATAAGCGAAACAAACGCGTCTTTTACCGCAAACGGCAATCTCACTGGAGTTCAGCTTTATTGGCAACAGGAAGCGACATGCACGTTTGCGGGATCTGTGGCCATCGGTGCGCCGGTCAATTTCACCTCCGAAACCGCAGTGCTTTCCGGTCTGGGACTTGGGGTGAATACCGCCCAGATATGCGTTTTCGTGGAAATGGATATAGGCGCGAATGCCGGCGCGGGTCAGTCCATTGAAATTGCGATCAGCGCGTCGGGCGATGTCGGCGTAACAGGCGGCGCCGTTGTGGGTTCATTTCCGCTCAACGTCCCGGGTACAACGAACATCCGCGCGGATCAGGGCACCGTGATGTCAACTCCCGTTGATTTTGATTGGGTGGCCGGGCAGACGGGGTGGGGATCGGTGATATGGGCAGGGACAGAAACCGGGGGGGATATAAAGATACAAGTGTATCGGAAGAATGTTGCGGATTGCG